>ERZ773243.2287-NODE-2287-length-16793-cov-6.433086_pt1 | contig 16793 bp, 10 predicted proteins | sample MGYA00580520_ERZ773243 | MGnify/ENA primary metagenome ERZ773243 (study PRJEB29015, sample SAMEA2737747) | human gut metagenome | biome: human gut; feature: human-associated habitat; material: faeces | place: China | collected 2012 ... | reverse complement strand
TGATCGACGTGCGGATGTCCGACGGGTCGTAGTCCTTGTGGTAGAACTCCTTGACCGTCTTGGCGACGGCGGCGCGCAGGGCCGTCTGGTGTGTGCCGCCCTGCGTGGTGTGCTGGCCGTTGACGAACGAGTCGTAGCTCTCGCCGTAGCCCGTGCCGTGGGTGATCACCACTTCGATGTCCTCCCCCGTGAGGTGGATGGGCGGGTAGAGCGGGTCCTCGGTCATGTTGTCGTTCACGAGGTCCAGCAGACCGTTTTTCGAAACGTAGCTCTTGCCGTTGAAATTGAGCGTCAGACCCAGGTTCAGGTAGCTGTAATTGCGGATTTTCTGCTCGACGTATTCGAGGTTGTAGGCATATTCGCCGAAAATCTCCTTGTCGACGCGGTACGAGATGAACGTGCCGTTCTTCTCGTTGACGCCGCTCTCCCACCTGTCGCTCACTTCGAGACCCTTGGCGAAGGTCACCGTACGGGCCTCGCCGTCGCGGACCGAACGGGCCGTAAACTCTTCGGAAAGCATGTTCACGGCCTTGACGCCCACGCCGTTCAGGCCCACGGTCTTCTTGAAGGCGTCGCCTCCGTACTTGCCGCCCGTATTCATCTGCCCGACGGCCGCCGCGAGCGACTTGAGGGGGATGCCGCGGCCGTAGTCGCGCACCGTAACGACGTTGTCGGCCAGCGTGATGTCGATCTGCCGGCCCGCGCCCATGATGAATTCGTCGATCGAGTTGTCCACGACCTCCTTGATCAGCACGTAGAGCGCCTCGTCGGGCTGCGAACCGTCGCCCACCACGCCGACGTACATGCCGGGGCGCAGGCGGATGTGCTCCCTCGGCGAGAGGGTCACGATGGCGTCGTCGCCGTAATTGTTTGCGTTCGAGTTGGTATTATTGAGTAAATCTGCCATAACTTAATTAAGGTGAAAAGTGAAAGGTGAAAGGTGAGAAATTAAAAAATCGGCGGGAAGTTCAACGCAACTTTTTTTGAATTTTTCGTGTTCCAACCTTTATTTGCGACATTTCACTTTTGATCTTTCACTTTTAACTTTTCGTTTCTCACTTCTCCCAGCGCCGTGCACATCCGTTCATGCACCTCCTGCATCAGTTCATGCGTCTCCAGCGCGGCGACCCGTTCGGCCGGAACGGGAGACAGCACGCGGACGGTGATCCGGTTGCCCCAGTTGAATGCCAGGTTCTTTTTGATCAGCGTCTTGGTTCCGTCCAGCACCACGGGAAGGATATCCGCGCCGGCCTCCTTGGCCAGCGTGAAGGCCCCGGCCTTGAAGCGGTGGATCTCACCGTCCTTCGAGCGCGTGCCCTCGGGAAAAATCGCCACCGAAGCCCCGCGCGAAATCCACTTTTTCCCGTCGCGGACCAGCTGTTCCAACGCCTCGGCGGCGTGGCCGCGGTCGATGCAGATGTCGCCGTGCAGCAGGAGGAACTGGCCGAAGAAGGGCGTTTTGAAGACCTCGCGCTTCGACACCCAGCGGAAATTGAGCGGAATGTAGTAGAGCGCCGGGATGTCGATCACCGTGTTGTGGTTGATGACGATGACGTAGCGCTTCTTCCGGTCGATCAGTTCGCGGCCGATGACCCGCTGCCGCCAGAAAGGCGGCAGAAAGAAGAAAATCCGCACCAGGATGCGCGACAGTTCATGCACCGTCCGGCGCCCCCGGTCGAAGGGATAGCAGACGACCAGCGCAAGGGCCGACAGAATCATAAAAAGCGTGCACAAAAGCACCAGCAAAAGGTAGTATAAAGCACTTAACATACGATCATCGTTCTATTACAGCATTTGTAAAACAGACTGTCCGAACCCGCGGCCGCGGGCCGCGTCCACAAATCCGGCCCGCCCCGGATTCCAGCCTCCGGGAGGGACCCGGCAAAGGGCGCAGCCGGTTGAAAAAAGCCCGTATCAGACGTCCGGGGACAATTAGCCACATTAATTCAATCTGCAAATTTAGGAATTATTTCCCGGGATTCCTACCCCGCCAGTCGGCGAATTTTCAACAAAATATTCACTGCACCTGTTTTCAGGAGGCGAAAAAGCGGGACCGCGAAAAAAAGTTGCGGAAAAATTTGGTTCGCAGCCGGGGGGGGGTATCTTTACACCCGGAAAACACCCCCGCAAGAACCGCGGGCCTCCATATACATAAGTATCGAAAATTTTCTGAAATTTACAGTACTATGTCTTGCATAGTATAAATATTATTACATATCTTTGCACCGACAAATAAAGTGCAAAACAGAATATTATGAAAAGACTGATCCTCCTTATCGTAACGCTCGCAGCGGCCGCGACCCGGCTCTTTGCGGCGCATCTCTGCCCCTCGACGGGCCGCGTGGTGGACGAACAGGGAAAAGCCGTCGAATACGCAACGGTCGTCCTGCTGAAAGGAACCGAGCAGGTGGCCGGCATGGCCACCGACGCCGAAGGACGTTTCGCGCTGAAAGCAGCTCCCGGCGAATACACGCTTCTGATTCAGTACCTCGGATTCGACCCCGTGAAAAAGCCGGTGCGCGTGGAGCAGGAGAACCATCTGGGCGATTTCGTGATGCGGACCTCGGCGACCGGCATCGAAAGCGTGGAGGTAAAGGCCCGGCTGGTGCGCCGCGAGGCCGACCGGTTCGTGGTCGACGTGGCGAACGCCCCGGCGGCCATCGGCAAGGACGGCATCGAACTGCTGGAACGCGCCCCCGGCGTATGGATCGACGGGGAGAAAATATCAATCAACGGCAAGAGCGGCTCGAAGGTCTACGTCAACGACCGCGAACTGCGCATGGAGCCGGAACAGCTGCTGACCTACCTGCGGTCGCTCCGGGCCGAGGAGATTCAGAAAATAGAGGTCGTGCCCACCTCGGGCGCCGACTACGACGCCGACTCGGCGGGAGGCATCATCCGCATCACGCTCAAAAAACGCCGCGAGAACGGCGTCAACGGCTCGGTGGCGTTCAACACGACGCAGGGAGAGATCGTACACAGGTACAATCCGTCGGCCAACATCAACCTGCATTCGGGCCGCGTGGACTTCTACGCCTCGGCATGGGGATCTTTCGGAAAGGACGAGACCACCACCGGCGAGCAGACGCGCTACGAGGCCGCGGACAAGGAGCTGAACGCACATTCGTCGATGAAAGGCCGCAACCGCAGCCTCGGGGCCAGCGCCGGCGCGGTGGTCGAGATCGACGGCAGGAACAGCGTCGGCGCGGAGTTCGAGTACTGGCGCAACCGGAACGGGGAGCCGAACGACACCTACACGGATTTCCGGAACGCCGGCACGGTGACACGCACGGACAGCCATTTCGACAAACTCGACATCCGCAACAACTACTCGGCGACGTTCAACTACATCCGCAAGATCGACACGCTCGGCTCGACGCTCAAACTCCTTGCCGACTACACGCGCCGCGAAACCGACTCCGAGAACGACAACTTCAGCCGCATGACGGCTCCGGGAGCGACGGCGGATTCGACCTACCGCGACAACACCGAGAGCGTCTACAACATCGCCACGGCGACGCTGGCCCTCGAAAAGAGGTTTTCGCCCCGCTGGACGCTCAAGGCCGGAGCCAAATACACCTACAACGACATGCACAACGACGCGCTCTACGAATACCTCAAGGGCGACGCATGGACGCGCAACGACAACCAGAGCTTCACGATCGACTACACGGAGAACATCGCGGCGGCCTACGCCGTCGCCTCGGCGCAGCTCGGCCGCTGGGGCCTCGTGGCTGGTCTGCGCGGCGAATACACCCACACGACGGGAAAAAGCGTCGGACAGGATTATTTCTCGCTCTTTCCAAACGCCAACGTCTCCTTCGCCCTTTCGAAGGAGAAAGGATGGTCGCTGATCGCCCAATACGCCCGGACCATCGAACGGCCGCGCTTCTGGTGCCTCAACCCCCAGCGGATGCAGATTTCGGACTACACCTACCAGACGGGAAACCCGTCGCTCGACCCGGCGTTCAAGCAGGACGTGAACCTCACGCTGGTGGCCGCCCACAAATACACCCTCACGGCCGGCGTGCAGCTCGTCAGCGGCGAGATTCAGCAGACGATACAGGCCGACCCGGAGAATCCCGACCTGCTGCAACTGGCATGGGTCAACTACGACCGCACCAAAAACTATTACGTCTCGGTCAATCTGCCTTTCCAGCCCGCGAAATGGTGGCAACTGAACGCCAACTTCACCTACATGCGCCACGGTGAGCGCGTCGAGCAGCACGGCGCCGAAACTTTCTACAACTGGGCATTCGGCAGCATCTCGACGACCTTCACGCTCCCGGCTAAATTCTACATCGACCTCTCGTACAACTATCAGAGCCGCATCGACCTGGGCAACTGCTGGGTCGAACCCGACCACCGGTTGCAGGCCGGCGTGAAGAAACGCTTCGGCGACCGGTTCACCGCCTCGTTCTCGGTGCAGAACCTTCTGGACCAGGGACAGGTGATCGGAGCGCACGGCGACGGATTCGTCCGCACGATGAACGCCCGGCAGACGTGGAGCAACCGCTCGTTCCGAATCGGGCTGACCTACAACTTCAAGTCGGGGAAGGCCTTCAAGCGCAAAGCCGTCGAGGCGGGGTCGGCCGACGAAAAGAGCCGGCTGTAACGGTACGAAGACAAACGCGCCGGCGGCGGAGGAGATTCCTCCGGCGCCGGCGCGTTTTTGCAAAATCCGTCAGCGGGTACGGCGGATACGCGGCAGCGGAAGGCGGGCGCGCCCAGCGCACGGCCCAGCGCGGCAGGCGCGGACGGGCCATCCACCGGGCCAGGTGCGTGACGGAGGTGGGGATGCGGATTGATTTGCCGGCGATGATGAGCGTCACGGCGACGAGGATCAGCAAAACGCCGGTTCCGATGCGCAGCGTGAACCGCTCGCCGAAGACCGCGACGCCGAAAAACAACGCCGTGACGGGTTCCAGCGCCCCGAGGATCGCCGTGGGCGTGGAGCCGATGCGGCGGATGGCCCCGGCCATCGCGACCAGCGAAACGATCGTCGGGAAAAGCGCCAGCGCAACGGCGTTGACCCACATCAGGGGCGAAGGGACGGGTTGCAGATCGGCACAGCCCCGCAGCCGAACGACATAGACCAGCGAGCCGAAAACCAGACAGTAGAAGGTGAGTTTCTCGGTCGGAAGGTCCTTGAGCGACGAGCGGTTGACGGCGACGATCCAGACCGCATAGGAGAGCGCCGAAAGGAAGACCAGCACGACGCCCGCGAGGTTGAGCGTCGCGCCGTCGCCCCCTTTGTAGAGCAGCGAGATGCCCCCGCACGCCAGGGCGATCGAGACGACCGTGGCGGCGGTGACCCGCTCGCGGAAACCCACGGCCATGATGACCGCGACCATCACCGGATAGACGAACAGGATCGTCGAGGCGATGCCGGCGTCCATGAGGTTGTAACTCTCGAAAAGCAGCAGCGACGAGACGGAGAAGAGCACGCCCATAGCCGCAAGCGGCAGGACGTCGCGCCGCCGCAGGGCGAACGACTGCCGCCGGAACAGCATCAGCGCACCCAGCATCACCACAGCCAGCACATAGCGGTAGAACAGCACGGAATCCACTCCCAGGCCCGCGCCGTAAAGCGGCAGCGCAAAGAGCGGATTCAGTCCGTAGCTGGCCGCGGCTATGGCTCCCAGCACATAACCGCGGGAACGTTCCGAGATCATTTAGAAGGTGACCTGCGGAGCGGCCGCGGCCCCTTCGGCCGACTCGAAATAGGGCTTCTGGCCGAAGCCGAACATCCGCGCGACGAGGTTGGCCGGGAAGCGGCGCACCGAAACGTTGTACTGCTGCGCCGCGGCGTTGAAGTCCTTGCGGGCGACGGCAATGCGGTTCTCGGTCCCTTCGAGCTGGGCCTGCAATTCGAGGAAATTCTGGTTGGCCTTCAGGTCGGGATAGCTCTCCGACACGGCGATCAGGCGGCCCAGCGCGGAGCGCACCTCGGCCTGCGCCCGCTGGAACTGTGCGAGCCGCTCGGGCGTCAGGTCGTCGGCCGAAAGGTTGATCGACGTGGCCCGGGCGCGCGCCTCGGTAACCTCGTTCAAGGTCTGCGTCTCGTGGGCCGCGTAGCCCTTCACGGTGTTGACCAGGTTGGGAATCAGGTCCGCACGCCGCTGGTACTGCGTCTCGACATTGGACCAGGCGCTTTTAAGCCCCTCCTCCCTGTTCACAAAACCGTTATAGGTCGCATAAAAGAAGATCGCCACCACGGCGACTACGCCGATCCAAATCCATTTTTTCATAACAGAAGCTATTTATATATTTAAACTCATTTCGCATCAAACCGCTGCAGTCGCAGCCTCCGGCGCCGTTTACAAGCCAGACCCCGTCCCAAACCCTTCCTTCAGGGGAAGGGCTTGTCGCGACGCAACCGAATTGCAGACGCTTTTCAGCCCAACATGCAACGCCCCGGAACTCTGCACCTTAAACTACCAGCGCGAACCGGCTCCGCCGCCGCCGAAGGAGCCTCCTCCGAAGCCGCCGCCCATGCCGCCGCCCATGCCGCGTCCGAAGCCGCCGCCGATGATCGTGCCGCCCCCGGCCCCGCCGCCGAAATTGTCGTCGCGCAGGTTGCGCGAACGCCGCTTCACGACCGCACCGCAGTTCGGGCAGACATACGTATATTCGACCAGCCGGTAGTTCCGCGTGACGCTCAACACCTGCTGCGACTGCTGTTTCAGCGTCAGCTTACGGCACTTCGGGCAACGGCGGGAGAAATAGTAGTTCGCCAGCACCATGCCCAGCGGGAAGATCACGAAGCCGAAGACGATCGTGAAGATCATCCATGCCGGAAGGTCCTCGTCGGCGTCGCCGCCCAGATCGACCTCGCCGCCTTCGAGGATCGTGGCCGCAGCCCCCACCCCGGCGACCATGCCCGCGCTGTAATCCCCCTCGCGGAAGGCCGGAAGCATATAGTTGAGCTGGATGCGTTTGCAGAGCGCGTCGGGAAGGATGCCTTCGAGGCCGCCGCCCGTGACGAAGCGTATCTCACGCAGGTCCTTCACCAGCAGGATGCCCAGTCCGTTATTGCTTTTGGCCGAGCCTACGCCCCAGCTGCGGAACAGATCGACGGCGAACGAGAACGTATCGCCGCCCGCGATGTCGTCGACGGCGACGACGGCGACCTGCGCGAGGCCCCGCTCACGCAGCGAGGCGCAGACGGAGTCGATATGCGCCACGGCGGCAGGCGACAGGATACCGTCGGGATCGGAGACATAGCGCCGCCGGTCCATACGCTGAACATTGGGAATCTCGTCCGCGCGGTAGGTTCCCGCAAGGGCGGGCAGCGCACAGGCGAGCAGCAGGCAAAGGATCGCAATGTTTCTCATGCGGCAAAGATAAAGAAAATGAAGAATTAAAAATGAAAAATGAAAAATTATAACGCAGACTGCATCACAACGGCCCGAACAGTCGGGCTGCAAAGAGCATTACAACAGCCAATCATTCGCAAATAATAATTTTTAATTCTTAATTCTCAATTTTTAATTACACAATATCCGGTAGCTCCACGGGGCCATATCCTCCTCGACGCGGCCGCGAAGCTCGTAAGGCTCGCCCGTCATGGCGTCGGTGTACATCCCGGCGTAGATGCCCGTATAGTAATCGGCATGGATGGCGTAGGGCGAGAGGTTCATCACCGCAACGACACGGTTGTCAGCCGTCTCGCGGACCAGCGTCATCAGGCAGTCCTCGGCGTTGTTGCGGATCTCGGTCATCGCGCCGCCCCGCTCCCCCGCCGCCAGGGCCGGGTTGTCGTGGCGCAACGCCGTGAGGCGGCGGTAGAACCCGGTGAAAGCGTTGGCCTCGTAACGGGGAATCGGATCGCGGTCGAAGAAGGCGAACGAATGGTCGTAGCCGATCTCCTGCCCGGTGTAGATCAGCGGCAGGCCGCGCGGCACGACGAACGTGAAGACCGCCATGATCTCGCGCGCATCGCCCAATCTGGAAAATTCGGAGCCGTTCCACGAATTCTCGTCATGGTTCGACGTGAACGCCAGCCGCATGGCCGAGTCGGGATAGTCGTCGCGGTCGGCGTAGATGTAGTCGCGCAGAGCCGTGACGCGGGTGCGCTGCCGGGCCACGTCGTTCATCAGGTGGTGCATCCGCCAGGCGTAGCAGGCGTCGAAAGCCCCCTCCTCGAAAAGATTCCGCTCCTCGGCCTCGGCCAGCATGAACAGATCGGGCTTCACACGCCGCAGGCGCAGCGAGGTCTCGTTCCAGAACTCGATGGGAACCAGCATCGCCATGTCGCAGCGGAATCCGTCGACGTCGTGCTGCGTGAGCCAGAACTCCATGGCGTCGGCCTGCGCGCGCCACACGTCGCGGTCGGCGTAGTTGAGTTTGGCGGTGTCGGACCAGTCCCACGGCACGGCGGGACGGCCCGCGGCGTCGCGTTCGTACCACGAGGCGGGCTTTTCGGCGATCCACCGCGCGTCGCGCGCCGTGTGGTTGGCCACCCAGTCGAGCAGGACCCGCATGCCGAGGCGGTGGGCCTCGGCGACGAAGGCGTCGAAGTCGGCCATCGTGCCCAGCTCGGGGTTCACGGCACAGTAGTCGCGGATCGAATAGTAGGAGCCGAGCGAGCCTTTGCGCCCGGCCTCCCCGATCGGATAGACCGGCATGAGCCACACGGCGTCGACGCCGAGGTCTTTGAGGAAAGGCAGTTTTGAAGTTGCCGCGCGCAGCGTGCCTTCGGGCGTGAGCTGGCGCACGTTCATTTCATACAGGACAGCCTGCGGCCAAAAACAATTCATAATTCACAATTCATAATTACCTTGTCCGCGATCAGCCGGCGCACGCCGCGGATTTCAAGTTCGACGGGGGCACCTTCGTTCGCCACCTCGACCGCATTGCGGGTGATCCGGACCGTCAGGACCCGGTCCTGGAAATTGACCTTGAACGAGAGGGACTCCCACGCGGCCGGCAGCTGCGGGTCGAACGACAGCACGCCGTCGCGGACGCGCATGCCCCCGAAACCCTCGACCACCGAGAGCCACGAACCCGCCATCGAAGTGACATGGCAGCCCTCGCGGACCTCGCGGTTGTAGTCGTCGAGGTCCAGGCGCGCCGTGCGCAGGTAGAGTTCGTAGGCCTTGTCCAGATCGCCGATACGCGCGGCGAGGATGGCGTGGACGCAGGGCGAGAGCGACGATTCGTGGACCGTGCGCGCCTCGTAGAAGCGGAAGTTGCGGCGGACGGTGTCGAGGTCGAAATCGTCGCCGAAGAAATAAAGCCCCTGCAACACGTCGGCCTGCTTGATCAGGCACGAGCGCAGGATGCGGTCCCACGACCAGCGCTGGTTGATGGGGCGATCCGCAGGGTCGAGGTCTTTGGCCAACGTCTGCTCCTTGTCCAGATAGCCGTCCTGCTGGAGGAAGATGCCCAGTTCGCGGTCCTCGCCGAAGTACATGCCGTCGGCGATTTCGAGCCACCGCTTCGTCTCGGCCGTCTCGTCGAAACGTCGCTTCGCGCAGATGCGCGCGTAGTCCGCAGGCCGGTTTTCACGCACCCACGCCGCCGACTCGGCGGCATAGCGCATCGACCAGCAGGCGATGTAGGAGGTATACCAGTTGTTGTCGACGTTGTTCTCGTACTCGTTGGGACCCGTGACGCCCAGCATGACATATTTTTGCCGCGCCCCGGACCACGTGATGCGCTGCGCCCAAAAGCGCGCCACGGACAGCAGCACCTCCAGCCCGCAGTCGGCCAAATACGCCGTGTCGCCGGTATAGCGGATGTAGTTGAAAATCGCGTAGGCGACGGCGCCGTTGCGGTGGATCTCCTCGAAGGTGATCTCCCACTCGTTGTGGCACTCCTCGCCGTTGACGGTGACCATCGGGTAGAGCGCCGCACCGTCGCGGAAGCCCAGCTTCGCGGCGTTTTCAATGGCCTTGTCGAGCTGGTTGTAGCGGTAGACGAGCAGTTCGCGGGCGACGGCCCGCCCGGCGGTGGCCAGGTAGAACGGCAGGCAGTAGGCCTCGGTGTCCCAGTAGGTCACGCCGCCGTATTTCTCGCCCGTGAAGCCCTTCGGACCGATATTCAGACGGGTGTCCACCCCGGTATAGGTTTGCAGCAACATGAAGATGCAGAAGCGGATGCCCTGCTGCGCCCGGGCGTCGCCCCCGATTTCGATGTCGCAGCCGTGCCAGCGGGCGGCCCAGGCGGCCGTCTGCTCTTTGAGCAGGGCCTCGAAGCCCGCCTCCTGTCCCGAAGCCGCGACGCAGCGCGCCGCGGCGATAAGGTCCGCCGGAGCGTGGTTGAGCGACGAGCAGATGCCCGCATATTTATATAAGACGGCGGCGCAGCCCTTTTCACGGCTGACCGCTGCGGTGGCCCGGACCTTCTCGGGGCGGGTTTCGCAATGCCACTCGGCGCCGTCCAGCTCGACGGCCTGCGCCCAGGCCGCCTCGAAACCGCTCTTTTTGGTACGGCTCTGCGTGGCGTCGGCCTCGGTCGAGACCTCCTCCCAGAACTTTTCGTCGTAGTTGGCGTCGGCATTGCGCACGTCGGCGTCGACATAGGGCGAGAAGGTGATCCGGGCCGCCCGGTTGAGCGGCGTGACGGCGTATTTCACGACGCCCAGTTCGCGGCGCGCCAGCGAGAGGAAACGAACCGTCTCGACGGCCACCTCGACGCCGTTTTTCAGCACGACCCTCATGCGGCGCGTCAGCACCGAGCGGCGCATGTCCGTCTCGCGGTAAAAGCTCTTCACCTCCGCGACGGTCGCCAGGTCGAGCGGCTCGCCGTCGACCGCGACATCGACCCCGATCCAGAACGCGGCGTTCGGGACCTTGGCGAAATACTCCGGGTAGCCGTTCTTCCACCACCCCACGCGGGTCTTGTCGGGATAATAGACCCCGCCGATATAATTGCCCTGAAGCGTCTCGCCCGAGTAACGCTCCTCGAAATTGGCCCGGCCGCCCATCACGCCGTTGCCCAGCGCGAAGAGCGACTCGGAAGAGAGCGCCCGCGAAGGGTCGAAGCGATCCTCGACGAGGCGCCAGGGATCGGTTTTTACATATCCGTCGTTCATAATCTATACTCTTTATCGCTCGTTTCACCGCCCCGGCCGCAGCCTTCCGCGGCGTTGCGCCGGGGTTGCAATCAGTCCCGGTCGATCTTCATCGCCAATTGTTCAAACGTAAACCCCGCGAAGGTTTCCAGCCGCATCGTGGCGGCCGAAAGCGACGCACCGCCCCCGACGCCCACCGAACGCATGCCCGCACGCGAAGCAGCCTCGATACCCGCGGCGGCGTCCTCGAAGACCACGCACACGGAAGGCGCGGCGTCCACGGCGGCGGCACCCTTCAGGAAAACCTCGGGATCGGGTTTGGCCCGCGAAACCTCGTTGCCGTCGACCACGGCGTCGAACAGCGGCCGAAGGCCGCACCGGTCGAGGATCGTCCCCGCGTTCTTCGACGCCGAGCCGAGCACCGTCCGCACGCCGCGGCTGCGCACGTCGTGCAAAAACGCCGCCACGCCCGGAAGCACCTCGGCGGGTGTCATTTGCGAAACAAAACGCAGGTAACGCGCATTCTTTTCGGCGGCGAGACGCTCCCTCTCGGCGGCGGAAAAACGCCCCTCAAGTCCTCCGGCGCGCAGGACGATCTCCAGCGACGCCATGCGGCTCACACCCTTGGTCGCTTCGCCCTGCACGGGCGTGAATTCAAAGCCCAGTTCACGAGCCAGCGCGGCCCACGCCAGATAGTGGTAGCGGGCCGTATCGACGACAACTCCGTCCAAATCGAATATGCAGCAGTCTATCATTTTTTGAATTTCGGATACCAAAGATACGATTTTTTTGCAAAAAAAACACGTATCCGGCAACGCATTACCTACATACTTGTAAAATATCACCTTCGAAAAGCGGCTGTTTTTCAGAATTAATTTATATCTTTGCGCACGTAATTACAATCAACGCCTTATTAAAAATGAAGCAACTCTGCCTTCTCATCGGGACAGCGGTCCTCGGCATACTGCTCGTTTCGTGCTCCGCACAGAAGCGCGTATGGTATCTGCAGGACGCCCAGCCCTTCACACCCGAACAAATCGCCGAAAACGGACAGATCCGCATCAAGCCGCTCGACCGGCTGACGATCGTCGTCAACAGCAAGGACCCCGAACTGGCAGTGCCGTTCAACTCGGCGACCTCCTACAATTCGCTCACGGGAACCAACGTCTCCAGCGCGGCAAACTCGCAGGCGCTCCAGATGCGCACCGTCGACGAGAACGGCATGCTCGAAATGCCCGTGATCGGCAAGATCGAATGCAAGGGCAAGACCCGCAGCGAACTGGCCCAGGCCATCGCCAAGAAGATCATCGACGGCGGATATATCAACGACCCCACGGTCAACGTACAGTTCGCCGACATGAAGATTTCGGTCATCGGCGAAGTGGCCCGCCCCGGATTCTACGATGTCACACGCGACAAGGTTTCGATTTTCGACGCTCTGGCGATGGCCGGCGACATGACCGTATACGGCGTGCGTTCGGAGGTGGCCGTGACGCGCGAGGTGGACGGCGTGCGCACGATCGAATACCTCGACCTCACATCGACCGACATCTTCAACTCCCCGGCTTTCTACCTCCAGCAGAACGACGTGGTATACGTGAAACCCAACAAGTACAAGGCGCAGACGGGCGAGATCAGCCAGAACCGCAATTTCTACCTTTCGCTGGTGGGAACGGCGATTTCGGTGGCGACACTCATCGTAACCCTCACCAAATAGCAAGGCTCCATGGCAGAACAACAGATCAATTCACAGATACAGACCAACAACGAAGAACTGACGAACACGATCACCCTGCACGACATCATCCGCATGGTGATCGCCAACTGGTATTGGTTCGTGCTTTCGACCGTATGCTGTCTCTGCGCGGCCTACTACTATCTGGCCAGCACCCCGAAGATTTACAGCCGCACGGCGACCATTCTGGTCAAGGACAGCCGCAAGGGCGGAGACGTGGATCTCACGGCATTCAGCGATCTGGCGGGATTCCAGAACCGCCGCAACGTCGACAACGAAGTATTCATCCTCCAGTCGCGGCGTCTGATGACCAACGTGGTCAAGCAGCTCAACCTGACGGTCAACTATTCGGTGAGCGACGGGCTCCGCCGGCGCGACCTCTACGGCCAGGCCCCGATCGACGTGAAGTTCATCAACGACAACGACAACCAGTCGCTCGCAATGGAGATCACGCCGATCGACGACGACAAAATCCGGTTGAGCGAATTCAAAGACCAGTTCGTCACCAAGCACGAGAGCCGCAGCGTCATCACGGCGGCTTACGGTGACACGATCCCGACTCCCGTGGGTCAGGTCGTGGTGCAGAAGTCGCTCTACATGGCCCCCGACTACATCGGGGTTCCGATCCGCGTGACCAAGAGTTCGCTGGGACGGACCACTAACGCCTACCGCGCAGCCGTGAAAAGCGACGTGGCCAACAAGCAGGCTTCGGTGGTGACCATCTCGATGAACAACACCGTCCCCCGGCGCGCCGAAGACGTGATCAACACGCTGATCGAGGCCTACAACGAAGACGCCATCGAGGACAAGCGCCGCGTGTCGGTCGCCACGGGCAAGTTCATCAAGGCCCGTCTGGACGTTATCGGACGCGAGCTGGGCGACGTGGACCGCAATATCGAGGACATCAAGAAGGACAACCGGATGGTGGACATCACCTCGGAGGCCGCGCGCAGCGTGTCGGAAAGTTCGCGCTACAAGACGGAAGGTCTTTCGCTCGAAAACCAGATCAACGTGGCGGAGTACATTCGCACCTACCTGAACGACCCGAAAAACGTCGGTGAACTGATTCCGGCGATGGCGGCCGCGGGAACCAACACGGCCATCGCCAAGCAAATCGAAGATTACAACTCGGCGATCCTGCGCCGCGAGAAACTGCTGGAGAACAGTTCGGAGCGCAGCCCCGTCATTCAGGACCTCGACAACCTGCTGGCCGCCGTGCGGCGTTCGATCATCTCGTCGCTCGACTCCAACATCTCGACGCTCGAAATCCAGCGCGACGCCATGCGCAAGGAGGAGACGCAGGCCAACATCCGCATCTCGACCATGCCTTCGCAGGAGAAGATCATCCTGGGCATCACGCGCCAGCAGAAGATCAAGGAAGAACTGTTCCTCTACCTGCTGAACAAGCAGGAGGAGAACCAGCTCAACTACGCCGTGGCAGAGAGCAACTCGCGGTCGATCGACTACGCCTACGGCAGCAACGCTCCCGTATCGCCCCGACCGATGATGATTCTGGGCATCGCCCTGATCGTGGGTCTGGCCATTCCCTTCGGCCTGCTCTACCTGATCGGCATGCTCGACACGACCATCCGCGGTCGCAAGGACATCGAGGACAATGTCAACGCCCCGTTCCTGGGCGACATCCCCTACCACGAGGGCGGCGGCAAGGCCGGGATCGTGGTGCGCGAAACGGGCCGCGACGCCCTGTCGGAGGCTTTCCGCATTCTGCGCTCGAACATGACGTTTATGAGCGTCTCGGCCGGAACCGACATCCGCACCATTCTCTTCACCTCGTCGGACCCGCACGCAGGCAAGACCTTCGTGGCGACGAACCTGGCCATGACCCTCGCCATGGCCGGCAAGCGCGTGCTGCTGATCGACCTCGACCTGCGCCGCCATGCCCTGTCGTCCCAGCTGGGCCACAGCAACAGCAAAACCGGCATCACGAGCTATCTCGCAGGAACGGTCTCCGATGTGGAGAGCATGATCCAGAACTCCGGATTCCACCAGAATCTCGACGTGATTTACGCAGGAGTGCAGCCGCCCAACCCGGCGGAGATGCTCCTTTCGGACAAACTCGACAAGCTCATCGCCGAAATGCGCGGCAGATACGATTATGTCTTCCTCGACAGTACGCCCGCCATGTCGGTGGCCGACGCAATTATCACCGACCGGCTTGCGGACCTCTGTATATACATCGTACGCGAGGGTGTGCTCGACCGGCGCCAGCTGCCCGACATCGAGCGGCTCTACCGCGAGAAGAAGCTCCACAACATGTGCATCGTTCTAAACAGCACCCGCGCCCGCCGTCACGGATATGGATACGGGTATGGCTACGGCTACGGTTATGGATACGGCTACGGAGACGATTACAAGGAAGTAAGCTACCGCAAACGCATCAAGCACTTCTTCCGGTCGCTGGCACATAAAGTAAAACGGTAACGATGGCCATTCACGACGCAACAATAGCCATCGACTTCGACGGTACGGTCGTAACGCATGCCTACCCGGAGATCGGTGAGGATGCGGGAGCGGCGCCCGTGCTGAAAGAGCTGACGGACAACGGTTGCCGACTGATCCTCTACTCGATGCGGCATGGAAAACTGCTGGACCGCGCGGTGGAATGGTTCCGCGTCCGGGGCATTCCGCTCTACGCCGTGAACGAAAATCCGTCGCAGAAGCGCTGGACCTCGTCGCCGAAGATTCATGCAGACCTTTACATCGACGACTGCAATCTGGGCTGTCCGCTGCGGTTCGTCGACGGAGAGAAACATCCCGTGGCCGATTGGGCCAAGATCCGCGAGCAGCTCGTCCGGGAAGGTTTTCTGGACTGACGCGCAGAAAGTCGGGGGGGGGCTGACGAAGGCCCAAACCGGATAATAAAAAAGCGAGACTTTGGAAAGTCTCGCTTTTTTTGCAGGCGGGCTGGAGCGGCAGAGCGGCAGAGCGGCGGGCAGAAGTATACAGGCGGTGGCAAAAACAGGCAGAGGTAGGCCTATAATGACAGAGACAATAGGAGCTGGCAAGTTCCGGGCATCGCGAAGAACGGGACGGATGGGTAGTACTCGAGTACGTCCCATTCGTCCCGTTCGAGGGAATTACGGAAATGACTGCATCTGAAGCGGAACCGGTTTTTGATTATCGCGGAGCAGATTTTGCCATAACGCAGTTCGGCCCGGACGGGACATACCGAAGTATTTCCCGTTCGGGCCGGACAAGGCAGGGCGAAAGATGCCCGTGAGAATCGAAAACTACGCCCAGAGATTCCGGGGATATTTACCCTCGGCAATCATCTTCTCGATGGCGGCCATCAGCGCGGGTTTGTCCTCCTTGTAGGTGACGCCGTGCCACTGGGCGGCCGAACGCAGCACGCGGAGCGTAGCCGTGCCGTCGCCGATCAGCTTGTTGACCATCGTCGGGATGTAGAACTCCGACTTGATATTGTCCTTGTTGGCCTCGAACCAGACTTTGAAGTACTCCTTCGAGTAGGTGAAGAAGTCGGGCGTGAAGCCGAAGAGGTTCATCGAAACGGGAGTGTCCTCGGCAAGAGGCTCGTCGGCGCCGTTGTCGTGGAAGACGATCCGGCCGTCGGGCATCCGCTCGATCTGCGTCCGCTCGACCATCGACGTGAGGTCGCCTTTCGGATCGACGCCGCAGACGCCGCGCGAAACCGTACCGTTCTCCGAAAGCGTCTTGTTCAGGTCGTAAGCGACCATGCAATAGCTGTTGCGGCTCTCGCCAAGCTGCGCCAGGTAGTCCCCGATGGTCTTATAGGCCTCGGCGCCGTAGAAATCGTCGGCGTTGATCACGGCGAAGGGTTCGTGAACCGCATCGGCTGCCATCATCACGGCGTGGTTCGTACCCCACGGCTTGACACGGCCTTCGGGAACGGCAAGACCTTCGGGCAGGTAGTCGAGTTCCTGGAAAACGAAATCCACGGCGATGCGCCCGCCGAAACGGTCGGCCGAGAAGACCTCGCGGAACTCTTTCTCGAAGGAGTGGCGGATGACGAAGATGACCTTGCCGAAACCGGCGCGG
>ERZ773243.2286-NODE-2286-length-16796-cov-6.537781_pt1 | contig 16796 bp, 19 predicted proteins | sample MGYA00580520_ERZ773243 | MGnify/ENA primary metagenome ERZ773243 (study PRJEB29015, sample SAMEA2737747) | human gut metagenome | biome: human gut; feature: human-associated habitat; material: faeces | place: China | collected 2012 ... | reverse complement strand
CGCAAGGCTGAATCAATCCGGCTATAGAACTGCAAGAGGATCCCTTTTTGAAACCCGTGTTATCGGATATATACTTGAAAACCCTTTTTATATAGGAAAAATCCGGTGGAATGGTCGAAAAACAGTAAAGACTATACAGAATGGTCAAGTAGTCAAGACACGCCCACGGTCCAGGAATGTCCTTATCTGTGAGGGATTGCATCCGTCTATTATATCAGACGATCTGTATAATTCTGTGCAAGAGATACGTCAAAAGAACCCACCCCGTCCGATTAGCATAAAAAACACAGTTCGCAATCCGCTTGCCGGAATTGTCTATTGCAGCAAATGTGGTCGCGCCATGGTTCGCCGTCCTTATCAAAAGCGCGGACAGGAAGATACCCTCATGTGTCCATATACGTCTTGCCCTACAGTGAGTAGCAAATTATCTCTAGTTGAAAAAGCTGTGCTTGATGGAATTAAAGAAATAACAGAGAAGTATAAGCTGAACAATGATATTAATGTTCCATATAATACTATCAATTCTGGTATAGTATCTAAGCAAAATCTTATACGCGAAAAAGAAAGTGAGCTGGAAAGCTTAAATGTCCAAAAAGCAAAACAATACGATCTGCTTGAGCGAGGAATCTACACCACAGAAGTCTTCCTTGAACGCTCCAAAACCATAGCTAGGTCTATCCAATCATGCTCTGATATTATTACGAAATTAAGAGAAGAAATCGAACACGATGAGAATATTAAGGCACAACAGTCGAATTTTATTCCGCGTTGTGAAGAGCTGCTTAATAACTATTGGGACCTTAACATAGAATCACGAAATAGAATGCTCAAGAATCTAGTTGAAAAAGTCGTCTACTCGAAAAATATAAAAAACACTTACGGCAAAGGTAACGAGATTAATTTTGAGCTAGACATTTTCCCAAAAATTCAAAAAAATGATTAATGACATCTTCTATGTGCCAGTTCGTTGGCACATTGATGCTATCATTAATTTCAAAAAAAAAGAAACTCCCGGGGAATTAACCCCGGGATATTTTTAGATTGCAATCAAATCTTTCCAGGTGTTCTCGCCACACTCTCCGTCTACCACCAGTACTCCATTCCTGGACTTCTGGTACTGTTTTAATGCATAAATGGTATTCTCATCTGCTTTTCTGGACAGAGTCAGTGCCTTTCCATTCTTCCCTTTAAACCCTCTCGCAATCAGAATCTCCTGCAGTAACAGGACAGAAGTTCCTGTGCTTCCAAGTTTTACTAATTTTGGCTCAAACATATAACCGGCTCCTTTCGATGTGGTCGTTGATGGTTTTGTGCTAGTTGATGGTTTTGCGGTAGGCTTGCTTCCAGATGTATTGGTAAGTCCGCTAAAATCAATTCCTTTTCCAGTAAATCTGAGTCGGTGAGTCCAACCGTGACTGTACAGGTACCAGGGCTGTGTACGGATCTCATTTCCGGAGTCGTCTCTGGTATTCGTTGTTCTCTCTGAGGATCTGGCGTGTACGATGTTGTTTTTATCAATCGCCATTGCTACATGACTATTGGATCCATTCGAATTATTGTCCGCCAGTTCCAGATCGCCTTTGATCATCTTTGCATGTGCTGTCTGATTCCTAGCAACAACCTCAAATCCGGCATTCAGCATCTTGAGCATATTGCCAGTATAAGAGCAATTCTCTTTGAGATAACGCGCCTGTTTGGTAAGCCCATTTTTGAGGAACGCATAGTAATAAGCAGTAAGTGCCAATGAGCTACAGTCGAAAGATTTCGGAATGTTAATTTCGTATAAGCTCCTAATTCTCTGACTGTATCCATGGCTGTTATCGTTAGCAATATTCACTGCAAAGCTTACTGCATCGTTTCTCACATTCTGGATAATCTGTTCTTTTGTCTTTGCCATTGTTCCACTCTCCTTTGCTTCTGTATAATCTTTATAAAATATATTTCTATCAACTTTGGTATTAATTCCTGGAATCGTTGCTTTTGAGCTGTACTGCCAGCCAATACCCCAACTTGGACGTAATCTCTCAACTACTGTCCCGTTATCATTTGCCGGATATCTGGCAATCCAGAAATCATGCTTTTTGAGGTGACTGCAAATCACGGTATTGTACCAATCAACGTTGCAGTAAATTCCGAACTTATATCCTGCGGCTTCCACGATTTCTCGGAACGCATCAGCCATCTTGTGAATACTTTCAGAGCCAAGTGTACGCTGATTATTGTGTTCCAAGTCGAGGAATACTGGAAACTGAATCTTTCTTCCGTTCAGTACGGAAACAACCTTTCTGGCTTCACTCCGGGCTTCGGATACTGTCGAAGCATAGGAATACTTGTATACTCCTACTGGAATTTTATATTTATTGCATCCGGCAAAGTTGTTCTCGAACTGTCCATCAATAACATTTCCGGCTTCTGTAATTCTCAAGATTGCAAAATCCATTCCGTAATTTGCAACCTTGTTCCAATCAATCTTTCCTTGCCACGATGATACGTCAATTCCTTTTAATTCCATATTCTTGTCCTTTCTCGGCATTGCGCCGGCGCAAATTTGTGCAAAAATAAGAGCCTTATGGTGCTGCTCGGATTCTTGGCATATTAACTTTAGGTTCTGTTCCCAGTATCTTTTCAGTGTAAACTCTGCTTTGCCCTCGATTCTTTTGGTAGCAATATACCTGCGTAACATTCCTACAGCACTATTGTCTACCACCGATAGTTCTGTTGTTCGTTCCTGGACTTCATAACGATTCAGTTCGATCGTAAGCGCATCTTGCACTATATCCAGTGTCTCCTGATCCACTTTGCTCTTTAATACTTGCATTACTGATTGTATGATCATTTGCCTTGACTCCATTATCAGCACCTCCCGTACCTTAATTATAAAGCATAGGTACAGATGCTAAACACGAAGATAAATAATAAAAATGTTACATTAAAAACATATAATGGTGGCGGATATTTGCAAACTGGACAAACATATTGTATATATAACGATAGCTTTTTATATCTCCATATTGGATTTAATTCACTTACTGCTTCTGGTATACAAAATGGGACAGTTCTTCTGACCTTACCAGTAAAAGTATCAACAAATAATCAAAATATTGGTGTTATTGGTTCGGGAGATAACAAAGCTCTTATTTGCGCAGTAGGCGTTTCATCAAATGGCTATAATATTGTTTGTAATGGGTTTGTATCAGCAGGTAATTATATAGCAGATTTAATGTTTATACGAGCATAAATTATATTATGATTTAAAAGTTATATATTTAGCTTGTGTCCACATACTGAGTATTCGAACAGATTTACCAGTTTCAATGTTACCCGTAAAATGCACTATATGAGTAGAATTTTGCTTACTTACAGCAACTATACTAACTGGACAAGCGTTCCAATCCGCATTAGTAGCTCCTATTAAGTAATAATCATTGTTAGTATCTGGTGGATTAATATAGATATGTCTTGCTCCAGTACCTTTATAAACTTGATTTACAAAAGTTATCTTCGTGTTTAATGTATTAATGCCTAGCTTGTCTTTCAGGTATGTAAATAATTGTGAGAACGATATTTTTTTTAATACATTCCCTTCTCCAACTATCAATGTGTCACTTTCTGCCGGCGTTGCTTTCGAAGCCAGTGCCGACATTAATATTGTTTTTAATGATTCTGCCATATAATCACCTCTATTCTTTCACTCTCAGCATCGAACCATCAGAAGTGGCAAGTGCTGAGCCATCACTTGTGCCTAATACATACTGGACATTCCGAACATCAACAGCAATCGCATATTTCGCCCCTGTCTGAACTGATGTAGGGCTTATGCTTGCACCGGCTATATAAATGTTTGCATCTGCCATGCATATCACCCTTTCACTTTGATTTTATAATTATCTACCCACGTTTCATCTGCAATTTTATATATGAATCTCAGACAATAGATTCCTATTTTTTGTGGCTCAATTAACGCATCTAGCGTATGCTCGTTGATATTGCAGTTTCCTTGATCTTCTACAGTCTCTGTTTCAGCATCTGTATCAACGAAAATCAATTCGTAATCCGCTGAAATGATGGAAAAAGGGATGTCTACACCGCATACCGGATATACTTTACTTTTAAATCGGATTTTTTCTCCAAAATCCATTATTGTATTGCTATCTACGTATCTAATTGCCATGTCCTCTCTCCTTTCAGCATGTTTTATGTCCGCTGAAACATTGCTTTACAAGCTCTGCCGTCAGCTGGCTCAGATTCAGCAATGAGCTGTACTCGATGTTCTCTGATTCTGCCGTATATCCTCTCGGAACGAGCTTTCCAGCAATCTCGTGCCCTGATATCAGAAACAGTACAGTGGCGGTATAAGCTGTCAAGCCACCACTACTTTCTGCATAGATTTCTATGACATACTGTCCATCTCTATTGGCAGGGACTATTGCGTCCCAGATTTCGAGATCCGATCCCTCTCGTCTCTGGAACTCAATAGCGAACTCATTACACGAGCCGTAAACCCTCGTAATCATCATTCATCAGTTACTGTGACAGAGATCACATAAGTTTTGCCTGCATCGACCGGATTAGGCGTTACGCTTGCGGCTGTAATCTTTGGTGGGTTCGGATCATACTTGACAGTTCTAGTAATGGTTGTTGTCTTACCGGCACTGTCTTTTGCAACGATAGTAATTGTATTTGAGCCTGCGGACAATGTGACCGTAGTGCTGAATGCTCCGTTGCTACCAACCGTTACAGGTGCACCGTTGATCATTACTGTAACAGGAGATGACGTTGCATCATTGGTTGTACCTGATACAGTAATTGTGCTCTTGTTGGTAACGTATCCATCAGACGGAGAGGCTACGCTCAACGCCGGCGGTACGGTATCGATCTTGAACGTTACAGATTTCTGTGTAGCTGCGTTGCCATCGTAATCGGATGCGTCAAACCTAATGGTATGAGAACCATCGGTAAGAGCTGTTGCCGGTATGTACGAACAATTGTAACCACCGGTTACGGCGGTCTTTGTAATGCCGTCAGTAATCTTGCTTCCGGAATCGATTGTGATACCGATAGTAGACGGATTAACACCAGAATCATCATCTGTAACAGTCCATGTGATAGTTGGCTTGTTGTTGACAAGTGTTGCAGATGCTGTTGGATTTGTGACTGTAATTACCGGAGCGACCTTTTCTTTAACGGTTAATCGCAGGGAACTACCGATTGCGGAATCTGTTGCATCTTTGGTGGTCACGTTTCCAGCATCGTCCGTTGCCTTGATTGTTATTCCGTAATAATGTCCGCTCTGGCTGTAACTGGACTTATTTGGAGCTGTTACTGTAGCTTCATATTTGCCCGTATTACTGTTAAAAGTAAGGGTGTAAGTCTGTCCATTTACAATAGCTTGTACTTGCTTTACTGACATTTATGTACCTCCATTTCATAATTCATTCTATATTTAACTTTTCGCAAAGTTTATTAATAAGTTTCTCTTGTTGGTCAATTTTCTTTTTCTGTGCTTTTAGCATTGCAAACATTGCCGGAATCATGATACGTTCGTTCCAGTCTTCAACAAGTCCATTAGCGTGTCTAGTAGCTTCTGGAAAATATTCTTCTACGTCTTCGGCAATAAACATTGGAATGTATCTGCCTTCATTCTCGTCACCCTCGACCAGATAGCCCTCTTTATATTTCGCCCAAAGCGGTTCAATATTGTACCATTTTTCAATTTCTTGCTCTGAAATATCATTTCCAATATCTTTATAGCGTTTCGAGGATGAAGATTTCAGCATCAGCTGTTTGTATCCTGTACGTCCATCCCAACAAATAGTATTTGATGATGTCGTATACTCCATGTCTTCTATCCTTGGCGATTTTGCAAAAGATGCAGAATTAGTAACAGTTAAATCTTCAAATGTACCAGTGTCAGCCGATACCTCTGTGGCATATACGTTTAGACTGTTATTATCCCAACTGATTCCCCAATTTTCGCCGCCTCCGGTTTCAATATCCACTTCATTGCCGAAGAATTTCTTGATATCAACAGGGAATATTCCATCGCTTGAAAACTGTACACCTGTATATTTCATGTACTCTGAATTTTCTTCGTAGCTTGTGAATGCAGTATAGCCAGAGCGATCAATTAATCCTTTAACAGCATTGCTGGCATCTTTAATTTTCAGATAACCGTTCCCATTCTTTTTGCCGCCCAAGGTAACTGATCCGCCAAGAAGAGCATCAAGGCTGACATAGAGGCGCCCATTGATATAATATAATCCCTTCCAAGCCCCGTCATCACTCAGAATTTTAACAATCTGTTCTTGCGTTAGATTGTCCACATCAATAACTACTGCAACACTCTGCATATCCATCAATGTCGTAGTACCACCGGATGCATACAGCTTGCACCGGATGTTGGTAATATCCCTCGGTATGCCGACTGTAGTTCCGTTTCTGTCAGTTATGGTCTGTCCGCTGCTATCAGTAAGAATCGTATATAGATAATGCTTGACCGTACTTTCGTCCACGGTTGACCTGTATATGGTAGTCCATGTATTACCGTCAGCGGTCTCCTCAATCACAAATCTGCCCTTATATGTATATCTGGTAGCCGAATCGCCATCTCTGTAATATGCGTTAAATTCCAGAAAATTCGGACTGATTGTATTATCTGCACTGCGTTTAAGTACACTGCATGACGGTTCAATAATGTAAGTTCTTCCAGGTTTTCCATCAGTACCCTGTTTCTGCTTGGACACAGTAAACCGCTTTGTAACCGCAAGGTTATTCAAGTATACTGCCTTGATATCCACCCATCCATTGTCTGCACTCAAGCCTGTGACAGTGTAAGTATGCGTATCTACATCCCAAGAGCCGGTTACACTGTCTGATTTTGTAATGGTATAGCTACAATCATTTGTGATATCTGACGAGCCGTACATAACTTTCGCTGTAGTTGCCACTGTTGGAAATACCGGAATGTTTCCGTCTGCGTCAGATGTTATCGTCTGCATATCGTTCGACAGCTGGAATGTCATATTCTTGGCAGATGCAATATTGTTGTCCATTTTTGTCAGTTTATCTGGCAAAGAACTGTCACCAATTACAACATTATCTCCGCTGATGATTACTTTTTTGGTGTCCATATCAACCTGGAAGATTATGTTTCCATCGCTATCTCTGACAGTCAGTGCGCCTGTGTCAATATAATCAGCATTGATACCATGTGCGTACAGAATTTTTGCTATCAAATCGCCTGTCAGAAAAAAACCGTAAGGATATGTTTTACCACCATCATTGGATACGCCAATGGCTTCTGCTGTGAATTTAATTACATTTTTTGATTCTGCGAGTGTAGGCTTGTCATGCAGATATGTGATAGTACTGCCATCTTCCTGTGTGACTGATGTTTCATATAATCCAGAAGAATTTTTTAAGGTTTCTTCTAATTTTTCTACTGCTTTTTCTCTGGCCGTTTTTTCTTTTTTTACAAGACGCCTTGCCTCTACGATTGCCTTAGTGGATTCTGACTGGAACTTGCTCATTCCCCTGATCGGATCATCGGCTTGAGTTTTTACAGTGGTCTTTCCATTAACGAAACAGGAAACGTCTGTCAGTGGAGTTATATATCTGTTCCATTTGCGATCATAAGTATATGCTATATCTCCAAACTCAATGAGTGGATTATATGCAAGTTCTCCCGACATGTTACGGAATTTAGCTCCAATTATGGAATCACCGATTTGAGCAGCCACAGTGTCCAAATCGACATCGTTTACAAGATCATTCTCCAATTCAAGAACATATCCTGCACTTCCGTACATGGCTTCATTTTCTTTATTTTTGAGTTTGATTCCGGTAATCACAATATCATCACTGGATACAGTCGGACTCTCAAAAAAGTCTTTGAGCTTTTCGGATGTGTCAGCTGCTGATTCGATCAATGTCAAGAATCCATCACTATCAATTGTCCAGTTCCCTGTCGGACTGATAAAACTTTCCGAGTCAATACTTGCGCCGCCTTTAAATGTTACATTTCCATCAGCGTCCACTACTGCGTTGTAATCTTCTTGTGTATTGGAAAAATCCCATCTGATAAATCGCAAGTATCCTCTGCTGTCCAGGCGAGCGTTCGCAGTCTCAAGCATTGCTGCCCATCCGAACAACTGACGAAACGTCATGTTTTCCGGAATCTCTGACACGATCAGATTTCCATGAGCCATGGAGACTTCTGACGGAATACCAAGAGTCTCACACGCATCTCTAACAAGAGTCTCTATTGACTGTGGCAGAACCAGATGAGATATATAAGTTGCGTTCGTTTTATACATATCGTCCAAAGCGGTAAAACTAAGGATTTCGCCATATTGTTCTGGTGTCGTAATTGTATAAATACCTTTATCAATGGTTTCGACTCTGTCTTCTGTCGCTGCTTTTGTTGCCAGAATCGCACCGCCACTCTGGTCAAGAATTGGCTCATAGTTTTCATCCAGCAATTCATCTGTTGCAGCCGGACTTGCTACGGAGGTCTGCATTTTAAGATACGCATGAACTTTTGCCATGTAGAAATTATAGTTTTTCCACTGATCGGAAGTGTTGTCCAACTCCAATGTCATGGATTTACAAACAACGCAGCCAATCGGAAAGCTGCTACTTTCTGCACAATCAGAAAAAGTACAATTTTCGCCCATGATTTCATTTTTGACTGTTTTTACAGTTCCGTCAGGAAAGGTGATTTCCACTTCCTGCCAGACTCTTTCTCCGTCCTGTAGTTTTTGCTTAAATGTATCAGATACATTAATCAAGTGGATTCACCCCCTGCATGTTAAAAGATATTTTTGATACAAATTTTAAGTCTGGCGAAATTTCTCCAATAGTTAGGCTTGCTTTTCCGACATAAAACGGGTCAGTTCTCCATGCCATGTGGTAAAGCGACCAATGGTACAAATTGAAAGTTTTTCCTTTTGCGATAATTTTGAGAATTTTGTTTGCTTCTATAACTGGAACGTTTGATGCTTCATAGCTATACTGTTCGACTGTAAACAATGGAGTTAACAACGCTTTTCCGAACTGCGTACGGTTACTACCTTCTGAATAAGTTGTTTCGAGGTTATATCCCATATCTTTATCTGGCTGATAGATGGAAGCCCCATTCATCTTGTATCGTTCTGTTATGCCTTTTGGAATAGTTGCCACGCTTCCACCTCCTATGCCAGTTCAAACGGGTTTCTACCGCTTGTATCACGTCTTAACTTTGCTTCTTCGATAATTTCATCAAATACTGTTCTTCGGTTAATCTGAGCGGTAAAACGATAATTTCCGTTACTCTGCTGTCCACCAGTTTCCTCACGAACAATTTTTCTGAGCAGTGCTTCTGGTGTTTCAATGTTATTACCCTGCTTCTGATCTCCAAGGACAGCCAGAAATTCACTTCTTGGTGGAATAACTGCACCTTTTGCCAGATATGGAATAGTCGGTACTCTTGGAAAGCTTGCGCTAAATCCGATCGTCTTAGAGCCGAATGGTGTAGGCACTTCCCACGGACCAAATGACATTGCAGATTCAATTCCACTGATCGCGCCGTTCACCGTACCGATTGCGCCATTTACGATACCGATAACTTTATTGAATATCTCTTTAACTTTGTTTTTAATACCCTCGAACGTATCAACAACCTTGTCTCTTGCACTTTTGAATTTATCAACGATTCCATCAACTATCCTCTTTACAACTTCTTTTATAGTGGACCATATAGCGCTCCACTTTTCTTTTGCGCTTGATTTGATACCATTCCAAATAGAAACAATCTTTTCTGCCAAATCACTTAGTTTGGATTTTATTCCATCGGCGAAAGCTATGGTTTTGTCTTTAATCCAACTCCATACCGCACCTGCAACTTCTTTTATCTTGTCCCAGTTTTTGTACAGTAATACGCCAATTGCAATGCAAGCCGTTATTGCTGCTATAAAAATTCCGCCCGGTCCGATAGCCGTTGCAATAGCTTTAATTCCTCCCATAATGCCACTAGAACCAGTCATAAGTGCAATAAGGCCTTTTATAAAACTCGCTACTGTCGTTATACTTCCTGCTATTCTTGATGCTAGCCCTGCAATTTTCGCCGCCGCGAACGCTCCGATTAGAGCTGCACCGAATGCTTCCACTACTGATTGATGGTCCGCAAAGAATCCAGCCAAATCCGATACCAGATTGATCACTGTCGGAAGTCCTACTTCAATCACCCATTCAAGCATCGGAAGAACAATATTTTTGTAAATCCATTCAAGAACATTTCCAATGGATTCCAGAATTGGTGCAAATGTACTGGTCAGATTACTAATAGATTCCAACAGCGGATAGAAGTCCAAATTTGCAGCCCATGTTGCTGTATCCTCTGCGATTTTTTCAACAAACTGCATAACCACCACAAGGGCATCTGCAATGTTCTGTATAATCTGCGTTCCGACATTGTTCTTATTCCAAGCATCAGCGAAACCAGATGCAATATTACCGATAGTTTTAAGCACATTCTGAGCAATCCTCAGCATGGTCGTAAGCATCGTTGTGCCCGTGCCGTTTGTCCAGACCTCTACAAGGCTTTTACCTACACTTACAGCGAGCTTTTTGAGTCCATCAAGTGCGGTTTTTGCCGCATTAATAGTATTCTTGCCCTCTTTTTTCCATGCGTCCTGGAATGGCTTCCAGAGCTTTTTAAGAAGGTCGGCTAGTTTCTTAGCAGAATCACTGATTTTGTCCAGTGCGTTTTCGCCCTCTGCCAAGCTACCATAATCCACACTACCAACCGAACTTGGAATACCACTGTTACCTGCTCCGCCGCTTCCACCAGATGAAGATGGCGTAGATGATGAATTGCTGCCAGTAGATGTGGCTTTGTGAACTTCATCAAGTGACGAAAGATAGTTTTTTGTTACTTTATTCGCTTTTTTTGTTGCTTTTGCATTGTCGTTCGTGGCATCTGCCAGTTTTTCTGCATTATCTGCCGCCTGTCCATACTGGTCCGCTGTATCTGCGATCGCGTCTGTTCCGGCAAGACCCGCTCCACTTCCGCTCGTTTGACCGGAAGATTTCTTGCCAGTAATAAGCTCCGTGAATGACTTAAATGCGTTTGCCAGAGTCGCCAGTTTGCCGAGAAGAATATTGATTACTTTCAGAACAGGTGTAAAAATATTAATCAGCCCTTGTCCGACTGTTGCCTTGAGGGACTGCAACTGCAACTGCATCACTCGCACCTGGTTCGCCCAGCTGTCAGAAGTACGAATGAAGTCACCAGATGCGGCTGATAACTGTTCCTGCACAAAAGCAAAGCGGAGAGCAACTTTCTCCTGTTCAGTCATTGCAGATGTGGTCTTGCCGTAGCCATTTGCAAGTGCATATTGGTCAAGTGCCGACTGGGTCATTACCACGCCCAAATCTTTTAATGTTTCCGTTTCACCCGTAAACACTGATTTCAGTTTGATATAAGCCAAGTCCTGACTGATGTTGTAGAATGATGCCACATCACCAGTCAGCTGTGTCAGGGCCGTTGACATGTCGTAAGCCTGTGATTCTGAAAATCCGAACGACTTAGACATTGCTCCGAACGTGCCGACATACCTTTTTGCCATAGTTTCAGATAATCCGGCAGAAGTCATGGCGTTCTTTGCGAATTCATTTACTTTGTCAGACATGGTTGTAAATGTAACATCGACCACGTTCTGTACTTCCGCAAGGTCAGAGCCGAGTTCCACGCACTCTTTGCCGAACTGTACTAACTTACCAACTGCAAAAGCCCCACCAATCAGCAGACCGATTTTTTTTACAGCACTTCCAAGGCCGTTAAATGACTGTTTTATAGCTGAGACACCATTCTGGACACCGGTTGTATCCATTCTGGTATCAATAATGACTGAGCCATCAGCAGCCATGTGTCCACCTCCTAACTATTTGAGGTTCAACATCTCATTCAGCTTATCTTTATAAGCTTGCTCCTCGTCGCTGAGACGTGTTTTTATGTCAATTATGTTTTTATTCTCTTGATAGAATTTCTTTTCCCATTTATCGAACTTTTCGCCCTTTGCTTTTTTTGACCGGATTCCAACTACGGTGTTGAACAGGCACTCGCCAGATTCCATAAAGTATCCAAAAAACGTCCACCAGTGCATATAAGGTACTGATCTGATTTCTTTACCAGCAACCTTGTTCACAGCCGGAACGATCATATCTCCATCCTGTTCCCAGTCCATCAAACGGGGTTTGGGCTTGTTCGGGATATCATCGAATTGACCACAATCAATAAACTCGCAAGCTTTCTGACAAGCTTCTGTAAGATGTTCCAGGGGTATGCTTTGCCAGTCCTCAAACAAAATCTGTAACATAACAACAGCTTTCGCCTGTTCGTCCAATTCTGGGTCATTCATGGCGACCAGAATGTCAATAATTACTCGAAAATCCGTTCTGATAGAAAAATCCACCCCACTGATATTTAGTGAGGTGGGCAACTCATAGGCGGTCATTTTGTATACTTCTCCGTGTACTTATTGACCACTTCCTGCATTTTTTTCTTTCTCTTTTCAATCTCTGGAGTAAGTGCTTCATTGATTTTGTCAAGGACGATATAAGCGAATACCTGACCATTTCCAAAAACAGTTGTTGCGGTAATTGGTTCTTTAAATAAATCCTTAGATGCTTCGTATCCGAGCATATAATTGATTTTGTCCTCGATCTGCTTATTAATCTCCGCCATCTCTTTGCCGGAAGAGACATTTTTAACAGATTCCTGAGCCTGTTCAAAGAAAGTTTCCAATTCTTCCGCTCTTGCTGCAATGTTGATGTCGGTAGGATTCAGTTTGAATGAAGAGAACACTTCACCCTGCTTGTTCGTGAATGTGAAAAGAAGAAATCCATCATCAATGTTTGTATTAATTGTTTTTGCCATTTTCTATGCCCTCCTAAAAAAAATTATTCGCTGTCAGCTGTAAATGTGCCGGAACTGATATCAAATTTTCCTTTTACTCGTTCGCCGGTATAATTGACGGTAAACGGAATCTGATAGCCAGATGTATCACCGCCGTAGGAGGTCGGCACAACGTAGCAGTCCTGCTGATATGCTTCATACTTGCCTGCTGTGGCTTCTGTCCAAAGGTGAACCTCAACTGCTTTTGTTTTGAGGTTATCGTCTTTGAGACGTCCATCTACAATCTTCTGTAATGCTGTAAACAGATCAGAAGTAGTGTCTGCATAGAATGGATCAGCGTCAGAAGAAACTTCGTAGCCGTTATGTTTGAATGTGGATTCTCCAAGAATGTTTTTAGAGGTTTCGGTGTCTGGATTGAGTTCAACATTGTACTCTTCCAGATCTTTTCCAAGACGTTCATACTTCGGTGTCAGTCCTCCACAGAGAGAACCTGCATCGATATAATGAGCCATATATTTACGGTCAATTTTGCCTGTAACTGCCATAGAAATGTCCTTTCTGCCTATAACTTTTAAAAGGCTGTGTAGGTTAGCGACTATCTCCGATTGATAGCTGGTTGTTACTTGTTATATTACTTCATAAGTATTTTCGTAGCGTACCGTTAATGGTAATAACCAATCCTGTACACCACTCTCCTGTGGTTCTAAACCATAGGAATTATCACGGGTGATACGTTTTATCACTCGCCCCTGAGAAAGCTCAGGAAACGCATTTAAACGTGTCTCAGAGCCATTTATGATAACTGGTTCTCGGCATATCCATTTACCGAGATTATCTAGGAACTTCTGAACGGATAGCTTCTGCCTTTCCTTGTCGGATGCTGTGCGATATACCACGTAAAATGGGTACTGGCATACCTGGTGCATTACGCCACAAACATCTTCTTTTTCTGAATAAATCAAAGCTCCATTATCTGCCGAGAACGCAATTCCTGATTCCTTGCCAAGTTCTTCAAACTTGATTGTTTCATTTTCATACAGTCCCGGATACTGGTTCAGAAGTGCTTTCATGGCATCTGTCAGAATTTCGTATCCGGTTGCGTCTTTTCCGATAGGTTTATCTGCTATGCCTGCCACCTCCTGCCTGTGCTTTTACTTTGCGAACCCATGTGTCACCATATTGCCGTTTAGCGGCATCAAACCACTTTGCCTGTGCCCGTGGGTGAGCCTGTTTGGTGTATTCAAGATTTTCCTTTGCGGCTGTCCGGCCAGAAAACTGACTAACGAGAACTTTCTTTGCTCCACGTCTTGCGTAGGGACTTCCAGTTGCTTCATCAACCATTCCTTTCCCCTCGTACAGAAAACGTCCATAAGGAGCCGCCGCCGCGCATACTTTCCCAGTTCCTTGTAAGGATGTACTCTCAACTCTTGTTCGGTTGATAAAGTCCCCTGTAATCATCGGCATAAACGGCACCATACTGTCCATAACCATTCCATCAAGGAGATACTGGGCTTCTTGATACTGCCTTGAGAACCTGTCCATATTCAGTTTGATTTTCATATCTCCATCGACTATGGAGAATCCTTTGAAATGATGAATTTTACTCATATCACTTACCCAAAATCTCAAAGTGTGGAATCAGTGTGTACGGACCGCCTACACTGGTAACCTTAAACACGTTATCCTTGTTCTCGTTCATGTACTGGTAGAATCCGTTTCGATAATCACCATCAGTTACTGCTCCACCAGTCCATTCACCCTCCCAAAAGAATGATTCGTCCGAGAATGTGATAGTATCTTCCAGAGCATTGTTAATCTGCCTTTTCCACTCCTTCGAAGGCACCCATGGGAGAATCTTGCCATCTTTATCGGTAATGGTTATATCACCGTTCTGAACAGCATAACGAACGTGCAACTGTGCGTTGTCAGTTGCGTCTGGTCCGTACTTTTTAAGGATTGCTCCCTTGTCCGTAATGAGATCAACGCCGGATAGCACGTGAGGATACCAGTACGCATCTCCTGTCGTGGCTGATTCGTAATAGTCAAAAATCGTCACCGTTTTGCTATACATGATATCCTCTCCCTTAATTATTCTTTCTGCACTGTCTGCTTAATAACCTGATTCACGCCAGTAGCCGATAATCCGTTAAACATACCGACCGCAACCGCTGTGATATAATCCGTTGCCGGGAAGTCCGGGATAACTCCCATCCCGACAGCTCCGAGAATGCCACCAATAACCGCCATGATCACTGGAATCCATTCATCAGAGATTCTTTTTGATGCTTTACAGCCCATTCCTACGATGTAGCAAATCATAACGATTGCTATACATGAGCCTAATGTTGAAATGTCCATAGCTTAGTCCTCCAGATTCACATTTTCCATAACTGCCCTTGCTTCCAGAACTGCAATATAATCCGTCATTGCTCTTACCTGCATATTGTAAGTACTTCTCGGACAAGTAGGAGTAAATGGGAGTTCTCCTTTATCCCATTTTTCAAGCATATTCGCAAGTTTCTTATATCGAATAACCACCTGCATATACTCTGCCTTAAAGCGTTCCTTGTAATCTGCACTATTCATCATTTCAACAGTCTGTTTTAATTCCATCATTTCTATCACACTCCTGCATACAATATTGGTATTCCATCATCCGTCCTTACTCCCATCAGAAGCGGCAAAGCTGTCTTAAGAAGCAAGTCGTTCGTTTTCTGTGCATCTCCGGCGGCGGCATATACCGCACTCCATTCCTTTGCACTCGCTCCAATCTGCTGAGGTGTGGCGTAGGAAATGGATTCACTGCCGGAGGATACAGAGGTTACTGCACCGGCTTTGATGTTCCCGACATTTGTGTCGGTAAGATTTGTCGAAGCCTGATTGATTGCGTTCTTCTCAGCAAGTTCAATCTGATACATTAATTCAGCTAATGAACAAACTGCCTTTTTGATGCGCTTCTGTGAGCGTTCATTTGTTGGCAGCCCATCCACCAGTCTATCAAACGTCATTGTGTCCACAAAATCACTGGCTCTTTCTGCCAGTCGTGGAAAGTCAGCTTCTGGCACGACATTGCCGAATGATTCTGTATAGAATTTATAATCTGCGTAAGCCATGCCAGTTACCTCCTGTGTTTATGATTTTGCTGTTACGCTCGCACTTCCGGCATTCAGTGCCTTGTATGTTCCATCGCACTCAACTACTGTGATCTTCTGTCCGGTTGCCGCCTTGATGTCAGCTTTTCCGTCCCAAGAAGTCCAGTTCCTGAGGTTCTGTCCATATCCAACAGTTACTGCGTCTGTTGCAACTTTGTATTTGTATACGTTGTTGGAGTTTTCCTTAGCCGGATTTACAGTGATTTTTGTATCACCAGTTACTGTTCCTGCCGCAGATGTTACTGTCAGAGTACCAAGTGTTGGTGTCTCATCAATGGTGATTACTGCGATTGCGTCAATGTACTCCGCAAAAAGAGTAAGTCCCATAACTGCGAACGCTTCGGACACTGCTGTGTGATAGTTGCCCTGAGTGTGGAATCCGATCAGGTTTGTCTCACCAGATACGGTGTATACAAGTCCTGCTCTTGCGAAGTCAGATTCGTTCGGGTCTACATAGTACAGGACAATGTTCTCGACAGGTGTTGCAATAACCTGTCCTCTCGGGATTTCGCTGTCAGACAGTAAAAAGATTGTGTTGAATCCCATAAAGTCTTTCATGTACTGGAAGCCGAACTGGTTCTGAATAGTGATCTCAGCTGCTCCGAGATATTCATATACGTCCAAAATGTTGACAAATCCAACAACGCCAGTCACGTTTCTGTGCATCTGCTTAAATTTGTTCTCAACACGGCCTTTAGCCATTGCCAGAGCCATCTGGAATGTTGTTTCTGTGGAAGTAAGTGTACCGG
>ERZ773243.2267-NODE-2267-length-16900-cov-18.964678_pt1 | contig 16900 bp, 9 predicted proteins | sample MGYA00580520_ERZ773243 | MGnify/ENA primary metagenome ERZ773243 (study PRJEB29015, sample SAMEA2737747) | human gut metagenome | biome: human gut; feature: human-associated habitat; material: faeces | place: China | collected 2012 ... | reverse complement strand
AGAGGGGTCACGCCCCTTTGGCAAGGTAAGCCCGCAAGGGCGGTGGGAGTTTCCGCAGAAACTACCATACCTTGTATGACACAGCAGACGGAGGCTAAATGCGCTGCCTGATTTTGCAGTGCATTTTAAGCCGCAATCGGATGGGGCATGAATCCCCGCCGAGAAAGGAGAGATTATGATGGCGTGTGCCATGAAGTTCAGTGCGGGCGCAGTCCGCAATCAACTTCGCCACAACCGGCGGACAATCGAACATTCGAGCAACCGGGACATTGACCCGGAGCGGCTGGAACATGACTATGTTCTGTCGCCAGACCGGGGCATGACCGAGTACGACTATTTTTTGCAGCGCAAATCGGAATTGTACTGCTACAATCGTGATGATGTAAAAGTGATGGTCGGCTGGATAGTAACCGCCCCGCAGGATTTAGACCCGGAGCGCTACGACGACTTTTTCTGCGCAGCATACGATTTCTTAGAAAATCGTTATGGCAAGGAAAATGTCGTGCAAGCCATCGTCCATGATGACGAGGGCGGCCAGCCGCATTTGCATTTCTGTTTTATCCCTGTTGAGGAAGACCCGAAGCACGAACAGGGCTACAAAATCTGTGCAAATGATGTTCTCGACCGCCGCGAACTGCGTAATTTCCATCCTGACCTGCAACGCTATCTGGACGAACATGGTCTGGAAGATGCTCATGTTATGACCGGCGTAACCAAGCGGCAGGGCGGAAACCGCACTGTCGCACAGTTGAAAGCCGAACGAGAACAGGAATATCAGCAGAATGAGGAACGTCTCGCATTGTATTTTGGAGAATCCAAAATGGAACAGGGGCTTCACTTTTAAGGTGCAGCCATGAAACAGATTGTATGGATTATCAACTGTTATCTATATGGCGCAACACTGGTTCTGCTGGTTGTGCTTGCACTGCTGGTGTATCTGCGCGGGCAGGCTAATCATCTGCCCAACCCGTTTGCCAGCAGGAACATCGTCTATCGCCCCAAAGAAAAGGCACAGGGCGTGTTGTTGGGGAAGAAATTCGGCCTGCTGGCTTACTCCCCTGAGCAGGATGAGGGACACATCCTTGTAATGGGGCCATCCGGCACAGGCAAGACAAGTGCCCTGTTGATTCCGACTTTGCGGAGTTGGCAGGGCACGGCTCTTGTGGTAGATATATCCGGCGACATATCAGCTAATGTGCATACAGAGAACAAAATCATTTTTGACCCTACGGCTGCGGACTGTATTCCGTATGATGTGTTTGCGTCCATTGATGTGGCTCCGGACGACACCGAGCGTCAGGAGCGTTTGGAGCAGTTGGCCTATCTGCTGCTGCCGGACAAGGCCAACGACAGCGAGGCGGGCGTATTTTTTACCAAGAACGGGCGCAAGATGATAACGGCAGCCCTTATCTGCTACTATGGCATGGGCTGGGGCTTTATCGAAATCTGCGAATTTTTCCTCGGTCACGACTGGCGTTCCCTGCTGAACGATATTGCCAAACAGGAAAACACCGTAGCCAACGCATATATTAGTTCCTTTGCCGGGGCCAGTGAGCAAAATACCGCAGGCTGTAAGCAGAGTGCAGATGACGCGCTCAAACTATTTGCAACCAACAGCAAAATTAAAAATGCACTTAGAAAAGTCCCAACTTATGAAAAATCTATCTGTCCGGCCACATTGGAGCAGAACAGCATTTATATTTTCATCCCGGACGAAAAACTCAAAATCTATGGCGACCTGCTGCGCATTATTACGGCCCAGTCGATGGAATACTTTTCATGCAGACCGCCGGAACACAAGCAGATGATTCTATTTTGTCTTGACGAATTTGCCTCGTTCGGCAAGCTGCAAATCACCGAGGCCTTGCGCAAACTGCGAAAGCGCCACATCCGTATTATGGTGCTGACTCAGTCCTTGGCCGACCTCGATATGATTTACGGCAAAGACGAACGGAAAGCTATGCTGGGCAACTTTAAGTTTACCGTTCTGCTCGGCTGCAAGGATACCGAAACACAGGAATACTTTTCTAAAATGATAGGAGAAAAACACACTCTGTTGGTCGCCGATACCAGCCAGAAGCCGCAGCCTATCATCAAGCCCGCAGACCTCGCACACTTGGAACAAGACCTTATCGTCATTTGTGATGACGGGGCCGTGCGGCTACACAAAAACTTCTACTTCAAATGACGTTGCCAAAAAACGTTTCGTAAGCGGCAACCGGGAGCAGTTCGCTTGGATTTCTCCAAGTGGGCTGCTCCTTTTTCTTTGGCGTAAATCTTTCCGGGGCAGCTTGGGGCAAGTGATTTGGTTCATTTCTAAAAAAGATTGCTTTTTTAGTTTTTATGAAAATACCTGCCACATACTGCCCCAATGAACGTTTTTTGGCAACGTAACTGGAAAAAGGTTCCCATTTTTATGGATTTATGGTACAATTCTAATATCGTGTAAGTGTACCCAAATGCGGGAGTTGGGGGTGTAGGATGTCAACCAAAAGGCCGAAGCCGGAACTGTCGGCTCACTTTATCCGTGATAAGCGGCTCCTTAAAGCGGCTGATACCGCTAAATACAATGCAAGGTTGAAGGAAATCGACCTGCCGGATGATTATGCCATTTATGGTTATGAACCATCCAGTGGGAGAAAACCCGCTGCTTACTGGGTGTGTAAGCAAAGTGTTGGCGAATGCCAGGAATGTGGTACACCCTATCTGGAGGATGCGATTGCCAGCGTGTCGGAATCCAAGCTGACGCATTATTGCAGAGTAGCAGTCCCGCACGAGGGGGAAAAGCCTACCTACGATATTCACCCGGCAACGCTCTATTTGCGGCGTATACGCTGGATGTGCTATAACTGCTATTCCAAGCTGAAAACATACAACGCGAAAATGCAGGATGATTCCCAACTTGTGGATGAGAAAGATAGAAAGCTGACCTTGCAGTTGAAGAAATATCTTGGGCAGCAAGCTATGCATATGGAGATAAATACGCTTGCGGAAATATTTGATATTTCCCCGCATACAGTCAAAAATTGCTTTGACAAAGCATTGGCGGAGTATGAAAAAAGGAGCAATTGGGATGATATTTCTACGCTCGGTTTGTACACTGTAACACTGAATGTGCAGGGGCAACAAACAAATTTTTGCCTATGCGCGGACGTGGATACTGAAAGCCTGATTGAATTGTTCGCCTACGAGGACAAAGAGGCCGCAGCAAACTTTTTGAGCAAGCTAAAGAATAAGCAGAATATCCAACGTGTTTTTATCAGCATAGACAGCGCGGCATTTAATTTCGCCAAAACCAATTTCCCTATCAAAACAATTATGGTAGATAGGCTGGATGTTCGCAAGCGATTGCTGAACGGATTGGAAACGGTCAAAAAAGGCAACGATGACAGCCAAGACTTCCCCATACTGCGGCGGCATTGGAAGTTGCTAAAAAATGTGGAAGAGGCAATCCCGGCCAACAGTAAGGATTATGTCTTTCTCAAGGAAGTACTGAATGCATTCCCCCATGTGGGTGATGCATACTGGCTGAAAGAAGCCGGTATGGATATTTACCGTAAAACTACGGGCCAGTGCAAGCTAGTGAACGATTGGATTTCCAGCGACAAGTACAATATCCTGCCGTATGAACAGTTAGAGCAATATATGATTCAGGCGCAGGAGCCTGTTGTGCGCTTTGCAGTGCAGTACAATGGCGTTGACCGTAGCAGATATGAAAAGGCTATATTGGAAGCGGAAAGCCCCTTGATAAATTATGTCGGACTGACCGGCGCAAGTAAATCTGCGCTTTGGTCGCGGGCAGCATCTTTTAAGATGATTCGTGCCCGCGTTTTGTACGGCGCTGCCATGATGGCCAACTATTTTGCAGCACAAGAGCCAAACGAAAAATCTCACGAAGAATGCGCAATACAGGGGGTAATGTATTTTACAACGGAAACCTTCAAAACAAATGCGAAAATCAACGAACCTGCGGGTAAAACAGAAACCACGCCGGAAATCTATCTCCATAATTTCAGAATCCCATTATCCATATATCCAACCCTATTAAGCTACGGTCTGACAGAATACAGGGGTGTATTGTTGGATTTGAAACCGTTGAAAAAAGACGGACTATCGAGAAACAAGCAGACGGAGGAAACAATGTCGAACAAAATTGCCTTTGACGCGCTGTGGGATGAATCCCCGATTGATGTCACCCCGGAAGTGAACTTTATTTGGAGCATTGCCAACAAACTGCGCGGCTCCTATATGCCGGATAAGTACGGCGATGTCATTATCCCGATGACGATTCTGCGCCGCTTGGAGTGTGCCTTGGAGCCGCACAAGGAAGCAGTTTTGGCCAAATTTGCAGAAAATCCGAACTATCCGCCGAAGGCAATGTACCGCATTTCCGGCTATCAGTTCTATAACACCTCGCCCTACACGCTGAAAGAACTGTGCAACGAGCCGGACAACATTAAATCCAATTTCAAAGTGTACATTCAAGGCTTCTCCGCCGAAGTGCAGGAAATCTTCAATGGACTTGAAATGTTCAGCCATATCGACAAGATGGATAAGGACGGATGTCTGTTCAGCGTTGTGCAGGCATTTGCCGATTTGGATTTGGACCCTAAGACCTATGACAGCATCAAGATGGGCTATATTTTCGAGCATCTGATTGGCAAGTTCTATCAAAATGTAGATGCCGGTCAGTTTTACACAGGTCGTGACATTATCAAGTGCCTTGTCGCTGTGCTTATCAGCGAGGGGTGTGACGATATTTTCGACGATGGCAAGGTTGTCACTGTCTGCGACCAAGCCTGCGGAACAGGCGGTATGCTCAGCACGGCGTACAGCTTTATCAAGCACTACAATCCCAGCGCCGATGTGCGTCTGTTCGGGCAGGAGTTTATGCCGCAGTCTTACGCTGTCGGTCTGGCAGAGATGATGATTAAAGGGCAGAACATTGAAAACTTCCGCAATGCGGATACCTTCAAAGAAGATTGTTTCCCCAACATCAAGATGCGCTTCGTGCTGGAAAACCCGCCCTTCGGCACGCCGTGGGCAGGAAAAGACGCCAAGGCCGGGCAGGAGGATGCTGTCCGCAATGAGTTTAAGCGCGGCAAGGATGGACGCTGGGGTGCAGGTCTGCCGAGCGGCGGCGATTCCCAGTTGATTTTTATGCAGTCGGCTATTGATAAGATGGATGACAAGGTTGGTCGTGCGGCTATTATCGAGAATGGCAGCCCTCTGTTTACAGGCGGTACGGCATCCGGCGAAAGCCAGATTCGCCGCTGGATTCTGGAACAGGATTTGCTGGAAGCCATTATCGCACTGCCCACCGACCTGTTTTACAACACGGGTATCGCCACCTATGTCTGGATTCTGTCCAAGAACAAGCGCCCGGAACGCAAGGGCTATGTGCAGTTGATTGATGCCACCAGCATCTATCATAAGCTGCGCAAGGCGGCAGGCAACAAGAAAAACGAACTGCTGCCGGAGGACCGCAGCAAAATCGTTAAGCTGTACACGGCGTTTGAAGAAAACGAATACTGCAAAATCTTCAAGAACGAAGAATTTATGTACCGCGAATACACGGTCATGCAGCCGTTGCAGCGCAGCTATGCCATTACGGAGGAACGCATTGACCAGATGTTGGCGGACGGCACACTGGGTTCCGTATATGACCCGGCCAAGGTCGATGAACTGGAAGAACAGGGGCCGCAGATTTCCGTCAAAGACAAGCTGAAGCTGAACAAGCTGTACGAGCAGAAGCCTGTTTACGAGGGCATTGTCTCTGCTTTGCAGAATGCCGTTTCGGATGAAGTCTATCTCTCCCCGGAGGCATTCGTGCCTGTACTGCGCAAAGTGCTGGCAGCAGTGACCGATGACAAAAAGCTGCTGGACAAAATCGCAGATGGGATGTCCGTGATGGATAAGAACGCTGAAATCCAGCGAGACAAGCACGGCGCGATACTCTATGACAAGAATTCTAAAGATACCGAACTTGTGCCTTACGAGGAATCCATTGACGATTACATGGCACGGGAAGTTCTGCCCCATGTGGCCGATGCAAGAGCATTCTGGGAAGAAAAGGTGGATGCCAAGAAGCCTGTTATCAAGACGGGCGCAGAGATTCCTTTCACACAGTATTTCTACAAGTACGAGCAGCCTGTACCCAGCGAGGAACTGGCAAAGCAGTTCACGGAACTGGAGCAGTCTGTTAGCCAGCGCATTGCGAAGCTGTTCGGGTAAGGTGGTGGAACTATGCGTGAAATGAAAGATAGCGGGATTGAATGGGTTGGGACTATCCCTGCTCACTGGTCCACTATGCCAAACAAGTATGTGATGCGGAAAATCAAGGTCATCAATCCGACTTATAATGGAGAAAATATACTTTCGCTAACGGTAAACGGTGTAATTGTACGAGACCTTGAAGCTGGTGGCAAGATGCCGTCTTCTTTTGATGGTTATCAAATCTTGTATAAAGGCAATTTGTTAATGTGCCTATTCGATTATGATGTCACGCCCAGATGTATCGGCCTAATAAAAGATTCTGGTGTTTCAAGTCCTGCTTATAGCCAATTTGTTTTGCAAAGAGGAAATGATGCGGCGTATTTTTATTATTACTATTTGATGGTTGACCATACGAAAGCGTTGCTTCATAGAGCCAAGAACTTACGGCACTCCTTTACAGAAGAACAGCTTGGGGCAATCAAAGTCCCGGTTCCGCCGATTGCAGAACAAGAAAGAATTGCCGATTTTCTCGATTCCCAATGTTCCCAAATTGATGCTATTTCTGCTGACATTCAGAAAGAAATCGAAACATTAGAGCAGTACAAGCGTTCCCTTGTATTTGAAGCGATTTCTAAAGGAATCAATGGAGAAAAAACAGCCAATGCGTCATCAGATATTTGGAAGGAAATTCCTCAAAGCTGGAAATTGGTTGACATTAAATATCTCTTTGAGATTGTAAAACGAATTGCGGGCCGTGAGGGGTATAATATTCTCTCTGTCACGCAAAAAGGCTTAAAAGTAAAAGATATTTCAGGAAATCAGGGCCAAATTGCAGAAAATTACAGCGGTTATCAGTTTGTATTTCCCTCTGATTATGTTATGAACCACATGGATTTACTTACTGGTTGGATTGATTGTTCAGACCAATTTGGTGTTACAAGTCCAGACTATCGTGTGTTTAGACTTAGGGATAAAACTCAAAATGATACCGAGTATTACAAATATGTAATGCAATGCTGCTATATGTGCAGAATCTTCTATTCACTTGGTCAAGGTGTATCCACACTTGGACGTTGGCGCTTACAAACATCTGCCTTCATGAATTTCAAAGTTCCTGTTCCTCCTCTTCATGAACAAAAAGAAATTGCACGCTATTTGAATGATAAATGCAAAGAGATTGAACTTTCTATTGAGCAAAAAAGAAAACAACTCGAATTGCTTAGTTCCTACAAAAAATCTCTTATCTACGAATATGTGACGGGTAAAAAGGAAGTGATTTAATGCAGGAAGTGTCTATAAGTACCGTAGACGAATATGCGAAAGCAATCTGCGATATTAGGAAAACATTTCATAAAGAATATCCTATGGTCAACGAGGTGCCACTATTTCGCGGACAAGCAGATGTTTCGTATGAATTGCTTCCATCCATTGCTCGTGGAAGGCATAGTGAAATCGATATTACGATTTTTAATGAGGAACGAAATCTGCTGGAAATGGCAAAATACAAGTTGCCTTCAATTTTTACTGATGACCTAAAGCCAATAGAGTTATTAGCATTAGCACAGCATCACGGTATTCCTACCAGACTGTTGGATGTGACGGAGAATGCCCTTGTGGCGCTGTATTTTGCATGCGCATCTTGTGGTGACAAGGATGGAGAAGTTATTGTCTTTAAGGAAAATTCCAAAAGCGTAACGAATTATCCGATTTTACAAGCTGTTGCAGATTCCTATAGACTATGTGAAGGAACTTGGACTTCCGCAACGGACTTCGTTAAAAAGGCTATGAGCTTCAACTATTTTGCGGAACAGCGGTACTTGGCACAAGTTCTTGATAAGAAAGTTGATGAGCAACATGCCCAAGGGTTGCCTACCCAATTTGATACTTGGATTGATGGCCTGCTGCAAGAACCTCTTTTTATTTATGCCCCGTTTACAAGCATCCGTCAAAAAATACAGCAGGGACGTTACATTCTTTTTCCAAACAGGATTGACTATGACCATGATGGCACTGTGATTATCAGCCAAGAGATAGCTGCCATTCCCAAAGACCACAACAGCATTGCAATGAAAATACAAATCAATAGTGCATCAAAGGCTCAAATTTTATCAGACCTTCGGCTGTTTGGAATCAGTAGAGAATCTCTATTTGCCGATAGCACGGATACCGTTTGCGAAGAAATAACGAGAGACGCATACAATACAATCAACGACTAATATCAAATTTCGGCATCGTTTTGTAAACATGTATTAGGAGGTGGTTCCGTGAAGATTATCGGAACAGAACGCGACTATCAGCGTTATATCATCGACTATCTGATTGATAATAACGGCTACATAGAGCGCAAATGCAAAACGAATTATGACCGTACCACGGCCATGGACCGCGAACTGCTGTTTCGCTTTCTGGACACGACACAGCCGGACACAATGGCGGCACTGCGGAAAATCTACAACGGGCAGACCGAGGAAACCATCGTTAAATTTATACTCCAGAGCATTGACAACAAGGGCAGCAGCCTTATCGAAACGCTGAAATCCGGCATTGAGATTTCCAATATGCATTTGGACCTGCTGTACAGTAAGCCCGCCACCGATTACAACATTGACCTTGTTGCCAAGTACAATGCCAACATTTTCTCCGTCATGGAGGAAGTGTGGATTAACGATGACCAGCGCATCGACCTTGTTGTGTTCCTTAACGGCTTTGCCACTGCGACCTTTGAGCTGAAATGCCAGAGCGCAGGTCAGAACTACCGCATGGCAATCAAGCAGTATTCCGAGGACCGTGACCCGAAGAACCGTCTGTTCCTGTTCAAAGCGGGCGCTCTGGTCAACTTTGCCATGGACCTCGACACTTGCTATATGACCACCAAGCTGGACGGTCTGGGCACACGCTTTATCCCATTCAACCGTGGGCGCGGCGAGGGTGTAAACACCGGGGAAGGCAACCCCTTGGATGACGGCGTGGACGATTATCCGATGCATTATATGTGGGATGATATTCTGCGCCGCGACAGCCTGATTGAACTGATTACCAAGTTCGTCTTTATCCAGCGTGAGCAGGTCGTGGACGAACTGACAGGGAAAAAGTCCGTCAAGGAAAAGCTGATTTTCCCGCGCTACCATCAGCGCGATGCCGTCCGTCAGCTTTTGGCGGATGCCGAGTACAACGGCACACAGCTTAATTACCTGATTGAGCATTCCGCAGGTTCCGGCAAGACCAACACCATCGCGTGGCTGGCGCATCGGCTGGTTTCCCTGCACGATACGCAGAACCAAATCGTTTACGACAGTGTTCTGGTCATTACAGACCGTGTTGTGGTAGACCGTCAGTTGCAGGACGCAATCAAGGGTATCGACCATAAGAGCGGACTTGTCTGCACCATTGATGACAAAAAGACCTCTGCCGACCTTGCCGATGCACTGAAAGGCAACTACAAAATCATTGTCACCACGATTCAGAAATTCCTCTATGTGGATTTCTGGAAGCTGGCGCAGAATCAGAACAACAAGACCTTTGCCATTATCATTGACGAAGCCCATTCGTCCACGTCCGGCAAGGATATGATTGCGGTCAAGAATACGCTGGGGCAGAACGAGGGTCCTGAAGAAGCCGATGCGCAGGATGCTATCGAGAACGAAATCCAGCGCCACGGCAAGGCCCCCAATGTGTCTGTCTTTGCCTTTACTGCTACGCCCAAGCCGATGACGCTGCGCCTGTTTGGTCGTGAAAGCATTGATGCAGACGGACATCCCGTGTATCAGCCGTTCCACCTGTACAGCATGAAGCAGGCCATCGAGGAGGGGTATATCCTTGATGTGCTGCAAAATTATATCGAATACAAGACCTACTACAAGCTGAACAAGACCATCGAAGACGACCCGGAGATGAAGACGATTGCCGCCAAGCGGCAGATTGCACGCTATATTGATTTGTTTGATGACAATATCAATCAGCGCGTCAATATCATTGTCGAGCATTTCCGTTCCACTGTTATGCAGGAACTCGGCGGGCAGGCAAAAGCAATGGTTATCACGGCATCCCGCGAGGCGGCAGTGAAGTATCGTCAGGCGTTCGAGGATTATGTCACCCGGCATAATTACAAGGATGTAAAAGCGCTAGTGGCGTTCTCCGGCAAAGTGAAAATTGAAAACACCGAATACACCGAGCCGAGTATGAACGGCTTTGCCGAGGATAAACTGCCGAAAGTCTTTGATGGGGACGAGTATAACGTCCTGCTGGTGGCAAACAAGTATCAGGTCGGTTTCGACCAGCCGAAGCTCTGCGCCATGTATGTGCTGAAAAAACTGCGCGGTGTAAATGCAGTGCAGACGCTATCCCGTTTGAACCGCGTATGCCCGCCATTTGATAAAAAGGTCGTAGTCATGGACTTTGTGAACCATGCAGAGGAAATGGAAGATGCCTTTGCACCGTTCTACACCACAACGGTGCTGTCCAACACAGCTACAATTGCCCAGCTCCGCGAACTGGAAAATAAGATTGACGGTTACAATGTTCTGGATGACCGCGATGTAGATACTGTTGCAAGCATTGTTTACAATCCGAAAGGCAAGCGCACCACAGCCAAAGAGGACCGTCTGGTTTACCAGTGCATCCAGCGTGCTGTGAATGTGCTGAAGAATCAGTTCAACGAGGACCACCAGCGTGCTTTTACCAAAAACTGCCGTGGGTTTGTACGCCTGTATGAGTTCCTGTCGATGGCCTCCAGCTTTGGCGACCCGGAACTGCACAAGAAATATGTGTTCGTTAATCTGCTGTTGACCTATCTGGTCGTTGGCAACAGCGGCGGCATCAGCTTGAAAGATAAGATTCAAGCTACGAATTTTTGGCAGGAAAGTCAGGGCGATAAGGGCAACAAGCAGCGCCACGCCAGCGCCCCGAATGTAAAGTTGAGCGGGGCCGATGTTGGTCTGACCGTGGATGAGGTAAAGCACCTGTCGGAAATTATTGACGAGGTGAACTCCCGCGCAGGCAAGGGCTATGATAACAGCGCCATGACGAAGGTTATGCTGCAAATCAAAGACTTGCTGCTGCATTCGGATAAGCTGAAGACCTCTGCCAAGAACAACACCGAGCAGGACTTCGAGTTCAGCTTCTACGACAATACCGATGACGCGCTGATTGAGGGACTTTCACAAAATCAGGACTTCTTCAGCCTGCTGCTGAGTAATGACGACATCAAGCACCGTGTGCTGGGTGTGTTCTTGCATGAAGTATATAAGGAACTGCGGGAGCAGCCGTAAACGGAAGGAGTTGATTTGCTATGCCGAGAGCCAAAAAGGATGGTAGAGTAATCAATTACAAAATTGACCTTCTGAGCATCATTCAAATGTATCTGTAAAACTGAAAATACACTTTTAAGGAGTGGCTGTGAAAGCAGCTGCTCCTTATTTTTTGTAACTTTAACAGCATAATGCACTATACCGGTAAAGTTACAGCATACTGCTGTTATACGCTAATAGTGTCTGCCATATAGAACAGATATACTAAAGTTGAGCTCAAAAAAAGAAAAGGAGCGTAGCGCGCTATGAAATTGAATTATGAAAATCGTATATGAAAACGTAAGTGACCGCCTCCAGACCATCCTCTCCCGCCTGAAAGGCGTGAAGAAGGTTGGCCCGAACACCTATCGGGCTTACAGCCCTCTCCGTGACGAGAAGGAACCCAGCCTGTACATCACCGAGAAACCCGATGGCACCATTCTTATGTGTGACCACGGTGGCGGCGACACCAAAGCAATCCTAGCAGCCATTGGGCTGACGATGCGTACACTGTTCCCGGATGGTGGGAGTGAGGGATCAGGGCCTAAAGGCCCTGCCCCCTCACGAAAGGTTGCCGCCATCTACAAGTACCTTGACAAAAACGGAGAACTCGTTGCAGAGAAAGTCCGTTATACGAACAAAAGCTTCTTCTGGCGCAGCAAAAAGCCTGACGGTAGCTACGACTACCATAAACCGGAGAATGTTCCCCTGTACAATGGGATGGTACTGGAAAAGGCGGAAGCAGTCTTTTTGGTTGAAGGCGAGAAAGACGTAGACACGCTCACGAAACATGGCCTCCCGGCGGTCAGCCTGCCGAATGGCGCCCATTGGGAAAATGAGTATGCCGCATACTTTTCCGACAAGGTGATTATCATCCTGCCGGACAACGATGATGCGGGCCGTGGCTATGCGAAGGCTGCACTTAAAGCACTTAAGCCTACCAATTACAACACGGGCATTATGCAGTTGAATAACTGGTGGCCGGAAATCCCCGAAAAGGGCGATGTCTCCGATTATATCGCGGCAAAGGGCGAGGAAGCAGTTGCAAAACTGAAAGAAACTCTCGATGTCGTGACACGGAACAGGAAACCGGCTCCGGCAGTAAAGGCTGTGCCCGTTGCACAGTGCAGTACGGCAACTGTTACGGTAGCTGCCACGTCTGCCCCGCTGATGCTGAAAACTTGCGGCGATTACCGCAACGTCATCAAAAAACTTGACCCTTACTCCAATCCAAAGTATTCCACTACCGACAACGGAAGCGGACGGCTTTTTTCTGACATCGTCAAGGGGCAGGCTCGCTATGTGGCAAGCCGCAAATCGTGGTTCATCTACGATGGCACACGATGGGCCCCCGATGAAGGCAACATGGCAACGATGGAAATGTGCAAGACCATTGGTGATGCACTGACTCATTACGCCTTTGAAATCAAGGACGAAAAAGAGCGCAGGGAATATTTGAGGTATACAATGCGCTGGATGACGCGCAATTACCGCAAAACCATCCTTGACGATGCCGCCAGCGTCTACAACATCGGCATGGGCGAGTTTGACGCAGATGTGAATTTGCTCAACTGCAAAAACGGTACACTGGACTTGAAGACTATGCAGTTCCGGAGCCACAACCCTGACGACAAAATCACCAAGATTGCAGATGTCGTTTACGACCCCAATGCAAAGTGCCCCCGCTTCGACCAGTTCTTGACCGAAGTTATGAGCGGTGATGCCGATAAAAGTGCATTTTTACAAAAGGCACTGGGGTACGCTCTTAGCGGCGATTCCCGGTTTGAATGTCTGTTTTTCCTGTACGGTGCAACCACCCGCAACGGCAAAAGTACCCTGATGGAAAGCGTTCTGCGTGTGTTTGGCGACTACGGTCTGACCGTTGCCCCGGAAACGATTGCAGCAAAGCAGCGCAACAGTTCCGGGCCGAGCGAAGACCTTGCCCGTCTTGCGGGTAGACGGCTTGCCAATATTTCCGAACCCTCGCGCGGGATGCGGCTGAACGCTGCGCAGGTAAAAAGCATGACCGGCAATGATAGCATCAATGCCCGCTTCCTGCACTGCAATTCGTTCGATTTCCGCCCCCAGTTCAAGCTGTACATCAACACCAACTATCTGCCCAGCGTGGATGATATGTCCCTGTTTTCTTCTAATCGTGTGCGCGTCATTCCGTTTGACCGCCACTTTGAGCCGCAGGAGCAGGACCCGAATTTGAAGCATCTGTTTGCGGAAGAAGATGCCAAGAGCGCTATCCTGAATTGGCTGATTGCCGGTTGGCGGTTGCTGCAGAAGGAAGGGCTGAACTCTCCGGCAGCAGTTGTGGAAGCCACCAAGGAATACAGCCACGACAGCAACAAGATTGCGCTGTTTGCGGAAGACAATCTTGAACCCGATGCAAATCGTGAAGTTCGTACTTCGGAAATCTATGCTCACTATAAAGTGTGGTGTGAGGTCAACGGTTGCCTGCCGGAGAATAGCACCAACTTTAAGAAGTCCTTGCAGGCCATTGGAACTGTTGTCCGCAAGCGTCCTCGTGACGGTAGCGAGAAGACGACGCTTTTGCTCGGCTATCGTTTGAAGTAAGGGGACACTTATGAAGTACGAAGTCCCTATCTGGGAAAAATACTGTCTTACGCTGGATGAAGCCGCCGCCTACTTTGGCATCGGCATCAACAAACTGCGGGAAATGACGGATGATTCAACCTGCACGTTTGTGGTCTTTAATGGAACGAAGCGCCTTATCAAGCGCAAGAAGCTGGAAGAATGTCTCGCTGATACAGATGTGATTTAATTCAGAATTGATCCCTGAGTGGGCATGCGGCCCACTCAGGGATTTATCTGAACATATCACATTGACACCAGAATTATAGAAAAACGTAATATTTAGGCTGGCAAAAAGGCTTTAGGCCTGTTATAATGGCAGGTGTAAAGCCTTTTCTGCCTTATAGTAGAAAAGGAGCCATACGATGGAACGCCGTAAGGATAAGAATAACCGCGTATTGAAAGATGGTGAGAGTTACCGGGAGAAAGAACATCGTTATATGTATAGGTGGATTGATGGCGATAAGAAGCGCCATTGCACCTATGCACAGACGCTACGCGAACTGCGTAAGAAGGAAGCGGAAATCAACCGCAATAAGAGTGATGGTATCAGCAGCGCCGGAAGCAATCTGCGTTTGGATGACGTGTACAATCTTTGGAAAAAGAACAAGGTCGGTCTGAAGCAGTCCACCTACGTTAATTACCTGTATATGTATGACCACTTCGTCAGCCCCAAAATCGGGAAAATGAAAATCAAAGATATTCGCAAATCGACAATCCTCGGTCTTTATAATGACCTGACAAGGAGTAGCGATATTGGCAAGACGATGGCAATTAACACGCTGGAGACGATTCACAACGTACTGCGGCAGGTCTTGCAGGTTGCGGTGGACGATGACTACATCCGTAAAAATCCGACAGAGGGCGCTTTGCGGGAAGTTAAGAAGGCAAATAATTACGAACGTCCGAAGCGCAAGGCATTGACTTTGGAACAGCAGAACGCGTTTGTAAAGTTTCTGAAATCCAAGCCGCTGTATTACTCTTGGAGTATTTTGTTTGCCGTCCTGCTGGGAACGGGTTGCCGCATTGCAGAATTTATCGGTCTGCGCTGGTGTGATATTGATTGGGAAAATAACACGATTTCCATCAATCACAACTTGGTCTATCGGAAACATACAGATGGCAAATGCTACTTTTCCGTGACGACACCAAAGACAAGCGCTGGATGCAGGACTATCCCGATGATGAAAGGTGTCCGCAGGGCACTTGAAGATGAAAAGATTCGGCAGCAAGAATTAGGTGTTAGGTGTACAACTGTAATTGACGGCTATACTGATTTCGTCTTTTTCAACCGCTTCGGACAACCCCACAATCCGGCAGCAATTAACCGCGAAATTGACCGGCTTGTACTTGCTTACAATGTGCAGGAAATGGAAAAGGCAGTGGAAGAAAACCGCACTCCCGTTATCCTGCCGGATTTCAGTTGCCACCAACTGCGGCACACTTTTTGTACCCGCTATTGCGAGATTGAACCAAATATTAAAGTGATTCAGGAAGTCATGGGCCACAAGGGCATCAAAACGACAATGGAAATCTATGCGGAAGCACAGAAGGAATTGAAGGAACGCTCCGTGCAGAACATTTCTGGAAAAATTGATGTCTACTAAGCCTCTGACACCATTGACACCAATATTGACACCAGATTCGGATTGATATATAATAAGTTATGTAGAGATACATAACTCCCCGCAAGTGAAAAAATGCTGTTGCAACGGGTTTTGGTGGGATATAAAGACTTACATAAAATTGTCTGGCCCAATCCCCACGATGAAGCCCATTGACCAGTAATTTATCGAAAACATTTCGTTAATACGTCAAACGCAAAATGCGAAATATGTAAGAATAGCTGTGCCACCCTCGATTTGACATCAATTTGACAGCATATCCATGGAGAATCACGGTTCGTTATGAAGCGTGTTGAATGTCAGCAGAAATACGAACTGGGGTTTGCATAAAACCTTAGAGCACTTCTTAGAGAAATCTGAGAGGTGCTCTTTTTTTATCCCTGCATTCGACTTCTGTCATCAAATAGGAGGATGCTTTTATGAAAAACGATTACGCTTCCATGTAGCACACTTCGTGTCTCCTTAGAAACCGAGGGCAACGGTCAAAGCCATCCGTTTGCACCGTGGTCAAAATGCAAAAAGCGCAGCCGCAGAGAACATCTGCGGCTGCGCTTCGATCCATTTTCAAAGCTTCGGCATCACTCAACGCCATATTGTTGTCTAAATAAATCAGCGACGATGTTTTGCTTTTGAGGCATCGGGTGGACAGACGAAGCCAGACTCGCCGCCTACTCCGCGCAGAGCTCCGCCACCAGAGCGTCCATCTGCGCTTCGCTGGTTTGGTTCAGTGCGCCGCGCAGCGATACCTCCGTTTCACACAGTCGGAGTTCCTTCATCTTTTCCAACTCGGCGCGCATCAGCCGCGCGGCAGCAGGGGCCCATGAGCCGTTTTCCATGAGGCCGATCCGGCGGTTTCGGAATCCCTTTGTCTGTAAATGATCCAAAAAGGCCTTCATGGGCGGGAACAGTCCTCCGTCATAAGTGGAGCAGGCCAACACCAGTTTCCCACAGTAGAATGCGCTGGTCACGGCATAGGAAAGGTCTGTTGCCGTCAGATCGCACATGGTGACTTGCGCACCTTTTCCCTCCAGCTTGCTCTTGAGGGCCTCCGATGCATATGCGGTATTTCCATGGATGGATGCGTGAGCGATCAGGATGCCCTCCGGTTCTTCCGGTTTCCATTGTGACCAGAGATCATAGAGCCGCAGATACTCCCCCAAGTCTTCTGTGAGC
>ERZ773243.2245-NODE-2245-length-17116-cov-6.409765_pt1 | contig 17116 bp, 21 predicted proteins | sample MGYA00580520_ERZ773243 | MGnify/ENA primary metagenome ERZ773243 (study PRJEB29015, sample SAMEA2737747) | human gut metagenome | biome: human gut; feature: human-associated habitat; material: faeces | place: China | collected 2012 ... | reverse complement strand
TACATTGAAATCAACACTACGGAAGATACCGCAGTAGCGGGCTAACCCCCGCTACGAACCCCTTTGACAGTGTGTTTTCCTAATAGGCGCTAATCATACCGTGGAGTGATATAAAAAGCATAGAATTTTTCTATCTGGATCAATACAAGAAACAGAGGATTGTGATAAATCTTGAGAAGAAAAAGATTGTTTTTCGCGCAGAGGTGTTAAACGATGGCTGGGATCCTTTTGTGAACTGGGTACAGGATATGGCAATGAGATATCATATTTTGTTTAACGGTAAAATCCTGACTGTTTGACTTGCAAATAAGATAAAAATCCAAAACTACACACCAGATACAATGCATTACGGTATGCTCAAAAGAAAAGGGATATAGAGCGTAAAACGGACAGCACACCAGGTTGACTTTGCCTGCGGGGGAAGGTAAAATACAGCTTAAGATAGTATAAACCCGGGGAGAAAACTGCAATGCTAAATATAACCATTGACAAGGTCAGGCACATTGAAGACAAGGATGCCAATGTACGCGAAACGCTTGTCGAATTACAGCATGCACTTGATAAATCTGAACAGGAAAGACATTTTTATGACGCTCTGTGCATTGACTACACTGCGGCATACTTATGCGACCTGATGGCAGATACCATGACTGTCATCAAGAAAAAATCATTCTCCCACTGTGCTGCCGAAGAACTCCAGTCTGGCAGCATACAATGCTATTCTCAATGGATACGGCATTCTTATAATACTTTTGTCGTGAAAGAGTCGGCCCCGGGCTTTATGGAAATGTTTGACAACAGGAATCTGATGGCATATCTGGATGATCATGAGAGCTTTGTATACCGGCACAGAACACTGCCGAACCGTGCAGGAATGGAATACTTTGAAGCGCGGGCAGTGCGTCTTTATTCAGATGATGACAGCTACAAGATCATTCTTGGCTACCGTCCGATCGATGACATTGTCGAAGAGGAAAGGGAAAGCCGTCAAAAATTAGAGCAGGCGTTAAAGAGAGCCGAGGAAGCAAGCCATGCAAAATCAGCCTTTTTGTTTAATATGTCTCATGACATCCGCACGCCGATGAACGCCATCATTGGTTATACTGATCTTTTAGAAATATATGGGGATGACGTGGAAAAACGGGAGGACTATCTTGGCAAGATCAAAAGTTCCAGTGAATATCTGCTATCCCTTCTCAATGATGTTTTAGAAATGGCGCGTATTGAAAGCGGAAAATATATCATGGACGAAACGGTAACGGATATCAGGGAGTTTGACCGGTCTATCTGCGATGTATTTGAGAATCAATTAGAGCAGAAGGGGATCCGTTCTGTTTTTCTGTAAGTTCTTTTGCGATGCTGGCATCAGGCATGGCTGCTTTGCCGTTTTGTCCGGTGCTGCAGTGCGTTAAACCATGCCTGCGGCAGGGAAAATCCGAAGATGATACCGAGTACGATTGCTCCGGCAACTTTGATTGTCTCCATTCCGTAACGTGAAAATTCACTCATGTTATTCATGATAAAATAATAGGAAGTATAATAAATACCAGCCCCCGGCACCAGTGGGAAAATACCGGCGATCAGGTAGATGGTCACAGGATTTTTCCGCAGGGCTGCAACCACCCTTGAAAAGACTGTGAGGGCGAGCGTTGCGATCATGTTTGCAATGACGGTTCCGGTGTCAAACTGCAGGCAGATCAGATAGACGATCCATCCGATCGCACCGGTAAGTCCGCAGAAGAGAAGTTCTGATTTTGGTGCACAAAACAGCACGGCAAAAGAAAGCGTTGCGATCATACTGACAATAAACTGAATAAACATAGTATTACAAAATACCTCCTACTATAAGATTATAGATCGTCATGACGGTTCCGACACCTGCCGCAATACAAAAAGCGGTGAGAACCGCATCGATCATGTGGATCGCGCCGGAGAGATAATCGCCGTTAAAGAAATCGCGGATTGAAGTCGTTAATGCGATCCCCGGCACTAACGGCATGATTGCACCGATGATGATCTTGTCATACAAAACCGGCAGTCCAATGGAAAAAGTGATCAGACTGACGAGTGTCACAAGTGCGCTGCCGAAAATATTGGTGATGAATTTTGAAGTTTTCCGCTGTGAAAACTTTTTTAACACCATATTTAAAATTGCGCCGGCGATAAATGCTATCACGCCGTCTAACGGAGTTCCGCCAAACAGAAATGAAAAACTGCCGCTTCCAAGACCGCAGAAAAAGACTTCCGTCCATTTACTGCAGGTGGGAATCGCTTTACATTCATCTAAACGTGTCCACGCATCTTTTAGGGAACATTCGTGGAAACAGATTTCCCTCGAAAGCTGGTTTAAGGCTGCGATACGCCCAAGATGTGTCTGACCGAGCGGGACATGACGGATCATGCTGCACGCATCATCTTTATTTTCATTTGCACTCGCAAAAATTCCATTTGAGAGCACATAAACGTCATATTCTTCAATTTCATATGCCTCTAAGATATGCATTACGGTATCTTCCACACGGTACACCTCTGCGCCGTTGCGAAGAAGTGCGTCTCCGGTTTCCACCGCTAAAGATAAAATTTCCTTTGTGACTGCCATGGTGCAGTTCCTTTCTATCAGTGAAATTGATCATTATAGTTGTTCAACTGTTATGTTAAAATCCCGTTCCTGTCAGACAGGAGTTTTTATTATGAACACTCATGAAAAAATAACATGTTTTTGGATAAAAAGCAATCTGTCATGTGTAAAAAATTATATACTTTCCAATAAAAAGTAAGATGCCATATGCAATGATTTCCTGTAAAAGTAATTTTACATATTCTAATGCTTCTATTTTGTTTATACATAATATCCCCAAAAAAAGAGATAATAATTTGCAAAGTCAGAAATCAATGGAGGCTTAGTGTGAAAAATAAGCTCGATAGCTTATTTTTCGCACGGCTATTTGTTTCTGAGCAAAAACAAATAGCTTCTATGACAAGGCATAAAAAAACATGCCTACGAGAATTTGAGATTCTCGTTGCCTCTTCGCAACAAGTTGCTCAGAAATGAGGTTTACTATGAATTGTAGAAAATACAGAGCAGTTTTACTTGGAGTGATAGTTATGATACTGGTGGTCGGGGTTTGTTTCTACACAAAATATCGGAAAGAAAATGAGATACCGACGGATGGAATGTTGGTATATGACAATTCGGAGGATGAGGATGTGAATAAGATATGGGCGTAAATAACGAAACACTTTATTTGAAAATCGAGCAGAACACGATCGTTTTTGACCGGCATGTCGTGCTGAACGATATTGCAAAGATGGAGTGCACGAACGAAGCGGTTCTGCGTCAGTTAAAACAGAAAAAGATATACAGTTTTACGAATCAGAAAGATGAGAAAAAAGAGAAAAACCAGATGCAGGTTTTTTCTGTGTTAAAGATCATTGAGCAGATTCATGAAGATTATCCGTCGCTGACGATTTCCAATGAGGGCGAGAGTGATTTTATCATAGAATATATTCCGAACCCGGAAAAGCCAAAGGTAATGAATACAATCAAAACTGTGCTGCTATGCATTATCATTTTTTTTGGCTCCGCATTTACGATCATGGCATTTAACAATGATATTTCCGTGACGGATGTGTTTGACAAATTATACGGACAGGTGACGGGGACAAAGGCGGACGGTGTGAATGAGCTTGAAGTGTGCTACTGCATCGGACTTGGACTTGGCATCATTTTATTTTTCAATCATGTCGGAAGAAAGAAGATCACGCCCGATCCAACGCCGATCCAGATCGAGATGCGGAAATACGAAAAAGATGTGGATACCACATTTATTGAAAATGCAGGCAGAGGAGGTCACAGCATAGATGTTTCTTAATCATATTCTGCTCGGATTTTTAGGAATTGCGTTTGGCGGTGCGGTCGCTGCGGGAACGTTCGCGTTTGTGATCGTCATCGGTGTCGTTCCCCGTATGATCGGAAAATGCAACCGTGCGGCGAATACACTCTGCTTTGAGCAGGCGATCATCCTTGGTGGGATACTTGGAAATATCGTCTCCGTGTTTTTGCAGATGCATATTCCGCTTGGACAGGTATCAGGACATATCTTTCTCGGATTGTACGGACTCTCGGCGGGAATGTTTGTCGGCTGCATCGCGGTGGCTCTCGCAGAGATATTAAACACATTCCCAATCCTGTTTCGCAGGGCAAAACTGAAAGTTGGTCTCCAGTGGGTCATGTGGACGATGGCGGTCGGCAAGACGTGCGGGGCGCTTTATTATTTTGTGAAAAAAATCGGGGAAGGGTTGTCGTAGGAGAGGTTTGACGTGTGAAAAATTTCAGATTAAAATGATAGAGGTTTGGAACAATTTTTTGTTCCGGATTTTTCATAATGAATACAAACAGGGGGAATGAGAAATGGTCACATCCATCGCACGTCAGAGTGTTATCATAAAATGCAACATGCAGAAATCTGTCCTGACCGGCAACTACGAATTTTATTATGCTGCAGGGCTTATTGCAAAATTATCCGGGGTTGAGATTTCAGATGACATCAAACCGATCGAACTGGGGGTACTTTTACATCAGGAAATCGAAAAGACAGAGCCGAAGGATGAACAGGAAAAGTACCTGTTTTCGATGCTAAAGGACTATAAGCCGACCGATGAGTATGATGAACAGATGAAGGAGCTGCTCCTGTGGGGAAAAGGCGAGCAGTATCTGTGGACGGTAACGATTCTGTGAGTCAACTGTTCAGGGTAATTTGGATTGGAGTCATAGGGAGCATCTGCCCATTCTAAGAGTTCTTTTGAAAAGCTGCGAATAAATATAGAAAAGATCTGACATACTATTCCAATAAGAGGAAAATATACGGGAGGAAAAACCATGGCACAACCAACCACCAAACAAAGCAGTTCAGCCAAAACATCAGATGAGCAAAAGCAGAAAAATTTATCCAAAGTGTCATACGGCGCAGACAAAAAAGTACGAGACCAGGCATACAATGAATATGTGGAGTCCATCACCCCAAAACACAACCTTGCAGCAAATATGGCAAAGGCATTTGTGATGGGAGGGATTATCTGCTGCATCGGGCAGTTCATTTTAAATATCTGTAAAAGCCTTGGACTTGATAAAGAGATGTCGGGTAGCTGGTGCAGTATCCTGTTGATCTTATTATCTGTGATCTTAACAGGGCTTAATCTGTATCCGTCACTTGCAAACTGGGGAGGTGCCGGTGCGCTCGTGCCGATCACCGGATTTGCCAACGGTGTTGCGGCACCGGCGATCGAGTTTCAGAAAGAGGGACAGGTCTTTGGAATCGGTTGTAAAATATTTACGATCGCGGGGCCGGTCATTTTGTATGGTATTTTTTCGAGCTGGGTATTGGGACTGATCTACTGGGCGGCAAAAATGTTTGGATTTTGTTGACAATAAGCTGATTGCTATGCTTTACTAAAAGAGTAAGGTTTCTTTTCGATATATTAGAAGTCAGTGAAACCACAGAAATAGTCTCGCAGAGTGAAGACACTGTGACAGAGCAAGCGGTGACAGAAGAAACCGCAGACAGAACAGAAAGTACAGAAAGCACAGATGCGACAGAGCTAGACGAAACAACGGAAATATCAGATACAGCAGAAACTGAAATATCGGAAGAAACAGAAACTGAAAAAGAGTCTGGCACGACACAGATCTTAGCAGGAACCTACGATGCTGTTATCGGCGGAACATATTCAGGTGTGTGTGAAAATCAGGGGGATTATTACCTGTACTATGTTACACTGCCGGAAGCAGGAAAGCTAACGATTGCGATGACGGCACAGATGGAGAAGTGTGAGGTATCCGTATATTCTACGGATGAGGAAGAACTTTATTCACATACGGAAGATTGTAATGAAAATACGAAAAGAGTTGTGGCATCCTATGAAGTGTATCTGACTGCCGGTACATACTATATCAAGGTAATGGAAGCTACAGCGGTGTTAAATCTGTAACAATAAAAAAATAAGCATGTAATAAAGCAGCGATAAGGAGACGTGGATATAAAGTCTGCGTCTCTTTTCTGCATAAACTATGGCTGCTTAAAACGTGATATTTCTGAGACTGAAACACCGGTGAACTTTGAGGTGAATTATTTTTTCACCGGTTTTGTAATCTTTAGCCCAAAATGCTGGATAACGAGGAAAATCGAAAAGATTTGGATGAGATAGGATCTATCATCACAAATAAGATCAATCAGCAGCCGTCTTGTTCACAAGATGGATTCCCAGATACAGTTAAAAGGTACACTGGGAAGGGAAGCAGATTTTATTTTACATTGCAGTTAAAACCGGTGGAAAGTGATCTGCTGCATGAGATGACACCGGATCTGTCCATGGATTTTACCGGAAAAAGAGTCTTTGTGGTGGAGGATAATGCATTGAATATGGAAATTGCATGTATGCTTTTAGATACATTTGGCATTGAAGTTAGGGAGGTGTATAATGGAAAAGAAGCAGTGGAAGATGTGCGTACTACACCGCCAGGATATTATGATGCAGGAAATGGATGGACTGGAGGTAACGCGAATGATCAGACAGCCTGACAGGGAGGGCTGCAAAACACTTCCGGTCAATGTCAGTCTGTTAAAGGAGACACTTGCGTCAATATGGGGTTGATATTTCAGAGTATTGGTTAAAATAATTTAGAGAAACAGGGTAGTGAAAAAGGAGAAACAGAATGCAGACAGGAAAAGGTATTTCAATACCATCCATCTTAAAAGTTGGAAAAGGTGCTTTAACTAAAATAGGCAGTTATTTAAAGAATGAAGGAATCGAACAGGCCGTTATCTTTTTTGGAAATGGTCTGATCGATATGTTTGGAACGGATGTGATGAATTCATTAAAGCAGGAGGATATCAAAGTCTTAGAATACAGTGAATTGGATACCGTGGATATCGACGAAATCATTACACTGGCGTTTGCAATGCCAAATAAGACACAGGCGGTCATTTCCATCGGTGGTGGAAAGGTCATTGATGCGGGAAAATATGCGGCATTTTTACGCAATCTTCCATTTATCAGTGTGCCGACTTCCAGTTCGAGTGATGGATTTTCCAGTGCGAGTGCATCCCTTCTTGTCCACGGAAAGCGCACTTCGGTTCCGGCACGGCTTGCTTACGGCATTATTGTGGACACACAGGTCATAAGAACTGCACCGGAGAAGTTTATCTATTCCGGGATCGGCGATATGATCTCAAAGATCACAGCACTTTATGACTGGATCTATGAGGAAAAATGTGGTTATAGTGAAGTGAATGACTTTGCTGTCATGATCGCGAAAAAGGCGGTCAACAGTTTTGTGCGGACACCGTATGAGAGCATCAAAGATGAACTTTTTTTAAAGGAGCTGGTGGATTCCCTTGCCATGAGCGGGATCGCCAATGAGATCGCAGGAAGCAGTGCACCGACAAGCGGAAGTGAGCATCTGATCTCACACGCATTGGATAAAATATTAGAAATTCCGCAGTTACATGGGATTCAGGTCGGAATCGCAACTTATATCATGAGTAAAGTGCAGGATCACCGTTATGTGCGTGTGGAGACGGTTCTGCGGGAAACAGGATTTTTTGATTATGCCGCGACGTTAAAGATGAAGCGTGATGATTTTATCAAGGCAATCGATATGGCACCATCCATCAAGCCGTTCCGCCACACTTATCTGCATGAGGAAAACTACCGTGAAGCGGCAAAAAAACTGGTACTTGAAGATGAAGTTTTAAGTAAGATTCTCGTATAAAAACAGAAATACCGGAGAAAACTAAATAAAAATACAAATGAGAAAAGTAAATGTTCCTGTGATGGGGCATTTACTTTTTTTATTTATGACAATAGAATGTTCGCGGAGCGTGCATTCTATTGTTGGAAACAAGGTGAAAAACAGGGAGGAAAATCCTCTGCTCGCTAATGAGCTCGCATTTTCCTCCGGAAAACAGGGAGGATTGTATGATTAAAGAAGATGGATTACCGGTAGGACTTGGGTTTGGATTAGCGATGAATGAGAAAGCGTTAGGACAGTTTTCCATGATGACGGAAGACGAAAAGAGGCAGGTCATTGATGCGGCGAGAGGTGCACAGACAAAGGAGCAGATGGCGCAGATCGTAAAAGACATTGCGGATATGGAATTTTTTTAGAATTGGAGATTATGATGGGAAATAACATGGATTTAAACTATGAGATGTTCTGCTACCAGTGTGAGCAGACGGCAAACGGAAAGGGATGCACCAAACTCGGTGTCTGCGGAAAGACGCCGGAGATCGCTAATCTGCAGGATCTTTTGATCTTTCAGGTAAAGGGGATCAGCTGCTACGGGAAAGTGCTGATGGAAAACGGTGCACATATGGATAAGACAGTGGTCAGTTTTATTGAAAACGTGCTGTTTACAACATTAACGAACGTGAATTTTGATGTGGATGCACATTTAGAACTGCTACGGGAATCACAGCGGATCAAAGAGCAGGTCAGGGAGATGGCGGGAAGGAGCAGCAATCCGACGGCACATGCTGCCTACGATCTGCCGGAGAGCAAGAGCGATATGCTGCGCGATGCACCGCTTGCGGGAATCATGTACGACAATACATTAGATCCGGATATCCGTTCCCTGCGCCAGACGATCATTTATGGATTAAAAGGCATCAGCGCGTACGGACATCAGGCAAGAGAACTTGGTTATTACAGTGACGAAGTGGATGATTTTTATCTTTTGGGGCTTGAGGCGACAACAGATGACAGTCTGACGGTGGAGGAGCTGATCCGCATGACGATGCGCACCGGTGAGATGGCGCTTGCGGTTATGAAAAAACTTGATGAGGCAAATACGACGATCTATGGAAATCCATATCCGCACAAGGTGGATGTGACAATCAAAAAAGGGCCGTTTATCATCGTTTCCGGGCACGACTTAAAAGACCTTGAGATGCTGCTGGAGCAGACAAAGGATATGGGCATCAATATTTACACCCACGGTGAGATGTTGCCGTGCCACGGTTATGAGGGGTTAAAAAAATATCCGCATCTGATCGGAAATTTTGGCGGTGCATGGCAGGAGCAGCAGAAGCAGTTTGACAACCTTCCGGGCTGTATCCTGATGACGACAAACTGTCTGATGCGCCCGCGGGAAAGTTACAAAGACCGCATTTACAGCACGAACGTGGTCGGCTGGGAAGGTGTGAAGCATATCGGAAAAAATGAAAAAGGGGAAAAAGATTTCAGTGAGATTATAAAGCAGGCATTGGAACTTGGCGGATTTAGGGAAGATCAGGAGAAGAAAGAGATTTTAGTCGGCTTTGGGCATGCCGCAGCTTTAAGTCAGGCAGATAAGATCGTGGAGGCGGTAAAAGGCGGACAGATCCGGCACTTTTTCCTGATCGGCGGCTGTGACGGAGCCAGACCGGGAAGAAATTATTACACGGAATTTGCTCAGATGGTGCCGAAAGACTGTGTGATCTTAACACTCGCCTGTGGAAAATACCGGTTTAATAAGTTAGACTTTGGGGAGGTGGCAGGACTGCCAAGACTTTTAGATGTCGGACAGTGCAATGATGTATATTCGGCGGTCAGGATCGCCACAGCGCTTGCGGATGCGTTTGAAACTGATGTCAACGGACTTCCGCTTTCCATGATCGTTTCGTGGTATGAACAGAAAGCGGTGGCAGATCTCTTGGCACTTTTAAGTCTCGGTGTCCACAATATCTATCTTGGACCGACACTGCCTGCATTTTTAAGTCCGAATGTATTACAGTATCTGACCGATACGTTTCATTTGAGACAGATCAGTAATGCTGAGGATGATATTAAGACCTGTCTCAAACAAGATATTGCGTAAAATAAAAGATGATCTGCATGATGAATGAATAGAATGTCCGCGGAAATTTTGGTGTCTGTGTAAAGAAATCACGACTCGAAAAATCCAAGCTGCTCTAACGCATAAGCGATACCATCCTCGCTTGCGCGTTTTGTTACAAAAGATACCTGATCAAACAGGGAAGCCGGGGAAGCATTTCCCATGGCGACGCTGTTTGGTACATAAGAGAGCATCGGAAGATCGTTGTTGCTGTCGCCGATCGCATAGGCGGCGTCAAGATCCAGATGATAATAGTCAAGCACATACTGGATGCCGGTCGCTTTGCTGTAACCGATTGGAACAAATTCGCGGAAGGTACCGCCGCGGTCGATGCAGGTAAAATAAGGATCGCTGACTTTCCGGAATTCTTCTAACTGGTCAGGAGTCTGATACCAGACCACAAATTTATCGCAGAAAAAATTCGGATTTTCCAAATTCTCCGGCATATCATAGCCGCGGTTTAAAAATGCTTTATACTGGTGTATGGCATCCGGGTGTGTGAGGGATCTGCTTTTATCAAAGGCAACTTCTTTTCTGGATTCGAAAAGAATATCCACATTGGTTTTGCGTGCCGCCTCTAACAGCTGCATGGTAATGCTGTGTGTCTGTGCAACGTGCAGTGCCTCTGTGCCGGAACAGAAAATATTTGTGCCGCATCCGCAGACATATCCGTCAAAACCGATCCGTCTGAAACGTGGTTCCACGTTCTGAAAGCAGCGGCCGGTATTAATAAACATCAGATGACCAAAGGTGCGCGCATGTCTAATGGCATTTATGGCACTCTTCGGCAGGGAACCGTCGATCTCCGAGGTTAAGGTTCCGTCAATATCAAAAAAAGCAATTTTTTTCATAGGCTGATCTCCGTAAAATAATGATGATAAATATTTTTAACCGAAAGAATTGTACGGTATTTTTTTCGAATTGTCAAAATGAAATGGGAAATGGTATAATGATCAGAGAAATAACGGTTACTGTTCACAGGCAGGCATTTTCTGAACTGAAAATGCCGTATGATACAGTGGTGGCAGCAGATTTTGCCGATTTGGAATGCGAAGCATCGGCAAAATCCGTTACTGGAACGAGGTACGAGTGAACAGTAACAAATAACGTGAAAAAGGAGATTACCATGAAATATCATACGATAAATGAACTGGATCATTTTTGCTTTAATGAGGCATACATTGCACAGATCTGTGCGGTGAGCGGGATGTTTGAGATCGTATTTGATAATGTGACGATTCTGCCGGCGAATTCCTGCAACCGCGATATCCGGGAGATGCGTGCAAATGAACTGGTTTTAAAGATCAGTGAGCCGAAAATTGAAGCACTGGTGGAGGAAGGCTATAAAGTCTATGATGCGAACGGCAATTTAAAACAGAAAAATGAGGATATTACGATCGCACCGGAGGCGTATGCAGACAAATTCAAAGAATTAGAGGGCTGTGAAGTGTATTCCATTGAGCAGGAAAACGGAAATTATGTTATTTCCATCGATACGGAGGATCATACCTTTTTGCTTCGCGTCAGCGGTTCCGGGGATACACAAGAGTGGGATCGTTTCCTGAACAAATAACCGGAGATAAAAGGAGCATACGAATGAAAATATTAGTGACAGGCTTTGAACCGTTTGGCGGAGCAGTGATCAATCCTGCCTACGAGGCAGTCAAACTTCTCCCGGATGTGATAGTGGGGGCAGAAGTGATCAAAATTGAAATCCCGACCGTGTTTGGAAGGGATGAGGAAGTGGTCAGGGCTGCGGTGGAGAAACATCATCCGGATGCAGTTTTATGTGTCGGACAGGCTGGTGGAAGATCCGGGATCACAGTGGAAAAAGTCGCAATCAATCTGATGGAAGCGCGTATCCCGGACAATGAGGGAAAGCAGCCGCTCGATACACCAATCCGGGAAGACGGAGAGAATGCATATTTTGCGTCGCTTCCAGTCAAGAGCATGGTACAGTATATGAAAGAGGCAAAGATCCCGGCGCGCGTTTCCTATACAGCCGGAACTTTTGTCTGCAACGATATCATGTACCGTGTCCTCTACATGATCGATAAGGAATATCCACATATGAGGGGCGGATTTGTCCATGTCCCATACTTACCGGAGCAGACGCTTGATCTGCCGGAGGGAACACCGAGCATGCCGGCGGAGATGATCGCAAAGGCATTAGCGTGCGGCATCCGGGCGATCGTTGAGAACGAGGCAGATGTGAAGACGATCAGTGGGGAGACGCACTGACATGGTGCACATGACAACGTGAGTGTGTGACAACCGGCAATCATAAAAAAGAATATCATGAAAAACGAAAAATGCCGGAGTGGTGCAAAAAGATGTGTGCCACTCCGGTTTTTTATATGACACACTTATTTAACGCTTTCTTCACATAACCATCACATTGCAATCAGCTGTTCTTTAGGTTGCAATGTTATTTTTGTATTGTCAAAACGGAGCGCATGAGTATGGAAAGTGAGGAAGGCAATGAGAAAACCAGGAAAAAGAATGGCAAGTGTGATCGTCAGCATCGCAGCAGTCTGTGTGATGACCGGCGGAATCGGATATCAGGCTGCAGTATCCGGAGCACAGACGGACAGTACGGAAAATAGTGTAAAAGCTCAGAATACAGACCAGCAGGAGAGTACAGACGGCTCTTTTTCGGAAGAAGGTACCACGCAGATCGGCACGGTCAGCCAGATGCCGGAATTTACGGTAAATGCAGTCACAATGACCGTGGAAGAAGTCTATGCTTCATCCGGGGATACCGTGAGCAAAGGGGATGCCCTGTTTAAACTGACGGATGAGAGCATGGAAGCGGCAAAATCATATTACGAAGATGCCATCAGTGATGCCGAGAATACATTAAAAACAGCCGAGGCGAATCTTGCAAGCGGAAAACTTTCTGCGGAGAGCACAAAGCAGGACGCCGATCTGACAGCTCAGACCGCAGCGGACAGTTATCAGGCACAGAAGTCTGCAGATGCTGTACAGAGTACACTCGAACAGGCACAGAAGGAATTTGACTCCGCGGTCGAAACTTACAATAAAAATGTGGAAGAAACCAACACTAAAATTACGGAACTGATGGATAGTCTGGATGATTTAAAATCTGACTATGAACAGGCAGAGCGTGATGCGACAATGCAGAAAGCAGAACTGCAAAATGAATATGACACTGCAGTGGTGGAAGGAAAATATGCGGGAAGTACCTATGAATTGACCGTCTCGGAACTGGAGAGTGCAGTGGAGTCCGCGCAGGATACACTTGATACATTAAAAGAGGAACAGACAGCACTTCTTGCATTAGAAGATGGTGTTGTTACGGCGGATGAAGATGGAACGATCGCGGCAGTGCTTTATGAGGCAGAAGATACGCTGCAGTCAGGTACTGCGTTTGCGCTGTATTGTGATACACAGACGATCATGATTTCCGTGGAAGTGCCACAGGAGAATATCGCACAGGTTGGTGTCGGCGATGAGGTATCTGTCATGATAGCAGGAAACCGGGATGGAGCAGTGACAGGAACTGTCTCATCGATCGCATCTTCGGCAACGACCGGAGGCAGTGTTTCGAATGTTACTTATGCAGTGATCATTTCAATTGATAATTCGGATGGAAGACTTGGTTCTGGTTCTTCCGCAACCGTTACATTCCAGGGAGAGCAGGAGGAAAAAACAGAATGAAAAAGAAAAAAGTGACAGTAGTTCTTTCATTGGGCGCAGCAGCACTTCTTTTAATCGGAGGGATCAGCGTATATGCACATCAGACTTCGGACAGCGGCGAATCAGAAACGGTTTATAAAGAGACGACAGCAGAATATGGAACGCTTACCGTCGGGATCACAGAGAGTGGAAGTGTGACGATTGGAAGCATTTCACAGGATATGGATGAAGATATCAGCACGTCTTCAAATTCTGGCAGCAGCCAGACAAGTGGAACCCAGACAACAGGAACATCCACCAATCATTCATCGGTGGCACTGGAGGTAGAGGAAGTGTATGTTTCGGTCGGACAACAGGTAAAAGAGGGAGATGCATTGTTAAAACTGACAGATGAGAGCATTGAAAAATACAGGAAAAAATTAAAGGAAGCTGTGACGGAGGCTTCGGCAGATTATAACTCTGCGGCACTCAGTTCGGCAAAAGAAAAGGTAAGTGCGAACTATTCCTATAACTTAAGTGTGGCGGAGGGAAGTGTTGCACAGGAAGAATATGAGGCAACCATCAGTGAACTGCAGGATGCGGTGGATGAAGCCCAGGAGGCAGTGGATGAGTCACAGGCACTTCTTACCTATTATCAGGAAATGATCGACAGTGGAATGGATTTAAGTGAGTCACTTGCAGATGAGCAGGAAAATTATGACAAACTATACAATAAATTAAAAGCGGCAAAGAGTGCATACACCACAAAATCCGTGGAGGCAGAGAAAAAATACAAAGAGGCAATGTTATCCTACGAAAATGCAGACAGCCAGTATTCCGCAGATGTGACAGGGGTGGATGTATCAGTGGATACGGCACAGGATACGTTGACAGATGCCAAAGAGGCTTTATCTGAATTTGAGATATTTGTCGGAGATGGCACGATCTATTCGGATTATGATGGCACGATCATGTCGGTCGGATACGAGGCAGGAGATGATCTGTCTGCAAGCACGAGCATTGTGACATTTGCGGACACAGATGCAGTGACGATGACAGTATCTGTGTCCGAGGAGGATATCTCTGAGATCGCAATCGGAGACGAGGTCATGATCGAGCTCAACGCTTATGAGGACCAGACATTTTCCGGTGAAGTTGAAAGTATTGATACTTCCGTATCGAGCGGTTCTTCCACAGTCTCTTATAATGTGACGGTAAAAATAAATGGTGACGTGGACGGCATTTACACGGATATGACAGGAAATGTGACATTCATTGAAAAACAGGTGGCAGACGTTGTCTATGTTTCTAATAAAGCGATCATCAACGAGGGAACGGCATCTTATGTGAAAGTCAAAGACAGTGATGGAACCATTGAGAAAAAAGAGGTGACCACCGGATTTTCCGATGGCGTCAATGTGGAGATCACGGAGGGACTTTCCGAGGGAGAGACGGTTCTGATAGAAAGTCAGGTGACGGGCGAATGAAACCATCGGAATTATTAAGACTTGTCTGGATCAATATTACCCAGAATAAATTTAAAACAATCATGACGTCGATCGGTATCATTGTCGGCGCGGCTACGATCGTGATGGTGATCGCCATCGGAAAAGGCGGTCAGGAGGATGTGGCAGACCAGTTTAAAAACTTAAATGCAGGTGCAATCGACATTTCCTATGACGGTGGTGATAAAAACCGTGGTGGAAATCAAAGTTCCGATGACTCCTCAGACTCAGGAATGATGATGCCTTCCGGCAGCGGTGCACCATCCGGCAGCAGTTCATCGGGAGGGTCAGGGGCTTCCGGTGGACCTTCGGGAGGATTTACGGGCGGTGGAGACTCTTCCGGCGGTGGACCGTCGGGTGGCCCCGGAGGTGGAAATGGTGGTGACGGAGGCGGCATGCCGGGTGACATGGGTGGCTTCTTTGGCGGCGGCAGCGATATGGAAGACCGCATGAACCAGGAAAATATCACGTTAGATGAAGATGACGTGGACGATATTGAAACTTTTGTCTCCGGGATCTCAGCGGCAACGATCTCCTATACGACAAGGTCTGCCGTGGATGGCGGTGATCTCGATGAGGCACAGACCTACTCGATCGCCGGAGTCAAGGACAACTATGCAGCTATCAGTAATCTCAGTCTTGCAGTCGGAGATTTTATCACAGAATCCGATGATGAGAATAAAGAAAAAGTCTGCGTGCTAGGCGCTTCTATTGCGGAAGAGATCTTTGGAAGTGCAATCGATGCATATGGCAGTGTGATCTATATCGATGACCGATCTTATGTGGTAAACGGGGTGCTTTCTTCTATGGGTACGGTGGCTTCCGGTATCAGCCCGGATGATTCCGTTTTCATTCCGTATGCGACCGGGGTGAAATATTTAGTGGGAACGAATGTAAGTCCGACTATCACCGTGATCGCGGAGGACGTAAGCAATGTGTCCGGTGTCACGGAGGAGATCACGGAAGTGCTTGCAACTTCCTATCCGAATGCAGAAATTACCTTTGAGGATGCGGGAAGCAAGATGGAAGCTGCATCGGCGTCCAATGAGATATTGACGATGCTTCTGATGGCTATGGCAGCCATTGTATTTGTGGTCGGTGGTATCGGCATCATGAATGTATTGTTTGTATCTGTCAAAGAGCGCACCAATGAGATCGGTATTTTAAAGGCAATCGGCTGCTCCCAGAGGAATATTTTGTTTGAATTTTTAGCGGAGGCGGCTGCAATCAGTCTGATCGGCGGCGTGCTTGGCATTGTGGCAAGCCTGCTCGTCACTCCGGTGGCACAGTATCTTGGTGTGCGTGTTGAACTGACACCGGCAGCATTCCTGATTGCACTGCTGTTTGCACTCATCACGGGAACACTGTTTGGATTCTATCCGGCGTATAAGGCGTCGAAACTGGTGCCGGTGGAGGCGCTGGGGGCAGAGTAAAAGAGGGAAAGGTTTAAGGCGGTTGATGAAGAAGAAAGTAACGATTGTGGTTGTAATTGTATTAGTGATTGTACTTATTGCGGCATGTTTGATGTGGCGGATAGGTGGAGTTGAGACGGAAAGTGCGCTGGGGGATCATCAGAAGTATGTCTATGCGTATGTTTCGTCGATTGAGGGGAATGAAGTTACTTATATGGAAGTGGATGAGTCGGTGGCGAAGGCGGCGGAAGAACGGGCGAAGGAGAAGGAGAAGGCAGAAGCGGAAGATGATGCCGGTTCGGACAGTACAGAGCAGTCCGGTCAGATGCAGATGCCGCCCGACATGGACAGCACCGAGATGCCGCAGGGCGCACCGGGCGGCATGTCCGATATGACAGGCGAGACAGTCACAACTATGATACCTGTTGGCGTAACCGTACATACAACATCTGACACTACGACCACCTTCTCACGCCTTGCCTCAGGTGATCTGCTAAAAATATTGGTAGAAACAGACACTGACGGCAACGAAGTGATCGAAGAAATCTGGATGTTACAGTAACGTAACGGCAGCATGGCTGATTGTAAAACTCATCAAAAACTGAAAATAATTGTGAAACCAGTGCCAGTTTCACAATATCACAAAAGTAAAGCTGAGTTTTACAATCAGCCATGCGAGCCACAC
>ERZ773243.2241-NODE-2241-length-17129-cov-6.070517_pt1 | contig 17129 bp, 20 predicted proteins | sample MGYA00580520_ERZ773243 | MGnify/ENA primary metagenome ERZ773243 (study PRJEB29015, sample SAMEA2737747) | human gut metagenome | biome: human gut; feature: human-associated habitat; material: faeces | place: China | collected 2012 ... | reverse complement strand
AAGAGGTACTTATTATAACGGAAATGAAAAATCAGTGATTTAAAGCAGGAGTGTTATGAAAAGGAAAGTTGCAGAAATAATTTTAATATTATTATTATTTAGTAATAATTCTACTTTATTAACACTCTTTCCATCCAATTTAACCCAATTCTTAGTAAAATATTCTTCTTTTAAAGATTCACTAACTGCAGTACTAATACTATTAATAATTACTTTATAATCATCATTAGTCATACTTTTCTTTTCACTATTATCTTCTTTTTTGTTTTCGATTTTTATATACTTACTATATAAATCACTTGAAGATAAATATATATTATTATCTTCTATATAAGTATTAATATTTATTAATTTATCTCCATAATAGTTAGTACTAATATCTATATTAGTGATGTTTTCTTTAGTATCAATACCATAATTCATACTAAAGTCTAAATTATTTAATATTTTAAATATCTTTTTCTCTTTATCAGTAGTATCTCCATTTACATTTAAAGAAAGACTACCACTAGTAGAATTATTTTTACCTATATTATCTTCTAACTTATTAAAATAATCATTCATAAATATTTTAATATTATTTCTTGAAGCTAAATAATATTTACCTCCAAAGAATGCTAAACCTAATAATGCAATAATTACAAATATAACTACTACTACTGGGGCTATACTACCTCTATTAGCACTTTTTAGTTCCTTCTCTGTAAAAAAATTATCATCCATACTTACCACTCCTTCATATACATATCAAGTATATCATAAAATAACATTAAAAAAAAGAAGAAATATTACTTTTCTTCAGTTTTGTATCATTGTTTTTTTATTAAGATGTTTTATCTATTACTTTATTTTATTACAATCTGCCATTGACCTGTCTTATTAGAGCCTATTCTGACTATATAGTTACGTTCTATTAATTACTTCATATTATATCTTATCGTTCTTTCTCCAACACCTAATATTCTAGCTAATTCAAGTTGAGTTAAAGTAGAATCATCCAATAATAAATCAATAATTCCTTCTTGTATCTTTGATAATCCTTTAAAATCAATATGATATTTATTCCCACTATCATACTCAAATTGATTTTGATTATATTTTATACTAACTCTTATAAAATGTGGGAAAAAGTGATAAACATCTTTATTATATTTTTTTAAAATTTTTCTAACACCTGTTCCTAAATGTTCAACAAGCTTTAAATCTCTGAATACACGCATCAATTCCGGATTTTTGGGAGCCGAATATCCCTCCAAAAACTCATCTTCGGTAAATTCACTTTGTATACCACCGAATGAAGAAACTTCTAATCTATCACTAAAAAGCTCGAATTTAGGAGGATATTCAGTAGTCCAATCATTGTGTACCAAAGCGTTTATAATAACTTCCCTTACTGCATTATAATCATACATTGGTTGTTCTTTTCTCTCTGGATATGTTATTTTAGTAAATATTTTATTTTCTACTCTAAACTTTTCCAGCACACGATTTGTCGCCTTTATTAATGAGCAATAACCGAATTCATAATTTTCCATTAATTCATCAACGTCAGTACCAACATACTTAGCCACTTTGATAGATATAGTGTTTTCATCAGCTAAAAGATATGCTAAATAATTATATTTATTATCAAAGGTAAAAAAATTCAATTGTTTTTCAAAATTACTTCCAACATCAAAGCCTTTTTCTTTATAGTATATTTTTAAGTCTGTAAAAGTTAAGTTTTGATTAGGTGAAACAATATTTTTTATCGAGTTTTTTGTTCTTTCTTTAAACATTTCACTTATTAAATAATCACTCATTTTTTCATTAGAACTTCCCACTCTGATAAAGCAGCTATCAGAAGTCATTCCCATTCCCTTTATATGGTAAGGCTTTTCTAAACCTCTTGCTATGATTATTTTTAAATATTTTTTATTATCTTTTTCTAAAATTTCCAAATCAAATAATCCTAAAGCAGATGGTTCTATATTAGAAATAATTCTATCCTTAACTTTTCTTTGCAGCAAATCTAAATTGCCATTTAAACCTATGATTTTTCCCTTATCATTGATTCCAAGGTAAATTATGCCACCATCTTTACTATTTAAAAACGCAATTATAGTTTCTTCCAAATTGTCCACCATCTTTACTTTAAACTCAATTCTTGAACTTTCAATTAAATCTAACACCATGTACCTCCTTAACATAATTTATATTATTTATTATATGCCGGTTATTTTGCCGGTTATTTTGCCGGTTAATTATTTGTACTAACTCGCAAAGCACAGCTATAATAAATATTTTTTAATTGTACAATTTATTGTATCAATTTTATAAAATATGTCAACAGAATACCACAATTTCCCAAAATTGTATAAAAAAAAGAAGAAATATTACTTTTCTTCAGTTTTCTTAGTACTTTTAGTAGTTGTTTTTTTAGCAGCTGGTTTCTTTTCACTAGCAGCCTTTTTAGCAGTAGTCTTAGTTTCTTTAACTTCTTCTTTAACTACTACTTTCTTTGGAGTATAAGTTTTACCATTTAATGCATCTTTAGCAATTACTACTAAATCAGCAAATGCTTTAGGATTATCTATAGCTAATTCACTAAGCATTTTTCTATTAACAGTAACTCCTGCTTTATTTAATCCATCAATAAATCTAGAGTAAGAGATTTCATTTTCTCTACATCCAGCATTGATTCTTGTGATCCATAATTTTCTAAAGTTTCTCTTGTTTTGCTTTCTATCTCTAAATGCATAAACTCCAGAATGCATAACTTGCTCATGAGCAGTTTTATATAATCTATGTTTACTACCAAAGTAACCTTTTGCTTCTTTTAAAACTTTTTTTCTTCTAGCACGTGCAACAGTGCCACCTTTAACTCTTGTCATTACTATCCTCCTATATTATATCTTTAATTCTCTTGTAGTCTGCTTTAGAAAGAGCTGTACCTTTCTTCTTACTACTTGCTCTAGCAGCACTATTCTTACCAGTATTATGTAGTGTTCCTTGTCTTGATTTACTAATAGAACCACTTTGTCTAATATTTAATACTTTTTTTGTTCCCTTATGTGTCTTCATTTTATTCTTCTTAACTTTAGTCATAATATCCTCCTTCTATTTTTTAGGTGCAAGCATCATATACATAGTTCTACCTTCTATTTTAGGTTTAGTTTCTATGTCTGATACATCACTAACTTTTTCATAAAATCTATCTAGAACTTCTTTAGCAAGTTCTGGATGAGCAATTTGTCTTCCTTTAAATCTAATACTTGCTTTTACTTTATTACCTTTTTCAAAAGCTTTTCTAGCGTTATTTACTCTAGTATTAAAATCATGAATATCAATATTAACTGATAATCTAAACTCTTTAGTTTCGATCATAGTTTCTCTTTGTTTTTTCTGAGCTTCTTTAGTTTTCTTTTTCTTCTCATACTTAAACTTATTATAGTCCATAATTTTACATACTGGCATATTACCAGAATCACTCATAAGTACTAAATCAAAGCCGGCATAACCTGCTAATGTTAATGCATCTTGTTTAGACTTAACTCCTAATTGTTCTCCATTAGGTCCAATTACCATCATTTCCTTACATCTAATTTGTTCGTTGATAGGATTATCCTTTAAAGTAGCTATAGCTAACACCTCCAAAAAAATGAATACTAAAGAAGTATTCATTTATCTATAAAAAGCTAATTAAAAATATAATGTATATTCTAGGTTGGCTTTTTACCTATTACTATGTGTAATCAGGTGAGATAAATATAATCTTCTTTCCGTTTCTAGTTAATTATATTATATACTTATCTAAAAGTCAACCAATTTTTATATTTTTTCTTTATTTTATGCACTATAAGCCTTATTCTAAGTCTTATTAGTGTTAGATTAAGCCTTAAAAGTCTTAATCTAATGTATCTACATACCTATTATATATAAGCATAGTATATATACTAAGATATTATTTATTAATTAAATATGGATTATCACTTGTTCCAGTACCTCCTACTATAGCTATTAATACTAAGAGTGATATACCAGTTATTAAAAATATTTTCTTTTTCTTATTCATTACTTATCACCACTTTCTATACTCATACTTATATTTTCTTTATATACACTAGATAATATATCATTAGAATTATTATTATTTACTAAACTACCATCTATCCATATATATACTGTTAACTGTTTTACTTCATTATTTATTTCTATATTATCATATATAGGTAAATTACCAGTACCATTACTTATAGTATAAGTATCTTTTAAGTTAACTTTAATTACTGAAGATAAATCTTCAGTATAAGTACTTGCTAAACTAAAATTAGCAGGATTACTATTACTACCTATATCTTGTCCTTTAACATAATTAACATCAAAACATTCACTAGTACCAGATATATTAACTACTCCAGACCAAGATAACCAAGCATAAGTAATACTTACTGATACTATTATTATTAATAACGTCCTAATAACTACCAGTAATTTGTACTGTATCAGCACTTATTTTAGCAGTAAATCTATTATCATTAAGTGCTGTATTAATTAAATTAGCATCTAACCATATATAAATATCAAATGTTGTATTTGTACTCTTAAGTCCATATTTATCTACTATTGTAATAGGAGTATCTTTAACTGCTGTACTAAAATTACCATTATTACTATATACAGTAGTACCATTATAAGTACCAACAACTTCCCATTTCAAAGCAGCAATATTAAGTCCTGTAATACTAGTAGGTGTAATATAAATATTAAATGCTGAAGGTACACTACCACTATTTATTTTAGCAGTCGCTACTGAATGAAGTCCTCCAGATTTATCTTCTGATGGCATTAACTGAATACCAGTAATATTTTCTGTTATAGTATAATCAACATCTACCTTACCAGAATTATTATCTACATTCCCTTCATTAGTTCTAGCAACAATATAAGCGTAACTAGCAGCCCCTACTACTATACAAAGTAATAAAACAAATACTATATATAATCCAATCTTTTTCTTCTTATCCATAAAATCACTGCTTTCTCATAATAGTATTTACTTTTAATAATGCTGAAAACTTTTTATCCATAAGTTCATTCTGACTAGTATCAGCCTTATTAGCAATCCATACTCTAAAATAACATTGATAATTAGTATTAATATTAAATGTATTATTAGTAGTACTCATATCACCAATAGAAATATTAGTACCAGTAGTAATTGAAGTACCATCACCACTACCAAGATTACTTTGACTATTATTACCATCCATACAAACAAGACTATACTTAAAATCACTTACTTTTAAAGCATCATCTATTTTAACATTAATTAATGAAATATTAACATAAGCATCATACCCCTCTAAAATTGTAGCATCAGGCATTATTGAAAAAGTATTAGCCTTAGCATATTCCATAACTTGTTCATCATCTAAAGGAACACCTGTCTTAACATTAACATAATTATTATCAGTAAATACTACTGAAATACCATTATTAATAGTACCAGTAGTAACACTTATATCAGTAGCAGTAGCAGTATAATAAGCATAAGAACTACCCATCATACAAATAAATATAGCACTAGCGGCAATTGTCAAAACAAAAATCATTTTACTAAATTTCATTTTCTATCACCTCTATCTATTAACCTACTATTATATTACCATATTTTAATTTTATTATCAATAATTTTAATAAAATTATCTTTACTTTATTTTAATATCAAATAATATCATAGTAGATATATTTGGCTTATATATAATAGATATGTAGATATATTCTTTTGAGACCTAAGACTCAAAAGAACACTCTAAGACCTTAGGCTTAGAGTGCTAATAATAAATAAATTAAATATCTAAATTATGATATACATTCTGAACATCATCCAAATCATTCAAAGCATCAATCAAATTAATAACCTTCTCAGTACTCTCTTCATCAAGTTCCATATAATTATTCGGTACAAAAGTAACTTCACTAACAATAAACTTATCATAGCCCATATTAGTTAAAGCATCTTTAACTTCTATAAAACTATTAGAATCAGTATAAATAACATAACTATCATCTTCAGTAATAAAATCAAGTATATCTAAAGAAAGAATATCTTCCATAAGTTTATCTTCATCATATACCTTTTCAAGTACTAAAACACCTTTTCTTTCAAACAAATAACTAACAGAACCGTCAGTACCTAAATTACCCCCTCTTTTGGTTAAAGTACTTCTTACAAATCCAGCAGTTCTATTCTTATTATCAGTAAGACAATCAATCATAATAGCCACACCAGAAGGACCATATCCCTCATATCTAACAGATTCATAATTCTCACCATTACCAGCATTCTTAGCCTTATTAATCGCAGACTCAATATTAGCCTTAGGCATATTCTCACCCTTAGCTTTTTCTATAACCATTCTTAGTCCAGGATTATTTTCAGGATTAGGATCACCACTCTTTGCAGCTACATAAAGTTCTTTAGCAAGTTTCTGAAAAACCTTACTTCTTTCACTATCAATTGCCCCTTTTTTTCTCTTAATCGTAGACCATTTACTATGTCCTGACATAAATATTCCTCCTCATAATTTTCTTTTTATATAATACTATTATTTTCTCTCACAGTCAAGATATATTTAAATATATTAACCAATATAACCAAGTATTACCGGTCCTAATATAATAAGTAATATAAGTGGTATAAAGAAAAATACTGATATAACACTTATCTTAATAGGTACCTTACTAATCTTAGCTTTAACCTCTAATATTCTTCTTTGTCTCAAATAATCAATCTGACTATGCATAGTATCAATAATACTACTACCATACATATTAGACTGAGTAAGAGATAAAATAATATTATTAATACTATCCGAAGGTATAAACTTCTGAATATCATTTAAACTCTCATTCAAGCTCTTACCAAATCTAGTTTGTCTTATAGCCTCTTTAAACTCCAAAGACAACTCTCCATCAACACTATTAACAGTAACAGATATAGCCTCATTCAAGTTTCTCCCAGTCTGAAGAGACAAAGTCAAAACCTCAAAGAAATATATAGCTTCACTATTAAGTTTCTCCGTTCTCTTCTTAATTTTTCTATTCAAAAATATCTTCTCAAATAAAATATAATAAATTATCATTACAAATGGTACATAAACATAACCATAGTCAAAAGAAACAAATACAACTATTCCCAAAACTATCATCGTAATTAATCTAATATTCAAAAAAGTCAAAGTACTAACTCTTGAAGATACTCCAAGTAAATTAATCTTTTCATCAATTTTATTAAGTACTTTCTTACTATATAAACTTCTTAAAGAATTATCATTCTTCTTTTTCATTTTCTTCTTCATATTACTCATCCACCTTTAGTGTTCTTAATAAAGTTACCAAATATATAATAAACATAATCACAATAATAGCAATAATAATATATCCAAGAGTAGAACTAAATAAAGGATTAAAGTATGTTGGATTAAGTAAGTAAACAACCCCTATAAATAGTACTGGTACAATACTAAGTATAATAACTACAATCTTAGGAGCAGAACTAATATTCTTCATTTCTTCCTTTAACTTCTTCTTATCAAATAAAGTTCTCTCAATAGAAGAAAATACCTCTACTATATTACCACCAGTCTTATTAAGAACAGTAAGAGATGAAGAAACATAAACAGCCTCCTGTAGTTTAACCCTTCTAGCAAATCTTTCAAAAACAGTATCAACAGATAACCCATATTTCATATCCAAATACATCTTTTTAAACTCATCTCCAAGAGGATAAGGAAGCTCCGCGCTAGCAGTCTGTAATGCCTGAAGTGTACTCTTACCTGCCTTAAAACAATTATTCATAATAATTATTGCCCTAAGTAAATCATTCTCTATATTTCTAGTCTTTCTCTTATAATTCAAAAATAACAATATATCAAGCAAATAATATCCAATAAAATAATTAATAATATATCCAAATAAAGAGAAATAATTAGTAGTAAATATTTGTGATATAGTAGTTAAAATAATAAATACTATCGATATAATAAACTTATTAGTAATAAAATCAACAGTCTGTATTCTATCTCTATCTTTATATTTAATATATCTTTCATACTTCTTACTTCTCTTAGTAAAATAATTACTCTTCTTAACAATTTTCCTAAATCTACCAACAAAAGATATATATCCACTAACAAATTTATCACTAAAAGATAATTCTTCTCTCTTAATAGGCTCCAAAGAATAATACTTAATTCTCGCCGCCTTCTTATCTCCTAGTACATTTCTAAATAAAATAATGATAATTATCAAAAGTATAACAAGTAAAATACCCTGTAAAATAAACATTGTTTCCATAATTATCATCCCTTTCTTCTTTAGTTAAAAATATCTTTAATATCTATACCTTTTCTTGTAATTTTATCATAAACTCTAGGTTTTCTCTTATAAACACCAAACTCTCCCATTACACTTCCATCATTAGCCACTCCAACTTGCTTAAATGAAAATATCTCTTTAAGAACAATCTCTCCATCTTTCATACCATCTATCTCACTAATAGAAGTAATCTTTCTTTTACCATCAGATAATCTATCTATTTGAACAATCAAATCAATAGCATTAGCAATATATCCTCTAACCGCAGACACTGGTATTTCCATCTCATTCATTAAAATCATTGTCTCAAGTCTATTAATTGTATCAATAGAATTATTAGCATGTAATGTAGTAAGAGAGCCCTCATGACCAGTATTCATAGCCTGCATCATATCAAAAGCCTCTTTACCTCTTACTTCACCTACTATAATACGATCTGGTCTCATTCTAAGAGAGTTTCTAACCAAATCTCTAATAGTAACCTCTCCTTCACCCTCATAATTAATAAGCCTTGTTTCTAACGAAATAACATGTTTCTGATGAAGTTTAAGTTCTGCCGCATCCTCAATAGTAATAATTCTCTCATCTTCTCCTAGAAAACCAGATAATATATTAAGAAGTGTCGTTTTACCAGTACCAGTACCACCAGATATAATAATATTAAGTTTAGCTTGAACAGCAGCTTCAAGAAATCTTGCCATATTAACAGTAAGAGAGCCACCTCTTAATAAATCATCAATAGATTCTAATTTCTTATTAAACTTTCTTATTGTAAGAACAGGTCCTTTCAAACTAAGTGGTGGAATAACTGCATTAAGTCTTGAACCATCTCTAAGTCTAGCATCAACCATCGGATTAGCAGCATCAATAGTTCTACCAAGAGGTTGTACTATCCTCTGAATAGTTCTAATAATATGCTTATCATTAATAAACGATACTGTTTCATCCTTAGCTATCTTACCATCTATTTCTACATATATCTCATTAGGAGCATTTACCATTATCTCAGTAATAGCATTATCTTGTAACAAAGGAGTAATAGGACCATATCCCATTATTTCATTCTGAATTAAATTAAAAATATGTCCTCTCTCTAAAGTACCCAAATCATATCCACTTAAAGTATTATCAATCTCATTATTAATATAATCCTCAAGTAAACCATCATCAGGAATATTCTCTTCAATTAAGTTCTGAACTATCTTCGTTCTAAGACTATCAAGTAGTCCCTTATCACCAAATATATCATAATCTTTTAAACCATTTTTAGGAGTTTCTTTAGGCTTAACATCAAAAGCCTCAGTAAGTGTCTTCTTAGCCATTCTACTTTCCCTCCTTAATATGTCTATCATCAATCAAATCAAGTGCCATCTTCTTCATATTAGCAACATCTTTAGGATGAAAAGTATTAATCTTCTTATTCAAAGTAAGTATCTCACCACTCATAACATACTTATCAATATTCTTTATATAATAATTACTAGATATAGTATAATCAATATTACTATCTATCGTAGCTCTAATATCATACATACTCATATAATCCCTACCAGTATCTCTAGAACTATTTAAACAAATTAAATAATTCTTCTTATCAGTATCAATAAAGACACTAAGTAGACTTTTCATATTCTTTAAATCCACTAAATCATTAGTAACAATAAATAAAGACATATAAGAATAATCAAGAATAGTCAAATTAATATCATTAAGTACATGAGAAGTATCCACAAGTACTACATCATATTCCTTTTTAGCAGCATCAAATATAAGAGGAATATACCTACTATCAACTTTCATTGCCTCTCTAGGGTCTCTAGGAGCAGCTAATACATCAATATTAGAATTATAAGAAGTAACATACTTACTAAGTTCCGTAAATCTATTATTAGCCATACTATCCACTAACATAAATATATCCTTAGTATTCTTAATATCAAGAGATATCGCTATACCACCAGAAAACAAATCCATATCAATAATTAATACTCTTTTACCAAGTTCACAATAAATACCCGCTAGATTAAGAAGTATTGTTGTCTTACCAACTCCACCCTTTACTGAAGATACACTTATTATTTTACCATTCATAGTATCAACCTACCTTCTCTATTCTTTTATTACCATTATCCATATAACCAGTATATTCACTTTTAGCCTCAATCAAATCAAAATTAAATACTTTACCAAAAGTTCCTTTTATAGTTTTAGTAAGAGTTACATTAACCTTACCATTATCTATAAGTACAGATACACTACTAAGATTATTAGTATTTTTATCTATCAAATCAATTAAATCATTCTCATCAACTTTATCCATATTATCAAGAGCATAATCTATTACCATATAACTAACATTAGAAAGTTTATTCTTTTCATACATAGCATTACCAATATCATATACAAGTACAAACATAAGTAATATAATTGGCATAATAACTACGAATAGGACTAAACTTTGACCCTTATTATTAAGTGTTAGCATTAGGTATTACCCTTTCTACAGTAATCTTATATGGATTACCAAGTATCAAATTAAGTCCTGGAGTTATAACTTTAACATTCTCAGTAATAGTTATATTAGTATATTGATTATCCTCTTTCATAGTTATATCTAAATCAGTATATTTCTTATTAATATCCTCTATAGTAGTACCATTCTTAACAAGTGAAACAATATCCATACTATCATTTTCTAGTTCATTTTTTTTACTTAAAATAGTACCAAAATCAACAATAGCAAACAATATCAATATAAATACTGGTAATATCAAAACAAATTCTACTAAAGCTTGACCCTTTCTATTCATATAGACACTCTCCCTATTATCTATTTCATTATAGCAAAAAAAAGAAAAAAAAGAAAGATATTTCTTTCTTTTTCTTTATTTATTTCTTACTATTATTTTTTGTATTATTTTTCTTATTTTCAGGTTTAACAGTAGGAGTAGCATCATCATCTTTTTTAAAGATAAGATATAAAAGTCCTAATACTACAAGTACTATAAGTATTATAATAACAACCTTTTCAGCAGTGCTACCAGATTCTTCTTCTTCAGTTAAAGTAGTAGTAATGTTCTTTCTATTTACAATTAACTTATACTCTCTAACATCACCATTTTCTGCTCTAACAGAAATAATAACAGTGTTTTTACCAGTTTTAAAGTTTTCATTACCAGTAATTTCCACTCTAGATCTAGAGTCTTCTGCAATAGCAGTAATATCTAAAGATTTAACATCATTATTAACATTTAGTTCATACTCTAAAATATCTCTATCAAATTTAATTTCATAGCCTTTAGCCTCAAGTGTTTTTAAATAATTATTTGAAGAATAATAGTATACTACTGGTGTAGGAACTACTGGTGGTTTTTCTTTTATTATATATACAGTATAAACCTTAGTACTACCATCTTCAGCAGTTACAGTTATAATCGCGGTAGTCTTATCTTCAGTAAGTTCATATTTAAATAAACCATCCACTGTTGATAAAGTATCCTCTAAAGAACCAGATAATATAACTTCTTTAGTACCATATGGAACAGTTAAAGTATATACAGTAACATCTTTATCAAATGAAGTATCAAATGTACCAACACTAGCATTTAGTGAATATAAATTATTAATTGAACTCTTTCTAGTAATATTAACACTAGTACTAACTTCTTCAAATTCATTAATAATCATATCATTAGCAACACTACCATTTAAAGTAACTGTGCCTTCACCATCATTAATAGCCATAAATTCAAATGTTATAACAGTAGTACCATTTGTAAGCTCAGTACCTGCTCCTACAAATCTACCATCTTCATTATAAGTACCAATTAAATTCTCATTAAATAGTACATTCATTAGTTTAAGATTATCACTATAAGTAACTAAACCATCAATACCATTGATATAGTCTTCTAAATCTGTAGAATTAACAACTAGACTAGCTTTGAAAGTATCACCAACATATAATTCATCAGTATCACTACCAAATACTAGATTTAAATCAGTATTTTCTCTTTCTTTTTCAGAATGATTTAAATATCCATTAATAGTCATAATATCTTCAATAGTAATAGTTCCAAATGGATCTTCCTCATATTCATCTTTTCCTTCAGTCTCATGACTAGTAAGATATAAGTCCATTGTAGGAATCATTTCACCATTAAGGTATCCTTCCATTGTAGGTATCATATCATCAGCACTAAAAATACTATCATCAGTAATATCTCCCATTACATATACTTTATAAATTGCTTCACTTAAACCTTTAGTAAATTTTAAAGTATATCCATTCTTAATAAGAGTTTCACTAACTGGAGTATCCTCACCGGAAATATCTCCCTCTATAGGTGTTTCTCCATTGTTAGAAATTTCTCCTTCTGCAGGTGTTTCTTCTTCTAATGTAACAAGATTATTATCTCTATCAAACACTTCAAGTTTAATACCATTATTTTCATTTAATAAACTATATAAGTATTCCATAGTAGGAACAGTAGGTAATAAAGGCAATTCCTTGGCATTAACTATAAAGTTACCATTTTCAAATACATATTCCTCGTAAAGAGCATTTAAAGCCTCATCAAAGCTATTACCTTCTACTTCATAAGTAATTTTAGCCTTATATTCTAAAGTTAAAGCTTCGGTTTCAGTCTCTTCACTAACCTCAGTAATAACAATCTTATCAGTATATTCTATAATAGTATTATATGAATTAGTTAAGTCTATCTCACTACCCTCTGTAGTAGCATTCTTAAGTTCCTCGCCAGTCATAACAACACTATCATTATCATTTACTTTGACACTATAACTCTTAGTATCATCTATTTTATCGCCAGATATAGTTAATATCTGTCTATATTTACCAGCGGTAACATTATATTCAAATACACCATCATTTTCAGTTTCATTTATTATAGAATCATCAAATGTATTCATTAAATATCCATTAACCACTAGTTCTTTAGTTTCATCTTTAATTTCAGTATCATTACCAGTTATCTCATCTGCGAATACTTTAGTAACTGAAGATAATTGTGAAAATATTAAAGTTAAAACTAAAAATATCTTAGTCATTTTCATTAATTTCTTTTTCATCATATTCATCCTTTCTTGTTTTATTTTATATAATTATTTTGTAACATTGTAATGAAATTTCCCCCTTAATAAACACCTCCTAATTTAATGATAGCTTTCCCTTTCTATCATCATCATATCAAGTATAGCACACATTTCGACATTTTTTAACTACTTTACACTTTTTTTACACTTTTTAATATCAAATTATAAACAAAACTAGCAAGTTTTCCTTGACTTACCATATCATTAATTATATAATATTATTGCTTAGCAGCGGATACTATCTATTTTAGTAATGTGTCATTTATAAGTAACTAAGGCTGCATAGCGAAAGTATGCTAAAGACACCCTATTAAAATATAGTATGCCTTCTAAGAGAAGGAGGAAAGAAAAATGGCTAGATATACAGGCCCAAATAACAAACAAGCAAGAAGAGTATCATTCTCAATACTTGAAAATGGTAAAGATATTGCAAAGAGACCTTATGGTCCAGGACAACATGGTAAAGACAAAAAAAGAAAACCTTCTAACTATGCTATTCAATTAAATGAAAAACAAAAAGTTAGATTTATGTATGGTATTTCTGAAAAACAATTCAAAAAATTAGTAAATGACTCTGCAAAAATGAAAGGTGTTCATGGTGAAAACTTACTTATCTTACTAGAAAGTAGATTAGATAACCTAGTTTATAGAGCTGGATTTGCTACTACTAGAAGAGGAGCAAGACAATTAGTTAACCATGGTCATATCACTGTAAATTGTAAGAAAGTTGATATTCCATCTTACAGAGTTAAACCAGGAGATGTTATTGCTATAAAAGAAAATTCTGCAGATCACAAAGGAATTGAAATAGCATTAGCTAATAAGATTAAAAGAGTTGACTTTATTAATTATGATGAAGCAAAAAGAACTGCTACATATGTTAGATATCCTGAAAGAAGCGAATTAAACGCTGAAATCAATGAATCACTAATTGTAGAATTCTATAGTAGAGTATAGTTTATATACTCTATTTTTTTATGTTCACTCTAAGTCTATGGTCTTAGAGTGTTATTTTTAGCCTGTAGTCTAAAAATAATGTCTATCATATATAAGCCATAAATATATAATGCAAAGATTACAATCACCAAAATAAATACTCTTTACTTTCTTGTGTATAATGCCATAAGTAAATAGTCAAAAGTTAATAATTTAGCAAAATAAAACAAACTATTATTTAAGTAAAATAATTGACTTTGGTAAAATATTGTATATAATATTGATTAAGGAAGTATGAAATGAATACAGAAGTTAAAGAGAAGAATGAATTAGAAGAATATAAAGATAAAACATTTGAAGAAATTAAACATATTGATGAATTAGGAAATGAATATTGGGAAGCAAGAGAATTAATGAGTGCTTTAGAATATTCAAAATGGGAACACTTTACTAAAGCAAAGCAAAAATAAGCTGTAATTTGAGCGGTTTTAATGTAGAAGAACATTTTCCCGTTAAGGGGAAAACGATCGAAATGCCCAATGGTGCTACTAAAGAAGTAATAGATTATAAATTAAGTAGATACGCTTGTTATTTGATAGTACAAAATGCAAGCCCAGCAAGACATAAGTCTGTCGCGTTGGGTCAAACTTATTTTGCTGTTCAAACAAGAAAAATGGAATTAACACAAGAAGAATATAATAAACTAAACGAAGACGAAAAAAGACTATATACACGAATAAATATTAAAAACAAAAATAAATACTTATTTGATACTGCAAAAAAAGCAGGTGTAAATAATTATGCAAAGTTTAATGACTATGGTTATAAAGGACTATATGGTGGAGAAACAGCAAAAGACATTGCAAAAAGAAAAGGCATTGACCCTGATAAAGAAGAAATACTAGATCATATGGGTAGCAATGAATTAGCAGCAAATTTATTTAGAATTACTCAAACAGATGAAGTAATTAAAAACAATAATATTACTGGAGAAAAAAATGCTTGTAATACTCATCATATGGTAGGGCAAGCAATAAGAAATACTATCATTAAGGTTGGTGGTACCACACCTGAAAAATTACCAACACCTAAAAAATCAATTAAAGAAATTGAAAAAGAAGAATCGAAAAAAATTGAAAGTAAATAATTATTTCAACTTTCAAAGAAATCGAAAGGTTAAATAAAAAAAGACTAGAACTGCTGGAACAGAACATTTTAAAATATAGAAATAAAGGAAGTGAAAGAATGAAAGATAATTTAATTAAAACTGAAATGAATGTTAATAATAATAAAATAAATGTTATGAGAATTGGAAACGAGGAATATATCTCATTAACCGATTTGGCAAGATATGCTGATGAAGATGATCCTAGATATCCAATACAAAACTGGATGAGAAATAAAGATGTTATTTCTTATCTAGGATTATGGGAAAAACTTAATAACGAAAATTTCAAAGGTGTCGAATTCGACACGTTTAAAAATGAAGCTGGTAGTAATAAGTTTAAAATATCTCCACAAAAATGGATTAAAGAAACTAATGCAATTGGTATTATATCAAAATCAGGTAACAATGGTGGCACATTTGCTCACTCTGATATTGCATTAGAATTTGCAAGTTGGCTAAGTCCCGAGTTTAAATTATATTTAATCAAAGAATTTGAAAGATTAAAAAGAAATGAAGCGTATCAAGAAAAAATTGAGTGGAATGCAAGTAGAGTATTATCTAAGGCAAATTATAGAATACATACAGACGCAATTAAAAATTCAATTATTCCTAATTTAGTTACAGATTTTCAAAAAAAACTCATATATCCAACCGAAGCAGATTTATTAAATGTTGCCTTATTTGGAATGACTGCTAAAGAATGGAAAGAAAAAAATCCAAACTTAAAAGGTAATCAAAGAGATTATGCCGATATTAGACAATTATTAGTGCTTTGCAATATAGAGAACTTAAATGCTATAATGATTAATGATAATATTCCACAATCTATAAGAATAGAAAAATTAAATAAAGTTGCTATACAACAATTAGAGATTTTGGAAAATAATAAAAATTTAGAAGAATTAAATACTAACTCAATAAAACAAATAGATACAAAACAAAAATAAAAAATCTTATGATATATTTATGGAAGATGGTAGCCCTTACGGCTTCAGTTATAATACACAAAATGAAAGGTCCTTATCTAATATAAAATTAGACTACTAATAAAAGACTAGAATTGCTGGAACCAATCTAATCAAAATACATAAAATAATCAAAAAATCACAACAACGAAAAAATGAGCAATGCTTTATATTATATGGTTTTGCTCATTTTTGCTGTCAAACTAAAGATTCCAATAATAAATGTTCCTTGTCAAATAATAAGTAAAAGCAAAAATAACAAAGAACCTTAAAAATATGTATCTAAAATGTACCTAATTAAAAAATAAAAACCCTAACCTATTAAAGTTAGAGTATTAATCGTTACACTGGTGGCTCCAGCGGGAATTGAACCAGCGACACAAGGATTTTCAGTCCTCTGCTCTACCGACTGAGCTATGAAGCCAAAATAAATGGCGGTTCCGACGGGAGTTGAACCCGCGATCTTTTGCGTGACAGGCAAACGTGATAACCACTACACCACGGAACCGTTGGTTGCGGGAGAAGGATTTGAACCTACGACCTCTGGGTTATGAGCCCAGCGAGCTACCGAGCTGCTCCATCCC
>ERZ773243.2239-NODE-2239-length-17146-cov-10.714119_pt1 | contig 17146 bp, 12 predicted proteins | sample MGYA00580520_ERZ773243 | MGnify/ENA primary metagenome ERZ773243 (study PRJEB29015, sample SAMEA2737747) | human gut metagenome | biome: human gut; feature: human-associated habitat; material: faeces | place: China | collected 2012 ... | reverse complement strand
GGTGCGTCACCGCGGTAGAGACTTGATTTTTTCTCCGTTTTGCCGGATCGGTTCTGTTCGACTTCTGCCCATCGCCTGTGATATGGTGAAGCTGCGAGAAGGATTTCCACACACATTTAGAATGGAGGCAGAACAATGAACAGAGCGAAGAATACCGGACTCGTCCTCTGCGGCCTTGTGCTGGGGCTTTCGTTGAGTGCTCCTGCGGCGCAGGCGGTGGAATCGCTGAAAGCGACGCTTTCCACCAACCGCATCCTTGTAGACGGGCAGGAAGTCCGCCTGACGGCGTACAACATCAACGGAAATAACTATGTTATGCTGCGCGACATCGGCAGAGCGGTCGGCTTCAATATCTACTGGGACAGCGATAGCAAATGCGTGCAGGTCGAGTCGGACAAGCCTTACACTGGTGAAGCACCGGTAAAGTCCACTACGACAAAGCCTGTAGAGCAGCCTGCGCAGACAGACGTTGCCGCTGCAAAGCAGGACATCATTGACCGCACCAATGCGCTGCGGCGCGAAAATGGTGCTGCCGCGCTGCGCGTCAACGACAAGCTCATGCAGGCGGCGCAGGTCCGGGCCGACGAGATGGCCTCCAGCAGTGTCTACTCTCATACCAGACCGGATGGACGACGAAACACCTCTGTTACCGATTGCCCGTATGTAGGAGAGAATATCCACCGCATCGCAGATTGGGCGCTGCAGGGTAAATCGGTATCCGAGGCCGCCGTGTGGTCATGGAACCTCTCCGGTGGACACCGGGACAATCTCCTCGAAAAGAATTACGCCGAAACCGGCGTGGGACTTTCAAGAGGAGTCAATGACAGCGGCGAGGCGTGCTGGTACTGCGTCCAGCTCTTCCTATGGAATGGCTACTCCATAAGTTGGGTAGATACTCCGGCAGCCAAGTAAAATCAAACAACATCAACGTGAAGCAGACCGAGAAAAACCGGTCTGCTTCTTCATTATCTCTAAATGACAATAAGGAGGAACCAACCTTGAAAACACTTAGAACAAGGATCATGTCGGCGTTTCTTGTCATTATGACATTATTGACGCTGCTTCCGACTTCTGCACTTGCCGCTTCCAGCACCGGAACCGGCATCAAGCCCACCAGCAACACAAACTACTGGACAACGCGGCTTCTCCATGACGGTACGCCGTACAGCTATAAGCCGCCGATGGCGGCAGGCAAAATGCTCTACTGCATGGATCGCGGCTATGGCTATCGCTGGGGTACGGCATCGTTCCTCAACTCTTACACCTATACCTCTGCCACCGGCGCGGACGCAGACGCTGTCCTGAAAACGGCGCTGGCGCAGAGCGGCATGGGTGAGCTGGACGCCCAGCAGCTTGAAAACTTCAAGTGGATGATGACCTATATCGTGGACTATAAGGGTGACATCCCCGGTAGCCTGTTCATGGCCGCGCAGACCTATGTATGGGATCACCAGTCTTTCAAGGGCGAAGGCGATGGTGACATCGATGGCGGCGGCTACGCCAACGCTGATACCTATGAAATGTACTTGGGCTACACCGACTGGATGTTGAAAGAAAAAGCCAAGGAGGATGCGGAGTTCCAGAAGCAGATTGAGGAGTACGCCGCCAAAGGCATCATTGCGTCTGTCGTTGAGGATGAAGCCGCAAAATGGGCGGTGTGGGCAAAGTCCAGCGTCAAGGGACGCCAGAGCTTCTTCAATTACTATGCGCCCCGCAAACTGGTGGTGAATGATGCTCCCGTGCCGGATAAGCCCACGCCTCCTGCCGGCGATGCGGACATTACCTTGCGAAAGGTGGCTGCTGGAACGACCCGCGGGCTGGACGGTGCAAAATTCAACATCTACCGTGACGGTCAGATCGTCGGCAGCGATGTGACCAAAAACGGCGGCATTATCGAAGTCAATAACGTGACGAAAGGCTTATGGTCTTTTGTAGAAGTGGAAGCTCCGGCAGGCTACTGCGCAGATTCCACCCCACTCAGCGTCTATGTGGACACCACGGATGGAGACAAGCAGTATACCGTTACCGCTACGAACTATGAACTGCCCAGCATGAAGATCATCAAGACCGATGCGCAGACCGGCACACCGATCCCCGGTACGGTGCTGTCCATTAAATCCGTGACCGGCAGCTATTCTACCTCCGTCACCACCGGCTCGGACGGTTCGGCAACCCTTTCAGACATCCCCGCTGATGTGTATGTCGTCCGGGAGGAATCCGTGCCGGAGCCTTATGTAGTGTCTCACACCGAGCAGACCGTAGCGCTGCGCCCCGGCAAGACCTCCGAAGTCATCTTCGTTGACTATGAAAAGCCGGGACTCGAAATTTTGAAGAAAAACATTGCCACCGGAGAGCCTATCGAGGGCGTGACCTATCTCATTGAGCAGATCGACGGCAGCTACTCCACCAGCGCCACGACGGACGGCGCGGGGCGCATCTTCCTCGATTCCATCCCCGTGGGCAGCTATCGCATCACGGAGAAAAATGTGCCTTCCAATGTCATTCTCTCTGAGATCCCGCAGGAGGTACATCTGGAAGCAGGCTGCACCAGAACGGTGACCTTCTTCAACGCGGTCAAACCCTCCCTGACGATCCTGAAGCGAAACAGCGTCACCGGTGATCCTCTCTCCAATGCCAAATTCCATATTTATTATGGCTCGGATAATACCACCACCGGCGAGATCAACGACCTCGGTGTGTTCACAACGGCCTCCGACGGTAAAATCACCATCACCGATGTAAACCGTGGCTGGTACAAACTGGTAGAGGAGTCCGCTCCCAAGGGCTTCGGCATTCAGGGCAGCGGGGTCACCGAGTTCTATCTGGAAGCCAATACCTCTAAGACCGTGACCGTGGACAATGTTCCTCACAGTGCCCTTGTTGTGTATAAGTACGATGCAAAGACCGGAAAAGGACTGGAGGGCTGCCGATTTGAACTGAGATATTTAGGCGGCGGCACTTCCGGTACTGGCGGTACAGTCATCGGGACCTATCTGACCGGACCCAACGGAGCGTTCACCGTGACAAACCTCGAAAAAGGCACTTATATCTGCCAGGAGATTGAGAGCGACGGAAATCACATCATCGACCGCGAACCCCAGACGGTGTGGATCTCCGGCGAGGATCAGGATGTGGTGACGCTCCGCTTCGGCAATGCTCCTCTGGGATCGCTCTTAATTACCAAACTGAGCGATGACAGCAAGCACGAACCGCTCTCCGGCGTAGAGTTCCTGTTGACCGACAGCAGCGGCAATTATCTCGGCAACGACAACGGTCGCTTCACCACCAATGCCGCAGGCGAAATTCTGGTGGATGGTCTGGAACCCGGCATGACGGTCATTGCCCGTGAAGTCCGGGCAAAAACGGGCTACCTGTTGGATGACAGCCCCCAGCACGCACTCATCAAGAGCGGCGAAACAGCGCATTTGCAGTTTCTGAACCAGCCTGCCGGAAATCTCATCATCCGCAAGGTCAGCTCCGGTCCCAACAAGGAGCCGCTGGAGGGCGTAGAGTTTAAGATCACCTACGCGGATGGCAGCTTCGTTCCCGACGCCAACGGCGAACTGTCCAGCAACGGCATTTATTACACCAATAAATCCGGTGAGATCAGAATTTCCGGTATCGTTGGCACCGTGGTAGCAACGGAAACCAAGACGATTCCGGGCTTCACCATTGACGAAGCCAGCCACACACAGACCGTGGTAGTCAACCCCAATGACACGCAGACTCTGACCTTTTACAACAAACCCACTACAACATTGATTCTCCAGAAATACATTTCCGGCACGAAAAATGAACCGCTTGCCGGGGTACAGTTCCTTGTGACGGACTCCTCCGGTGCGGTGGTTGGTCCCAACAACGGCTACTATACCACCGACGCTGCAGGCCAGATCGTCATTGAGGGTCTGACCGACGGCATGACTGTTACCGCAAAAGAGGTCAAATCTGTGGATGGATTCGTGTTGGACGGGACACCGCAGAGCATCAAGATCGACCAGAGCCAGTCTCCCCAGCGCATGACCTTCTGGAATGAGCGACAGGGCGCGCTCATCATCAACAAGCTGTCCTCTCTGGACCGCAAGACGCCGCTGGAGGGCGTTACCTTCAAGATCACTACGGCTACCGGCGAGTTTGTCCCCGACGAAAACGGAAAAATCAGCTCCAACGGTCTGTACGATACCGACGAAAACGGGCAGATCATTCTCAAGGGCGTCACCGGCACACTGGTGGTAACGGAGGAAAAATCCATCTCCGGTTACACCATCGACGAGAATACGCGCACGCAGACCGTGGTGGTCAACCCCAATGACACGCAGTCCCTCTATTTTTATAATGCTCCCATCGGCGGGCTGGAACTGGTGAAAGTGAATGCGGCGGACAAAACCCAGCGCATCCCCAACACCACCTTCGAGATCCGCCGTATCAGCGATGGCGGTCTGGTGGACACCGTCACCACCGGAACGGACGGCCGCGTGTATGTGCCGTTGGAAAGCGGCAGCTACTATGCCGTGGAAACCGAGGCGGGCAAGGGCTTCCAGCTGGACAATACCCCCATCTATTTCGCTGTGGAGGATGGTAAAACCACGACCAAAACGGTGACCAACAAAGCCATCTCCGGCATTCTGATCCACAAGGTCGATTCGACCACCGGCGAGAGCATCTACGGTGTATCCTTCATTCTCTACGACAGCGGAAATAATCCCATTGCGCAGGAAACAAGCGATGACCGAGGGTATGTCCGTTTTGAAAATCTGACAGCTGGCCGCTACTATCTGCGTGAATTGGAAAATGAGGGATATATTCCCGACACGCAAAAAAAGACCGTGTATGTAAAGTCCGGCGAAACCACAGAAATCGAGTGGAAGAATACGCCCATCACCGGTCAGATCCAGATCGTCAAGACCTCGGCGGACTATAATTCCATGAATGGCTGGCCCGCCGGAACGCCGATCCCCAACACCGTCTTTGAAGTTTACAACGCCCGCACCAACCGTCTGATGGATACCATCAAGACGGATAAAAACGGGCTCGCGGTCAGTAAGCCTCTGCCTCTGGCGCGATATAAAATCGTAGAATCCAAGGCGGCGGAGTTTTACGGGCTGGATAAGACACCCATTGAGGTGGAGATCGAACACGCCGGTCAGATCGTCAAGGCAAGCATGACCAACAAGAGCCTGTACACGAATGTGTCGATCAAGAAAACCGGCTACGTGGAGGTCATGCCGGGGCAGCTTGTCCGCTACAACTTCACCGGTATTGCCAACAATTCCACCACGGCGCTGGAATCCTTCTACTGGCGCGATACCCTGCCCGTCAAGGCGGTGCGCCTTGAAAAGATTTATACCGGCACGTGGAATACCCCCGGCAACTATAAAATCGTCTACCGAACCAATCTCAGCGGCGATACCTGGCGCACACTGGTGGATAACCTGAGCACATCCAAAAACTACGTCTTGGATGCTTCGCCCGCGGCGCTGGGGCTTGCCGCCAATGAGTATGTGACGGAGTTCATGGCGGCGTTCGGCATCGTCCCCGCCAACTTCCGTCAGGTGGAGGCCCCTCGCGTGGACTGCAAGGTGCTTTCAAAGCTCGCCGGTGGTACGCAGTTCGTCAACACGTCGGATGCGGGCGGCGTCTACAACGGGCAGTGGATCATGGCGACCTCCCGCTGGGTCACCCGTGTCTATGCCCCCAGCAAGCCCCTGCCTCGCACCGGTTATTAAGGACTAACAACGGATGTCGCTCCGCAAGGGGCGGCATCCACATTTTAAGGAGGTGGAGATTTCTTGAAATACAGAAAAATGATTATTCTGACATTGACGCTTCTGCTTCTGACCTCTCTCTGCTGCACCTCGGCGCTCGCCGCAGGCGGGGATGTGGCGGGAGCGGTGGAGCAGACGTGGACGGAGGCGGCCAAACAGATCAAGAGCGTGGTGGAGAAGGTGGTGTTCCCGGCATTGGATATGATCCTCGCCATCGCATTCTTCGTGAAACTTGGCGGCGCGTACTTTGATTATCGCCAGAGAGGACAGTTTGAATGGAGTGCGACACGTTCCTAACTGAAAAGGTTAGGCACTAAATAATGAACGTGTAAATGTTCAGTTTAGGAGAACTGATATTCCGACAGGTGGAACGAGGGAGTAACGCCCCAAAACGCCTGCCTTGATACTCCGACGTGCAAAATGGCGTGTAATAGCTACGATGTACGAAGCTCGGTGAAGTCGGCAGAGAGCAACCGTAAGCAGACAAGATATTTTATCTGCACGAAAGCTGTTCAGAGGTGAATGGTGTTGCCTATATGCCGGAGGTCAATAAATTGCCTATGGTGAGTATGTGAAAATATGGGTCACAGACGAACACCCGATATAAAAAGTCTATACGAATGGTGCATAGAAATGTGCATACGCCAGATATGGCGGGTATGTGAGGTAAAGTAAAAAGCCATTTATGAAATACCTTATGTCGTTACAGGCGACATCAAGCATACAGGCTTAGAGGGACACCTAAGGGCGATATGAAATGATAGGAATATCGGAACGTGGAAAGGTTGGAACGCGGAGCGAATTACATTGCTATGAGGCGTTTGCAGGGAAAGAAGTTAGCAAACCGTATAACCTGCATTCATCCAACTGAGAGTGGAGCCATGGTACCGATGAAACGGTGACAATAAGCCGTGGAGGGACGGGCTCCAGTCGTTAAGGAAATAAACAAGTAAACACACAATCTCAAAGGTTCGAGTATGACTAAGAAAAGCAAAATCCCCTAATAGAGAGGATAATGCTGACTTTGACAAGAGCAAAACCGACAAAACGGTCTACCCTGCGAAATGCAGAATATTATGACTTTCAAGATGTGTTAGATAAGCTGTATGCGGATAGTGAAAACGGCTGTCAGTTTCAACAGTTGACGGAGCTGATTTGCAATCCACAAAACATTATGCTTGCCTACCGCAACATCAAGAAAAACAGTGGCAGTAAAACCGCAGGAACAGACAAAAAGACGATTGTTCATTTACAGCAATGGGCAAGCCCACAGCTTATAGCCTATGTTCAGAAAAGAATAAGCAACTATCACCCACAGCCAGTACGCCGTGTAGAAATTCCAAAAGGCAACGGCAAGACCAGACCACTTGGTATCCCAACGATTATGGATCGGCTGATACAGCAATGTATCTTGCAAATTCTTGAACCTATTTGTGAAGCTAAATTCTTTAAGCGTAGCAATGGTTTTCGCCCCAATCGAAGTGCGGAACACGCAATATCTCAGTCATACAAATTCATACAGGGGCAACATCTGCACTTTGTGGTCGATATTGACATCAAAGGATTCTTCGATAATGTCAATCACGGGAAATTACTAAAGCAGATGTGGACGTTAGGTATCAAGGACAAAAAGCTGCTATCTATTATCTCCGCCATGTTAAAGGCGGAAGTTGCAGGAATCGGCTTCCCCGAAAAAGGCACGCCACAGGGTGGAATTATTTCACCTTTGCTTTCAAACATCGTCCTAAATGAATTGGATTGGTGGATAGCGAGCCAGTGGGAAACAATGCCAACACGAGTACCCTACAAACGCAGAGTGCTAAGAAATGGAACGCTGGATAATAGCGGGGTCTATTCGCAACTTAGGAAAACTGGTCTAAAGGAATGCTACATTGTACGATATGCCGATGACTTCAAGATATTTTGCCGATACCGAAGCGATGCCCAAAAGATATTTGTAGCCGTAAAGGATTGGCTGCATCATAGGTTAGGACTTGAAATTAGTCCTGAAAAATCTAAAATTGTCAACTTAAAAAGACAGTATTCGGAGTTTTTAGGGTTCAAAATGAAAGCGGTCAAGAAAGGCAAGAAACCTAATGGTCAGAGCAAGTATGTTGTGCAATCTCATATTTCTGATAAAACAATGGCTAAAATCAAGCAAAAAGCAGTCAAAGCCGTAAATGAACTCAAACAGATGGATGAAAAGGGCAATAGCATATTAAGATACAACGCACTGGTCATAGGCTGGCACGGTTACTATCATTTTGCCACGCACGTCAGCCGTGATTTTAGTGAAATTGCTTTCTTAGTCAAGTCCGCTGCAAAAGGCAAACTCGAACAGCAGATGAAGCGAGAAATCTCAAAACCTATTATAAGTCCAGTTTATATAAAATACAGCAAAAGCAAGGAAATTCGGTTTATCGGAGAAACACCCATTCTTCCGATTGCCTATGTGCGGCACAAAAACCCCATTGACAAGAAGCGCAGCATTAACAGCTACACGCCACAGGGGCGAGCCGAGATACACAAAAGGCTATCGAATATCAATGTGGGAATGCTCCACTACCTCATGCGAAACCCTGTTCGTGATATGAGTATTGAATACAACGACAATAGGCTGTCACTGTACTGCTCACAGCAGGGAAAATGTGCTGTGACAGGTAAGATTTTAGAAATCGGCAGAATGCATTGCCACCACAAAACAGCAAAACACCTTGGTGGCAACGACAGCTACGCAAATCTAACACTGATTGATGTTGATGTACACACGCTTATTCACGCAACAAAAGAGGAAACGGTGAAAAAGCTCCTTGTGACCCTACAACTGGACAAAAAGCAACTGGAAAAGGTAAATAAATTGAGAAATCTTCTTCATCTAAACGAAATTTTACAATAACGGTTAAAAGCTACTTGTAAATTGTGTGAATTACTTTGAAACCCTTAACGATGGGGCGCCGTGTGAGGGGAAACTCTCATGCACGGTGCTAAGCGGGGGAAAATCTGGAGATTGTATCAAAGGATTACCTATCGCAATCTGGCCCCGCTATCCTCTTTGCCTGCCTGATTTTCAGCTTAATCGCACCGAAATACATCTGGAATATCATTGGGATCTGAGCCAAGAAGAGAGAACAATTAAAAGCCGGATCAGGACCCTCCTGCCGGATATAGCCGATGAGGCAATGGTTGCATGGATAGTGTATGTGGATGAAGTAGGCAGACATGGTTGCTTCACAAAGATACTCTTGCGTTAAAAGCACAATTCTGCTATAAATACCATTTGAGAGATAGGTACCAGAGAATCTTAATGAGAATGGAGGAATTGTTCTGTGTCTACCAAGAATACTATGAAGCATAATGCCGTCATTACAACGATGCTTTTGCTTGTATTATTTACGTTTTCCGCTTGTGCATCTGTAACTCCTGATGACCAAACATCAAAGGATTCCAATATTACGGAGAATGGTGCATCAACGGGCTGTTCAGACTATGATAATACAAGCACGCCTGAGTTTTTCAATGACCTCGGGAAAACGCTTGATGAATTGAAAAACGAGCATCCGGAAGGCAACGTGATTGTAAGGCCGGATGGATTTCCAGACAGTGCTGCTATATGCTTTGGAGCCTCAGAGTCGGAATATCTTTACTGCTTTTTCGGCGCACAGAGTGGCGATGCTGAAAAGGCTATGAACGAATATGAAGACCAGCTGGAATGTTCCGGTTTTGTCACCACCGCATGCATACTCTTTCCGGACATGGAAGATGAAATGTCCTTTGAAGATTTCTTCTCCTTGATTGGCGTTGACGATTATGAGTATTTAGGAGAAGATACGACTGCAGCAGGTTGGTTAAGATTCATGTATAACGGTATGGAGGTCATGGTGAATACAAACGAGGCTGCTTCTGGTGGTGGATGGAATTTCACAGGAGCGGAAATTGTGAAGCATAATGCTCCCGTGTCAATCGTGGACACGGAAATATTCAATACCAATCAGGACTTAGCGGATGCGGTCATGTTCGATTGATCTACATTATAATGGTCTAAAGCAAAATATTCTATAAGGAAAGCCGTCGCCCCGCCTGGGCGGCGGCTTTCTGCATTTCTGGAGGTGAGTGAAGATATTTATTGGGGACTTTGTTGCCGCGACAGTCCTGGATTAGAAAGTAGGCAGATGGTGTCACCCCGTATTTAGCAAGGAGCCTCATAAAAAGCTTGCATAAAAGGTGTTATCTTGATATAATACTATCAAGAAATTGATAAGGAGGGCTTTCTATGCAAATCAGACCATCCTCTGCTCTGCGGAATGAGTACACGCAGATCTCCGAGCTGGCAAAGGCATCCGGTGAACCAATCTTCATCACGAATAAGGGTGAAGATGACGGTGTTTATATGAGCATGGCAGCATACGAGGAGCGGGAAAAAATGTTCCGACACCGCGACAAAATTTATGCTGCGGAACTCAGCAGATTGAGCGGAGAGCCTGTCTGCACGCCGGAGGAGCTTGACGAGAGAATGGAGGAGCTGTTCCGTGCCTACGAAAAGTAAACTTGTCTATCTTCCTCCTGCTCAACACGACTTCGAGGAGATCGTAAAGTATCACATTACGGAGGCAGGAACTCCCTACGCGCGAAAAATCTACAGTACGATGAAAACGACCATAACCCGTCTGCGGGATTTCCCGCTGATGGGGCAAACGCATCCGGACCCGATCCTTGCGGCAAGCGGTTACCGTAAACTTGTGCTGACGAAGACTTATGTTGCCATCTACAAATTGATCGGGGACACCGTCTACGTTTATGCGATCGTCAATGGCACAACAGATTATCCGCGGCTGCTCAAGTAAGCGCTGCAGTCAGATGCAAAACAAAATACTCTATATGAAAGGCCGTCGCCCATCTGGGCGGCGGCTTTCTGCATTTTCGGAGGTGAGCGAAGATATTTATTTGGGACTTTGTTGCCGCGACAGTTTTGGATCAGCTGGTGGACTGGATCTACGGGCAGATCGTAGGCTTTCTCGGCAATTTCTTTGCCCTCATGGGCAATATGGGCGTGGAACTTTTTGAACTGGAATGGGTCAGCGCCATCATTCTCTTTTTCTCCCGCCTTGCCTGGGCGCTGTTCGCTGTCAGCGTGGTAGTCTGCGCTTTTGAGTGCGGCATTGAATACTCCACCGGCAGAGGAAATCTCCAGCAGTGCGGGATGAATATCATCAAGGGCTTTTTGGCGGTGAGTCTCTTCACCGTTGTCCCCGTCCGCCTCTATGCCTTATCGGTGTCGCTGCAGGGAACCTTTTCCGCGGGACTTACCGGCTACGGACGAAGCATCGGTGAGGTGGGGCAGGACATCATCACCGAACTCAGCGAGATACAGACGCTTGCCGATGTAGTGAACAGTTCCCACTTCGGCCTTGGCATCATCACCAGCCCAATTATGCTTCTCTTTTGCGTGATCCTTATGGGCTATGCGGTGCTGAAGGTGTTTTTTGCCAACTTGAAGAGAGGCGGCATCCTGCTCATCCAGATCGCGGTGGGCAGCCTCTATATGTTCAGCGTCCCACGGGGCTATTTGGACGGATTCATGGGCTGGATGCGGCAGGTCATCGGTTTGTGCCTGACCGCCTTTCTCCAGTCCACAATCTTGGTCGCGGGACTTATGGTGTTCAAGGATCACGCGCTGATGGGCGTTGGGCTCATGCTCTCCGCAGGCGAAGTTCCCCGCATCGCCGGCAGCTTCGGCTTGGACACCACAACAAAGGCCAATATTACGAGCGCCGTTTATACGGCGCAGGCTGCCGTCAACACCACCCGAACCATCGCCGCGGCGATCAAATGAAAGGGTGATGATATGACCTGGTTAACACAAATCACCATGGGCAGCCTGTTCGACGGTATCGGCGGATTCCCTTTGGCTGCGGTCCGCAACGGCATCACGCCGGTATGGGCGTCGGAGATCGAAGCATTTCCCATTGAGGTGACAAAGCTGCGCTTTCCCGGCATGATCCATGTAGGCGACATCACTAAGCTGCGTGGAGCGGAGCTGCCGCCTGTGGACATCATCTGCGGGGGCAGCCCGTGTCAAGATCTCTCCGTTGCTGGCGCAAGGGCAGGTCTTGCCGGCGCGCGTTCTGGCCTCTTTATGGAGCAGATGCGCATTGTGCGTGAAATGCGGTTGGCAGAGAAAGCCCGTGGCCGGGAGAGCGTCAACATACGGCCGCGCTGGATGTGTTGGGAGAACGTGCCGGGGGCCTTTTCAAGCGGAAAACCGAAGTATGAGGACTTTCGGATCGTGCTGGAGGAGATCGTGCGGATCTGCTTTCCCAACGAGCTTATCCCAGGCCCCTATCCTTACGGATGGCCCGATGTCGGTGATCTCACGGCAGGCGATATGTTTTCTATTGCGTGGCGCTGTCTGGACGCGCAATTGTGTGGCGTCGCGCAGCGTCGCAAGCGCATTTTTCTCCTTGCTGACTTTGCCGGGCCGCTTGCGCCCCAGCTTTTATTTGATGTATTTGACGAAACGGAAAACAGTGAGAAGGAGGTCTCATAGATGTACCGATTCGATACGAACGGGCAGATGACGATGCTTGGGTTAGACACGGCTGAAAGGGGCGGAGCACCGCCCAAGCGCAGACCGGGCAAGCCGGACTCCGAACTGGTTTCGATCCCGTATTTCCACTTGGATCTGCTGTCCTCTCCCGTGGATCTCTTCGGACAGCGTCATTGGGAGTTCCGATCTCCATGGCGGGAAGGCAAGCGGCCCCTCAATACCGGGGCCGCGCCCCGCCGCCCGATCCGCGTCTCACTGTCTGGCATACTGGAAGCGTACCCGTCTCTAAAGTATTATTTATCGAAAACCGCCTGTCTGGGCATCCTGCGCCGCGCCTTTGAGCGCGGCAAGAAGCTGCCGAAGATGCTGGCGCGTGCGCTTAAGATCCAAGCGGGGCTCATGCGGCCGGACGGTCAGCTCACCAATATGCAGATGCAGACCTTCGTGACACAGCCAAATGGAGCCGCGGAGGGCTTTGACGGCTATAACGGCGTCATGGCCTTTGCCGCCAACCAGCGGGACGAGGTGCGTGACCTGCATGATGTAGCAGGTGCGCTGGGCGCACAGCCGGGGATGAAGCAGCAGACCTTTGTAGCCGGTTTTTCCGCCGGAGCAGGCGCCAGCGCAGGCGGCATTGGATACAACGAATCAGTTGCTCCAACCCTCAAGGGCAGCCCCGGCGGGAACTGTATGCCCAGCATTCTCTGTATCAACGATCAGGGCGGGCAGATCATGGAGTGCAGTGAGAACGTCACCGGAACCCTGCGGGCACAGGAACACGGGCACCAGCCTCTGATCCTGCGTCCGACAGAACCCAAAGTTTATGAAAACCATGGCATTGACGGAAGATACACAGGGCCGCATGATGTAGCGCCCACCATGTCCGCAGCCTATGGAATGGGCGGAAACAACACTTCTCTTGTCGAGCAGAATGCGGGTGCCATCTGCATTGCCGGAAATATTGTAGACCGCCAGCCGGAGAACGGCGGCAACGGCCTTGGCTGTCAGGAGGATTTGGCGTACACCTTGACCGCCACAGACCGCCACGCGGTCTATAGCCGCCAGCGTGTGGATGACTTTCGGAGGAATGATGTGGTAAGTACCCAAAGCGCCCGTCAGTATAAGGACGCCACCGATCTCATTTGCCAGCAGACAGAAGCCTATGCCTATCTCATTCGCCGCCTGACGCCTTTAGAGTGTGAGCGGCTCCAGGGCTTTCCGGACGGCTGGACAGACATCCCCGGCGCGTCGGACAGTGCAAGGTACAAAGCTTTGGGCAACAGTGTTTATTGGGACAAAGCCATTATGTTAATGATGGGCACAAAAATGGCATGAATACAAGGCTTCTTGGGATTTTACTGCACATAATACTCCACATTTCAACCTTTAATCATAGCAGCTAAAACCTTTAAAGTAAGGGCTTACTTTTTCCGCTTGTTCAAGTAGAATTGTCATTGTAATAGGAGAAATTTCTACATGAAGGGCGGTGGGTATATTGCCAAACAAACTAATCAAAGACCTCATTGACAAAGGTGCAGTAACTCTAAAAGAACAGGGATATTCCATACGCAGTAGAGAATACACCCTATTGACATGGAAGCAATTTCAAGAGTTCTGCAATAAAAAGGGATATGAAACATATTTGCCCTCGCATAAAGATGAATTCATCACAGAACTCGGCAAGTGCACTCCACCTTTAAGGCAGTCCACAATTGACCGCAAAGCCGGAAGCATGAAAATGCTTGATCTGCTTGCCACCAAAGGTACATGGGGAAAGGGGATGCTCAATCCTCTGCAAGAGTTGTTGCCGGAATTCAACTCCTTTCTTGATGCGCAGGAAGAATATCTCATCAAAACCGGTTATTCAGAATGCACCAGAGAAACGATGCGAAATTATATCTCCGTAGTTATGCGGTACTTTCAGAATGCTGGTATAACAAAGCTGGAAGAACTTAACAGCTCACATGTCTCGGCATATCTGCTGACTCTGAGAGGCCATGCAAAAAGTACAGTGCGTTGTGAACTCAGCCGACTGCGGAAGTTCCTGTCGTATCTGTATCTGCTTGGATATACATCCGAAAATCTTGCACCTCATGTACCTGAATATCGTCTGGGACAAGCACAGAGCATAATTAAAATCTGGGAGTCAGAGGAAATCAATGCAGTATTGGAAACCGTGAACAGAGCCAGCCCAAAAGGAAAACGAGACTATGCTTTCATTACTATTGCCGCTGAACTTGGTGTGCGAAGCAAAGATATCTGCAATTTGAAGTTGTCCGATATTGACTGGGAGCTTTGTTCAATCTCCTTTGTGCAAAGCAAGACGGGCAAGCCGAACACACTTCCTCTCAGCGAAAAAGTGGGATCTGCTATTATTGACTACCTGCATATTCGTCCGCAAACAAAATGCGAATACCTGTTTGTCAGTTTGAACCCTCCATATGGCAAGATGAAATCAATCCATTCAGCGTTCCATAGGTATGTCGCGCGTTCAGGGGTAAAAGTGCCAATTCATGCGCATCACGGCCTGCATTCTCTTCGGGCAACCGTTGCGACAAAACTGCTATCTGCCGATGTGTCTCCAGATATCATTTTTTCATTTCTTGGCCATTCGGACCGAGAATCTCTGGGACATTACATCCGTCTGGATATTGAAAACCTGCGTGAATGCGCCCTGTCGTTTGAGGATGGTGATCTCTTATGAGCAGAACTTACGAGTACAGAAGCGGACTGGCAAGTCAAATAAGTGCTTTTATTGCAGAAAAGCGGGCCTGCGGATGTAAGTATGAAAAAGAAGCCAAAACCTTTCAAACATTGGACCGGTTTCTCGTAGAACAAGGAATCAATACTCCAGTGTTGCCGGAATTGGTCGTTGAGAAATGGATTGAAAAGCGGCCCAATGAAAAGCGTAAAAATCAAAAATGGCGGCTTAATTTCACAAAACGCTTTGCCAAATATCTTCAATTGAATGGCTATGCCGCGTACTACCCCGAACTTACCATTTCGTCTCGAGATGATGCTGACTTTTCTCCCTGCATTTTTACGAGCGATGAGTTGGCACGTATTATGAAATATTTTGAAACGATGGTTCCAAGCAGGCAATGCCCTACTGCGCACCTTGTCTTTCCTTTGCTGTTTAAGACTCTGATCTGCTGTGGATTACGTGCCGGAGAGGCAACCCGGCTCCGTGTAAAAGATGTAGATCTTATAAACGGCGTTTTGCAGATTTGGGAAACAAAGCATGACAAACCAAGATATGTTCCTCTGTCTAAAAGTCTGTGGGCGGACTACGAACAATATTTTGAAGAAATCCATGCGGAAAGTTCCGGTAACAACTATTTCTTCCCCAATCCCCGAAAAAGCTGCTACCATACAACCACAGTCTACAACCGGTTTCGGGATGCGCTATGGCATTGTGGAATTGCGCATAAAGGACGTGGATACGGTCCGAGGGTTCATGACCTTCGTCATACCTTTGCCGTTCGTTCTATGCAAAAGCTGAAAAAATCCAAGAGCGACATCGTGACTACACTTCCATACCTTTCGGCGTATCTCGGCCATTGCAACATGAGTGCGACGCAAATCTATCTGCATTTAACAGCGGAATGTTACCCTGAATTTATTCAAAAGCAGTGCGATTATCTTGGCGATACGATTCCAACGTGGGAGGCGCCGAATGAAAACTGCTGATTTTGCCGCACATTTGACGGAGTTTCTTTCCCATTACCTGCCCGAACTTAAAAATATCAGTACGAACACGATTTCATCATACTGCGATGCATTTCGGCTATTCCTTGGCTATTGCCAGGATGTAGAGGGGATGAGGATTGAAAAGCTTTCCATAGATGATCTGACGCCGGAACTCGTTGACCATTTTTTGCAATGGCTGAGGATAGAGCGAAACAATGGAACCGCGACGCGTAGCCAACGTCTTGCAGCCATCCGCTCATTTGTTAAATACCTGCAGATAAAAGAGCCGCGCCTTTTGCTGAATTTCCAGCAAATACTGGCAATCCCAGTGAAAAGAGCTGAGCGCAAAGCGATTAATCCGTTGACAAAAGAGGCGATTGCGCTGATCCTGCGCCAGCCGGATACATCCACTCTCAGCGGCAGAAGAGATGCCACTATCCTGTGTTTTCTTTATGATACAGCAGCCCGTGTGCAGGAAATCTGTGACTTACGTATTGAAGATGTCCGTCTTGATTATCCTGCAAGTGTCAAGATCCTTGGTAAAGGCAGAAAAACCAGGGTAGTTCCCATTTTGCCGGCAACGGCGCAGAACTTGAAAAAATATCTTACTGAAATGCACATGCTTGCACCGGAAAAAAGTCATCTGCCGCTATTTATGAACCGCAACGGGCAAAAGCTAACTCGTGCAGGGGTTACGTACATCCTGAACAAATATGCCAAGGCCGCTTCAGTGATTGATCCTTCCATACCGGAGAAAATTCCTCCGCATTTGATGCGCCATACTAAAGCAATGCACATTTACGACGCGGATAATGATCTCGTTCATGTGCGCGATTTCCTCGGACATTCCGACATTAAAACTACAGACATATATGCCCGTTCAAGTCTTACAATGAAGCAGAAAGCTCTGGAACGAGTTTCGGATTCTCCAGTTCCCTCAATGCCTTCCTGGCAGAAAAGCCGGAGTACAATGGAGTGGTTGAAAAGTTTTGGGTCTCAAAAAGCATAGCACATTATGTGAAGCAACTGCGCCAGGAATCCTCTCCTGGCGCAGTTTTCACATCTGTTCTTCTCATAACGACCATGATTAAATAAATGGCGTTGCCCAGGGCCTTGTACCGCTGGGACGCGCTGATCTCCCTGCCGTCAG
>ERZ773243.2219-NODE-2219-length-17233-cov-2.903772_pt1 | contig 17233 bp, 16 predicted proteins | sample MGYA00580520_ERZ773243 | MGnify/ENA primary metagenome ERZ773243 (study PRJEB29015, sample SAMEA2737747) | human gut metagenome | biome: human gut; feature: human-associated habitat; material: faeces | place: China | collected 2012 ... | reverse complement strand
CACCTATGAGCAAGCTCATGTGGGCTTAGACCTTTTGACCCTGGCATCATAAATAAAGACAGACTGCCGTCTGATGCACATTTCTGTGTGAGAGAGATGGTGGTCTGTTTTTTTGATTGCCAAAAGCTCAGAAAATGCCTTATAGTATAGAGTATCAGATTACGAAAGCAGGAGAATTGGAAATGAAATTTATTCATATAGCAGACCTTCATCTTGGTGCAGAGCCGGATGCAGGCAGAGCATACAGTCAGAACCGGTCACAGGAATTGTGGGAGACACTACAGTCGGTTCTTGAGGTTTGCGAGGAAGAGCAGACAGACCTTCTGCTGATCGCAGGAGACATTTTTCACGGGCAGCCGCTTCGCAGGGAATTAAAAGAGCTGAATTATTATTTTGCAGAGCTGACGCATACAAAAGTAGTCTTGATCGCTGGCAACCATGATTATATAAGAAAGGATTCTTATTACAGAACGTTTCAGTGGAATGAGAATGTAATCCCTTTATTCGGGCGGGAACTGGAATATGTGGAGTTCCCGGAACTGAGGACGGCAGTGTATGGTCTGAGTTATTACAGCAGGGAGATCAGAGAGCCTCTGTATGAATCGGCGTTTGCGGGAGGAATCCAGGAGTATGAGATTCTTCTCGCTCATGGTGGAGATGAGAAGCATTGTCCGTTCCGGGTGAAAAAGCTGGAAGAGTCAGGATTTGATTATATTGCACTGGGACATATCCACAGACCGCAGGCACTGATGAAAGACCGGATCATTTATGCGGGAGCGTTAGAACCCATTGACCGGAATGATGTAGGGCCGCACGGCTATGTAAAGGGAGAGATTACGGAAGCCGGGGTTCATACGCAGTGGATTCCGTGTGCAATGAGATCCTATATTCATCTGGAAGTTCCGGTTAATACGGAAGATACAATGGGGAGCGTGCGGAAAAAGATTCTGGAGGCCGTGAAGGACTATGGAGCAGAAAATATGTATAAGATCATTCTTACGGGATATCGGGATCCGGATCTGCGGTTTGATACAGAGCGAATGGACCGGGACGGGAATCTTCTGGAAGTGATCGATGAGACCGCTCCGCAGTATGATATGGAAGAATTGTTGCAGGAAAATGAAGGAAATCTGCTGGGAGAGTATATCCGTCGGTTTAAAGACTGCGAAAAGGACAGCAGAGAATATCAGGCATTGTATGAGGGAGTTGAAGTACTCCTTAAGAATAAGGGGTGACGGAAAATGAAGATAACGGAATTATATATCAAAAATTTTGGCAGATTTTCAGAGCAGCATTTCTATATCAAGGATGGTGTTCAGGTCATTTACGGAGAAAATGAGTATGGAAAATCTACATTGCAGGCATTTATCAGGGCGATGCTGTTCGGAATGGAGCGGGGAAGAGGAAAAGCTGCGGCAAAGGATGATTTCAGTAAGTACCAGCCGTGGGAAAATCCGAATTATTATGCCGGAGTAATGCGGTTTCGCTGTGGTAACAGGAATTTCCGGCTGGAACGGAGTTTTGACCGGATCTTAAAGCAGGTTTCACTGGTTTGTGAAGATGATGGAGAAATGCTTTCGGTAGAGCATGGGGATCTGGATATGCTGCTGGGAGGGATTACTCCGGGGATGTATGACAATACGGTTTCGATCGGACAGTTTCAGAGCAGACCTGGACAGGAACTGGCGGAAAGTCTGAAAAATTATGCGGCAAATTATTATGAGACCGGTGGCGGGGAACTGGATTTAAGCGGTGCGATTTCAGATCTGAGAGAACGGAAAAAAGCAGTAGAGCAACAGTGCAGATTTGCAAGAGAACAGAGAGAAAAAAAGTATCTTTCCATGGAGCAGGAATGTACCTATCTGGAAAAAGATATGAGAAAGTTTCAGGCACAGTATGAAGAAAATCAGCAGAGAATCCGTCTGCTGCAACAAAGACAGAAGGAAAATGATTCAAAAGAAACGGATTTGCATCCGGGTGAAACGGAATCTGCTTCTGAACAACCGGAAGAGAACAGCCGTGGAATGATCATTGGTGGCTTTTTAGGAATCATTGCCGGACTGGCAGGGCTTTTGTGGGGGATATTTTTAAGAGATAAATCCGGAGTTGACGTACTTTTGGAGCGGTCTTCCGCGTTTGTACTGCTGGCAGTACTTTTAGTGATCGCGGGCTGTGTGCTGTTTGTTGTGGGAATCCGTAAGCAGGCAGGACAGAAAAAAATAATAAAAGAAACAGAAAAATCCAGCGGAACCCGCACAGTGCAGGAAAAAGAGAAGGTTCAGACCGGACAGCCGGAGCAGAATGGTGAGAAAGTCTGGCGGGAGCAGAACGATCCTGAGGAACAGAAGCTTCAGTGGCAGCAGGAACAGATCAGGGAAGAGTGGAAAGAAAAGAAGCTCCGGTACGAGAATTTGAAGGAGCAGCAAAGAGAACTGCAGCCGGATGAAGCAGAGGAAAGACTCTATGAGAGGAGAGAGGCACTGGAACTGGCAGAAGAGACGATGAAAAAGGCGGCAGAGCATCTTGGAGAGCGGACAGCAGCAGGACTGAACCGGAGAGTGTCTGAGATTTTTTCCGAAATTACGGAGGGAAAATATCCGGGAGTCAATATCAGTGACAGACTGGAAATTTCTGTATGGGACGGAACGAGGCAGATTCCGGCATACCGGCTGAGCAGAGGAACGGTGGAGCAGATTTATTTTGCCCTGAGGATGGCGGCAGCCGAAATGCTTCAGGAGGAAGAACTTCCGGTGATCCTGGATGAAACCTTTGCATTTTATGATGATAAAAGACTGCAATCTGTACTAAAATGGTTGAGTCAGCAGGAAAGACAAGTTATAATATTAAGCTGTCAGAGAAGAGAAATGGAATTTTTGAGAAGATGCTGACGTTTTCAGGAAGGAAGATAGATACATGAAAATAGAACTGCCAAAAAAAGTTTTATTTATAATCAATAATCTGCAGCTTCATGGGTATGAGGCATTTGCGGTAGGGGGCTGCGTGAGAGATTCGATCCTTGCAAGACGGCCACAGGACTGGGATATTACGACTTCGGCAAAGCCGGAAGAGATAAAAAAGCTGTTCCGCAGGACGATTGATACAGGGATCGAGCATGGAACGGTTACGGTTCTTTTCGGTAAGGACAGCTTTGAGGTGACGACCTACAGGATCGATGGTGCATATGAGGACAGCAGACATCCAAAGGAGGTACAGTTTACCAACCGGCTGGAAGAGGATCTGAGGAGAAGAGATTTTACGATCAATGCCATGGCGTATAATGACCAGGTGCGTCTGGTGGATGTATTTGGCGGAATGCAGGATCTGAACCATCATCTGATCCGGTGTGTGGGAGATCCTGAGGAGCGTTTTTCGGAAGACGCACTGAGGATTCTTCGTGCGGTACGTTTTTCGGCACAGTTGAATTTCCCGATCGAGTCGGCTACAGCGGATGCCATCCGCAAACTTGCTCCGAATCTGCAGAATATCAGTGCGGAAAGGATTCAGGCGGAGCTGGTGAAACTTTTGGTATCACCTCACCCGGAGCGAATCCGTGATGCATACGAACTGGGACTGACGAAGGTGATTCTGCCGGAGTGGGATGCAATGGAAGGTGTGGCACAGAATACACCGCATCATAAATATGATGTGGCAGAGCATACACTGCGGGCATTGAAAAATGTGAAACGTGACAAGATTCTCCGGCTTACGATGCTGTTTCATGATATGGGAAAACCGATGATGAAGACCACCGATGAGAATGGTCGGGATCATTTCCGTGGACATGCACTGGTCAGTGAGGAACTGGCAAGAAGTATCATGCACAGATTGAAGTTTGACAATGAGACGATCCGAACGGTTACGAAGCTGGTCTGCTATCATGATTACCGGGTGGAGGCAACACCAAAGAATGTGCGGAGAGCCATGAACCGGATCGGTGTGGAGCTGTTCCCGTATTATCTGGCAGCGCGTCTTGCGGATGTAAAGGCACAGAGTCCGTATCAGAAAAGGGAAAAGATTGAAAATATCGTAGAAATGCGTCGGCTGTATCAGGAGATCATAAAGAAGCAGGAGTGTGTGACGCTCAGACAGCTTGCGGTCGGAGGTCGTGAACTGATGGATCTCGGAATGAAGCCGGGGCGTGAGCTGGGCAGTATGCTCAGTGAATTACTGGAATATGTACTGGATGATCCTGCAAGAAACGATAAGGAAATCCTTTGTGCATATGTAAAAAATAAATTGAACCTCTAAGTTGATCGCAGCTTTCAGGCATACTTGGCAGAACCTGTTCATAGATTAGAAAGAACTTGAATAGAGGTGCGGGCGTTAAAAGAGCGTCCGCACACGGGAACAGGGGGATGTCATGAGAGAGTATGAACAGGAAGTGCGGGAACAGTACGAGATAGAGATTAAAAGCACCCGTCGGACAAGGGGTGCGTTTTTTTGCGTTGGCAATGCAGATACAGAAGTATTCTTGATGAAAGAAACCCTTGCTTCTGAAAAAAGAGCGGCATTGCTTTATCTGACATTGAACCGGCTTGAGAAGACGGGAAAATTAAAAGTAGATGCACCGGTTTTTTCAAGGGATGGAAAGCTGATCGTTGCTGCCAGGGACGGGACCCGTTATATGATGAAAAAGTGGTACTCCGGGCGGGAATGTGATATGAAAAAGGAACAGGAACTCCTGCTTGCCGCTGAGAAACTCGGGATTCTGCATACGCATCTGAAGTGGCAGGAACCGACAGCAGGGGAGCTGGAAACGCTGCTTTGCAAGTATGCAGTGCGATCAGAAAATGCAGCGGTATCGGGAAATGGAGCAGTATCAGAAAAGAAGGAGAAAGAGCCTGTGCCACAGCAACAATTCCCGGAAGAGGAGTTTCAGGTCCGCCCGCCTGCTGCACGCAGTCCGCTGGATGAAATGCTGCGGCATAACCGGGAAATGAAAAAAGTCCGTTCGTTTATCAGAAAAAGGGTTGTAAAAAATGAGTTTGAAGCGTTGTATCTGAAGCATTTTGAAGCGATGTATGAGAAGGCCTGTGCGATCACCGCAGCGATGGAACAGTCAGGCTGTATGCAGATTTATGAAAAAAACGTTGCGGAAAACCGGATGATGCATGGAGATTATAATTATCATAATATTCTGATCCTGCCGGGAGATACTGCGATCACCAATTTTGAACATATGCGGATTGGAATCCAGGTGCAGGATCTGTATTATTTTCTGAGAAAAGCAATGGAAAAATATCGTTGGAAACAGAAACTGGGGGTTGGGATCATCCGGGCGTATGAAAGACAACGCCGGCTGGAGCCGGGAGAATGGGAGTATCTGGGGCTTCAGCTTGCCTATCCTGAGAAGTTCTGGAAGACTGCCAGCAGTTATTGCAGGTCGAATAAGGCATGGCTGCCTGAGAAAAGTGTGGAGAAGCTGGAACTTGCGGTGAATCAGGAAGAAGAAAAGACGAATTTTCTGAAAACTATTTTCGGGATACACCTGTAATTTGAAAAAGGTGGAATAAACGGAAATTCCTTGACAAATAAGGACTGAACCGTTATAACAGTACATAAGGGTGCATCCATGTGGACGGACGAGTGGACATGGAGCCTTTGAAAAAATAAGTATGAAATTGTATTTAAGTACAATGAAGGAGGAAATAATCCATGAACAAGACAGAATTTATTGCAGCAGTAGCAGAGAAAGCAGAGATTTCCAAGAAAGATTCAGAAAAAGCACTGAAGGCTTTTGTTGATGTAGTTGCTGAACAGCTTAAGGCAGGAGATAAAGTGCAGCTCGTTGGATTCGGAACATTTGAAGTAAGCGAGAGAGCAGCAAGAGAGGGAAGAAATCCTCAGACAGGTGAGACAATGACGATCGCAGCATGTAAAGCTCCGAAGTTCAAAGCCGGTAAAGCATTAAAGGATGCAATCAACTAATCTTCTGCAGAAAGAGCGGATGAAATGAATCGGATCAGACAGGTTTTTGCAAGGAAATGGTTGCAGTGCCTGTCTGTTTTTTTTCTGCGGGCAATGAGCCGGAGCCTGTGGCTATACAGGCACAGGACACCGGCAACTGACGCAGCATTATTTTATGTGAGATACGAAGGGAGAAAGGTTATGTTTAAGGAAAAAGTACGGGTGCAGATCTTAGAGGGGAAACTGACAGATAAGGGAAAATGCCTCTGCGGAAGTTACAGAGGATATGAGATCATGGTGAACCAGATGAATGGATTCTATCAGATCTGTATTAATGCCCATTCTGATGATGATGTGAATAATCAGAAGCTGGCTGCTTTTCTTGCAGAACATAAGACGAAGGTAAAAGGTGTTCTGGATGCGAAGATCAGTCCGACAGCACTTCTGATGAATGTGAAGATGCCTGCATTTGGTTCAAAGTGTCCGGCAGCGATCAATGAGGCAGTGATGCCGGTGATCCAGTACCTGACGATGGGAAGATATTCCAGCGGATGCGAGTACTGCAAGTCAGAGAATGTACCGGTTTCAGATTATGAGATCAATGGAATGCATCATCTGGTATGTGAAAATTGTGCAGGGCAGATCGGTCAGAATCTGCAGCAGAACCAGCAGGAAGTCCAGGCGAAGAAGAGCCGCGTGGCAGAAGGGATCGTGGGTGCGGTACTTGGTTCTCTGATCGGATGCATTCTGTGGATCCTGATCTATAAGCTGGGCTATATTGCAGGAATCGCAGGAGCAGCGATCGGAATCTGTGCGATGAAAGGATATGAGATGCTTGGTGGCCATCTTGATAAAAAGGGAGTGGTCATTTCCTCGGTGATCATGGTTGTGATGATCTATTTTGGAAACCGGATCGCATGGAGCTGGGATGCATATGATGCATTGAAAGATCAGGGATTCACATTTTTTGACAGTTACCAGTATCTGGGAGAGATTCTGGATCAGACAGGTCTTGCAGGTGATTATTATACAGATCTGGCGATCGGATATGTTCTGTCCTTTGTATGTGGGGCGAGGTATATCATTCATGCATTCCGGGCAAGCAATGGAAGTTATACAATGAAAAAGCACTAAAAGGAATCAGAAAAGATGAGATTAGACAAATTTTTAAAAGTATCCAGGCTGATTAAAAGAAGAACCGTGGCAAATGAAGCATGTGATGCAGGAAGAGTCCTTGTGAACGGAAAGACTGCAAAAGCATCTGTAAAGGTAAAGCCGGGGGATGTCATTGAGATCCAGTTTGGAACGAGAGCGGTGAAAGTGGAAGTTCTTGATCTTCAGGAGACAACGAAGAAAGAAGAGGCAAAAGAGCTGTTCCGTTATATTTAACCGGTTTCATTGATCAGGAAGACCGGAAAGTGTACTGTGATCTGAAGCTGTCTTCTCAATTTACAGTCATAAAAGCGTACAACCCGTCATATATATCAGATGTGCAGAGTGTTGGACTAAAAAGGGAGGTACGCAGATGGAAGAGCAGAGGATCGCCAAAGCACATAAGCTTGTGGTGAATAATCGGAAGACGAGTATGGTGACCGGGGTTCTGGATGTTCTTTCCTTTGACCTCAATGAGATTCTTCTGGAAACAGAGCAGGGAATGTTGATGGTCAAGGGAACGGATCTGCATGTAAATCGGCTCAGTGTGGAAAAGGGAGAGGTTGATCTGTCGGGAAATATCGACAGCATTGCTTATTCCAGTTCCACTCCGGCAGAGAAAGCAGGAGAAAATTTCCTGTCCCGGCTGTTCCGGTAGGAGGGAAAGATGCCGGGACTTGGAGCAGAGGCAATGATCTTTCTATATGCAGGACTTTCCGGTCTGACCGTTCTGGCCGGTTATGATGTATTGCGGTGGTTCAGGCGGATCATCCGGCATCACGATTTCCTGGTCGGAGTGGAAGATATTCTTTATTCTGTCGCAGTCAGTATCTACCTTTTCCGTCAGCTTTATGTGACGACTTATGGCAGTATCCGATGGTATTTTATAGCCGGAATCCTGCTGGGAATGTTGTTTTGGAAAAGTGTGAAAATATTGTTGAAAAAAATGTTATCAAATCTGAGAAAAAGCCTTGAAAAGTTTAAAAAAAATAGATAAAATAATTATGTTGTCCGAAAATCTGAAGGGGAAAGCAGTTTTCGGATCTGAGGGAGCATAGCAGTTTGGAGTATCATTTATAAGCAGGGTGAATCTTGGATGGCAAAGAATAAGAACGTAAGGAACAGACGGCAGAAAAGCCGTAAGAACAGCGGTCTTCGCTGGCATAAGAGGGGCATTGTCCTGACGACGCTGGTAATCGTACTTTTAGGTGGAATGGTTACAGCAGGCTCTGTCAGTCTCTGGAGCAGGAATAATGCCTATAAAGCACAGGAAGCAGAGCTTCGGGCACAGATTGAGGCTGAGGAGGCCCGTTCAGAAGAGATTAAAGAATATGAGGCATATGTTCAGACAGATGAGTATATCAGGGAGACAGCAGAGGATAAGCTGCACCTGGCAGATCCGAATGAGATTATTTTCAGGCCGATCAAGTAGACAGTCAGTTACATAGAGAGATACAAAAGATAGCTCCGGGAGAGAAGTTCTCCCGGAGCTTTTATCATCTGACAGGAAGGAGCGGAATACAGGATATGAACGACGGGCAGACATTGCATAATAGCCCCTATGTGGAACAGATTGAACGTTTTGCGGATTCTGTAAAGCAGCTTTCACAGATATTTCTTGGGCTGGAAGAAAAAAAGCAAGCCTTTTCGGATGAGGAGATCGAGATGATGTTTCGTCGTCTGAAAGAAAAAGTCTGCTCAAAATGTGAGAAATGTGAATGGTGCTGGGGAGAAAATTTTATCCATACCTATCAGATGGGATATGAAGTCCTGTCTGCGGTGGATCATTACGGGAATGATCTGAATACAGAAACCAAGCGGAAACTGATGCAGCGTTGCATTATGGCACCGCGGTTTCTCAGGGAAATGCTGGAAGGATTTCATGATGCAAGACAGAACATGATCTGGATCAACCGGATCGCGAGAAGCAGAGAGGGATGTGCGATCCAACTGGATACTTTTGCGGATATGCTTCAGAGCAGTGCAAGAGAACTGGAGGAAAGTATTTTTACAGATGAACGGATGGAGCGGCGGATCTTCGGGCAGTTGAAAAAGCGTGGCGTCAAGGTTCTGTATACGCAGTTTTTCATGAACCGGGAAGGAAAATACGAAGTTCATGTGACTGCGAGAGCGATGCAGAAAAAGAGAATGACTGTCCGGGAACTGGTGCGGTGCGTATCAGCCGCAACAGGACGACGGTTTGTCGCAGAAAATGACAGTGCCCAGATGATCGGGCAGAATTATATGACTGTTATCTGCAGGGAAGGACCGGCATATTATACAATTCCGGGAGTTGCCCGGATCGGCAAGGGATGCAACAGCATTTCAGGCGATAATTTTGCCATGATGGAGCTGCCGGGTGGAAAAAAGGGCGTGGTGCTTTCTGATGGGATGGGTTCAGGTGAAACCGCGTGCAGGGAGAGTACCCTGGTGGTGGAGCTTTTAGAAGAACTTCTGGAGGCGGGATTTCCGGAAAAGACTGCAATCCAGATGATTAATACAACTCTGGTGATGGGGCGTGAGGAAATCCATTACTCGACGGTAGACATGACGATCTTTGACCTGTACAGCGGGGAATGTGAGATCATCAAAGCGGGAGCATCTTCAACATTTATCCGAAGCAAAGCCGGAGTGGAACATTTAAATTCCACCAGTCTTCCGATCGGAGTGATCAATTCTATAGAAATCGATTCGGTGCGTCGGCAACTGGAAGATGGAGATTTTATCATTATGGTAACGGATGGTGTGATGGATGCACTGCCGGTGGGAGAACAGGATCTGCTCCTGGAGACGATCATCAAAGGCACTGCCATCAGCAATCCGAAGGAGTTGGCACATCATATTCTTCAGCAGGTTCTGAGCTGGACAGGAAGAGAACCGGAGGATGATATGACAGTCCTTGCAGTCGGGATATGGAAAGCGTGACAGGAAAGTCTGAAAAGTTAAACAGCAGGGATTTACAATTAAAAAGTATTTCGGTATAGTTTACATATGATGGATAAAAAAAGAAAAAAAGTAGAGCAGTATATTGAACAGTATCAGATGATCGGGCGGGGTGACCGCATCGTGACAGGTGTATCGGGTGGAGCAGATTCGGTATGCCTGCTTTTTGTGCTTTGCGAACTGCGGAAAAAGCTTGGGTTTGAGGTGATCGTCTGCCATGTGAACCATCAGTTGAGAGCAGAGGCGGCAGAGCAGGATGAGGCTTATGTGAAAGAGCTGTGCAGAAAACTTGATGTTCCCTGCAGGATTTTTCATGAAAATGTGGAATTAATTGCAAAAAATGGGAAAAAATCTCTTGAAGAAGCAGGCCGTATCGTACGGAGCAATGCTTTTGAGACTGTATGCAGGGAGTCCGGTGCGAATAAGATCGCGACGGCACATCATAAAAATGATAATGCAGAGACAGTACTTCTGAATCTGGCGAGGGGAAGCGGGCTTCAGGGAATGTGCGGGATTCGTCCGGTTTACGGAAACCGGATCCGTCCGCTGCTCTGTCTGACGAGGAAAGAGATTGAAGAGTGGCTGGAAGAGGAGCAGATTTCCTATTGTACTGATGAGACGAACGAAGAAGATGAGTATACCCGCAACCGGATCCGGCACAAGATTCTTCCGGTTATGGAACAGGAGATCAACCGTCAGACAGTAGAGCATATCAATCGTCTGAGTTTACAGGCAGAAGAAATATGGGAGTATCTGAACCTGCAGGCGGATGCGGCATGGAGACAGATGGTCCATCCGGTGGATGTTTCGGAGGAAAATCCGGAAGAAAAGCAGCAGGGGAAAAAGGAAGAAAAGCCGGCAGGACTCAGGATTGAAGAGGAAGAATATGCAGAACTTCCGGGCGTTTTAAAGTCTCTTCTGATCCGTCGGTGTATCTGTGAAATGGCAGAAGCACAGAAAGATATTGAAGCAGTGCATATGGAAGCAGTAAGAGGGTTATTTGGCAGGCAGGTCGGAAAAAGCAGGGATCTTCCGTATCAGCTCCGGGCGGTCAGAACCTATGCCGGAGTTGAGATCCGGCGAAGATCTGAAGACAGGGATCAGAAAAAGAATCAGAAAAAGGCTCAGGAAAAAGAAGGTGCCGGGCAGCAGAGCGTGGAACTGAAGATTCCGGGGGAAACTTATTTCCCGGGAACGGGGCAGAAAGTCTGCTGTGAGATCTGTGGAAGAGAAGAAGCAGTTTCAGGGAAAGAGTTGCCACAAAAAAGCTACACGAAATGCTTTGATTATGATATAATCAAAAGCGGACTCTGTATAAGATACAGAAGACCCGGTGATGAGCTGGTGATTGACAGCCGGGGAAAGCGGCAGAAGCTGAAGTCTTATTTTATTAATGAGAAAGTCCCAAAGGAAAAAAGGGACCGGATACTTCTGATCGCGGAAGAAGAACAGATCGTATGGATCCCGGGTATGCGGATGAGTGCGGCATATCAGATTGGGGATCAGACAACAAGATTCTTAAGATAAAGATTGTGGAGGAATAGGATCATGGCAGAGAGTATAAAAGTATTAGTTCCGGAAGAAGAAGTTGACGCAAGAATTAGAGCATTAGGAGAGCAGATCAGCAAAGATTATGAGGGAAAGCAGATTCATCTGATCTGTGTGCTGAAGGGCGGAGTCTTTTTCATGTGTGAACTGGCAAAGAGAATTACGGTACCGGTTTCCATGGACTTTATGTGCGTGGGAAGCTACGGAGACGGAACAAAGTCCAGCGGTGTAGTGCGTATTGCAAAGGATCTGGATGAGTCCATCGAGGGAAAAGACGTGCTGATTGTGGAAGATATCATTGATTCAGGAAATACGCTGTATTATCTGATGGATGTACTTCAGAGAAGAAAGCCTGCAAGCCTTCATCTTTGCACGCTTCTGGACAAACCGGATCGTCGTGTGAAGGATGTAAAGGTGGATTATACGGGATTTGAGATCCCGGATGAATTTGTAGTCGGATATGGACTGGACTACGCACAGAAATATAGAAACCTTCCGTATATCGGAGTTGTGGAAGGTGTAGAATAAGGAGGAGTTATAAGCCTTGGAGAACAAGAAGAAATACAGAGGCGTGAACTGGGGCTCGATCCTGCTGTTCATCCTTATCATAGGAGGCATCCTGTGGATGGCGAACAAGGTGCAGATGCACCAGCAGGAAATTTCCTACTCTACTTTTGTAAAAGAAGTAGAAGCGGGGAATGTCACGGCGGCAGATATCAGACAGAACAGTGCTGTGCCGACCGGACGGGTGACGTTGTCATTGAAAGATGATTCATCTGTAAGAAGCCTGAATGTTTCGGACGTAGGGAAGGTGGAAGAATTTCTGCAGGAAAATGATGTGAAATACAGTCTTGAGGATGTTCCGAAAGAGTCCATCATCATGTCAGCAGTCCTTCCGTCACTGATTACTTTATGCGGTATCTTTTTACTGTTTATGCTGATGAACCGTCAGAATGGCGGAACAAATTCAAAAGCGATGAATTTCGGAAAGAGCCGTGCAAGAATGAGTACACAGAATGAGATCAAGGTGACATTTGCAGATGTTGCAGGTCTGAAAGAAGAGAAAGAAGAGCTGGAGGAGATCGTTGATTTCCTGAAGGCACCGAGAAAATATACCCAGCTTGGAGCAAGGATCCCGAAGGGAGTTCTGCTGGAGGGACCTCCGGGAACGGGTAAGACGCTGCTTGCAAAGGCAGTAGCAGGAGAAGCGGGAGTTCCGTTCTTCAGCATTTCGGGTTCGGATTTCGTAGAGATGTTTGTCGGAGTCGGTGCATCCCGTGTCAGGGATCTGTTCCAGGATGCGAAGAAAAATGCACCTTGTATCGTGTTTATTGATGAGATTGATGCTGTTGCAAGACGACGTGGCAGCGGTCTGGGCGGTGGCCATGATGAGAGAGAGCAGACATTGAACCAGCTCCTTGTAGAGATGGATGGATTTGGTGTAAATGAAGGCATCATCGTGATGGCGGCAACGAACCGGAAAGACATCCTTGATCCGGCGATCTTACGTCCGGGAAGGTTTGACCGTGATGTGATTGTCGGCAGACCGGATGTGGGCGGAAGAGAAGAGATTCTGAAAGTACATGCAAGAAATAAACCGCTGGGGGATGACGTGGATCTGAAGCAGATCGCACAGACGACGGCAGGATTTTCAGGAGCAGATCTTGAGAACCTTCTCAATGAAGCTGCGATCCTCGCAGCAAAGGAGAACCGGGTATTCATCCAGCAGTCCGATATCCGTCATGCATTTGTAAAAGTCGGGATCGGACCGGAGAAGAAGAGCCGGATCGTTTCAGAGAAGGAACGAAGGATCACAGCGTATCATGAAGCAGGGCATGCGATCCTGTTCCATGTGTTGCCGGATGTAGGACCGGTATACAGTGTATCCATCATTCCAACGGGTGGAGCAGGCGGATATACAATGCCGCTTCCGGAAAAAGATGATATGTTCAATACAAAGGGACATATGCTTCAGGAGATCACAGTATCTCTTGGAGGACGTGTCGCAGAAGAAGAGATTTTTGATGATATTACAACAGGTGCATCACAGGATATTAAGCAGGCGACAGCGATTGCAAAATCAATGATCACCAAGTTTGGTATGTCTGAGAAACTGGGACTGATCAATTATGACAATGACAGTGATGAAGTCTTTATCGGAAGAGATTTTGGTCATACTTCAAGAGGTTACGGAGAAAAGATTGCCGGAACGATCGACGAAGAAGTCAAGCGGATCATAGATGAGTGTTATGCACAGGCAAGAAGTATTATTCAGGAATACCATCCTGTATTGGAAAAGTGTGCAGAACTGCTGCTTGAGAAAGAGAAGATAACCAGAAGCGAATTTGAAGCACTGTTTGAGGAAAGTGAGACGGATGCCTGAAAAAGGTTTACTGTATACCCTCTGTCGTCAGAAGGAACTGACGGCCGGGGGTTTTCTGACATAGCAGAGTATGCAGGAGAAACTGCCAGTGTCAGGTTCTCTCATAGGTTATGAATCCAGAATACGAAGGAGCGGAGGAGGGTGAGAATGAACAGAGAAGCATTATTTTGTGATGGAACAGGCGATTATGTCATTCCGGCAGAACCGGAGATAAATGAAAAGGTGGTTCTGCGTTTTCGTACAGCCCACAATGATGTGGATGAGGTGAAGCTCCATGCAGGAGAACAGATCTATACTTTATGGAAAATGCAGACGACTGGTGAATTTGATTTTTATGAGATCGAATATCAGTTGGGAACTGAGCCGTTCCGCTATTATTTTGAGATCAAGAAAGGAACAGAGATCTGCTATTTCAGCCGGTATGGTGTGACCTACCGGGCAGAAGAGTACTATTCCTTTATTATCCAGCCGGGATTTTCCACACCGGAATGGGCAAAAGGGGCGGTCATGTATCAGATTTTTGTAGACCGTTTCTATAACGGAGATCCGACAAATGACGTAGAAGATGATGAATATATTTATATCGGAGCTCCATGTAAAAAAATTAAGGATTGGAGTCAGGCTCCGGCATCCATGGATATCAGGAACTTTTATGGCGGAGATCTGCAGGGAGTCATAGATAAGCTGGACTATCTGCAGGATCTTGGAATCGAGGTGATTTACTTTAATCCTCTGTTCGTGTCTCCGTCGAACCATAAGTATGATATACAGGACTATGATTATATTGATCCTCATTACGGAAAGATCGTAGTGGATGACGGAGAAGTACTTCCGAAGGGTGCAAAGGACAATATCCATGCAACGAAGTATCAGCAGAGAACCGGAGACCTGCGGAATCTGGAAGCCAGCAACCAGTTATTTGCAAAGCTGGTGGATGCAATGCATCAGCGGGGAATGAAAGTGATCCTGGATGGGGTATTTAATCATTGCGGTTCTTTTAATAAATGGATGGACAGAGAGAGAATCTATGAACCGCAGCCGGATTACCCGAAGGGGGCGTATGTGAGTGCGGAAAGTCCGTACCGCAGCTTTTTCCTGTTCCATAATAACCAGGATTCAGCATGGCCGTACAATGGGACATATGATGGCTGGTGGGGACATGATACACTGCCGAAGCTGGCGTATGAGGAGTCACCGGATCTGGAAGATTACATTATGCGGATCGGAAAGAAATGGGTGTCTGCACCTTATAATATTGACGGCTGGAGACTGGATGTCGCAGCGGATCTCGGATTCAGCAATGAATATAATCATTTATTCTGGAAACGTTTCCGTAAAGAGGTCAAAAGTGTGAACCCGGATGCACTGATCCTTGCAGAGCATTATGGAGATCCACAGGACTGGCTTCAGGGAGACGAGTGGGACAGTGTGATGAATTATGATGCATTTATGGAGCCGGTGACCTGGTTTTTGACCGGTATGGAGAAGCACAGTGATGAGCGTAGAACGGATCTGTGGGGCAATGCAGATAATTTTATCGGGGCAATGAGACATTTTATGGCAAGTATGCTGACCCCGTCTCTGCAGGTGGCAATGAATGAATTATCCAACCACGATCATTCCCGGTTCCTTACAAGGACGAACCATAAAGTCGGACGGGTAAGCCAGCATGGCACAAAAGGAGCAGAAGAGGGTGTAAACCTTGCGGTCATGCGTGAAGCAGTTGTGATGCAGATGACGTGGGTAGGTGCACCGACGGTTTATTACGGAGATGAAGTGGGACTGTGTGGTTTTACTGACCCGGATAACAGAAGGACTTATCCGTGGGGGCACGAAGATCAGGAGCTGCTTGCATTTCATAAAGAGATGATCCGTATCCATAAGACGGAAAAACCGCTCAGAAAAGGTTCAATCAAGCTGCTTGCCGCAGGGAAGAATCTGCTGGCATATGGACGGTTTGAAAAGGATGAGCAGTTGGTTATTATTGTGAATAACAGCAATATCCTGAAAGAAGTAACAGTACCTGTCTGGCTGACAGGAATGGAGATGAGTGGGCGAATGAAGCGTCTGATCTATACCTACGAGCAAGGATATACAACAGCTTATGATGAGTACATTGTAGAGGATGGAGAGATCATGCTGAATATGGGAGCATACTCAGCGATCGTATTGAAACCGATCGATACACTGACGTTGAGATGAACGAAACTGTGGACGGAGTGAAATGAGCATATAAAAAAGAACCAGCTATTTGCTTATGCAAATGACTGGTTCTTTTTGCTGTCAGGAATTTTAAGTCTTGTTCGTTTCCTTATTCATTTACCGCATTGGCAGTCTGTCTTACATCCGGGACAGCCATAAGGATCGGATAAAGGACTGCTGAAATGATGAGTCCGCCGAGTCCCTGGATCAGGTTGGCAGGTACGCTTGCGAATGCACCTGAACCATACAGGAAAAAGTATTCGCAGAAGCAGTAGCCACCGGCTACGAGGATGATATCAGCTATACCGCCGAGAATGACAGCGGCATAACGTGACTTGGAAGTATGACCGATCTTCTGATATAAGAGTCCGGCACAGACAGCTACCAGTCCTTTGATCGCAAAAGTGATCGGAACATACACGAAATATCCGCCAAGGAGATCTGCCATTGCAGAACCAATTCCGCCTGCAAGAAGTCCCCACCATGGTCCGAGAACGACACCTGAGAGGATTACCATTGCATCACCCGGATGAATATATCCGCCGGTTCCCGGTGTAGGAAGCTTGATCGACATAGTTGCAACACAGGAAAGTGCTGCGAACAATGCGGTAAGAACGATCTTTTTCAGTTTTGAATTTGTTGTTGTATTCATAGTTAAACCTCTTTCCTTTGTTTATTTATAAAAATTCGCCTCTGCTATCCAGTCGGATAACAAAGGCGAATTTTCTATCCCAACAGCTTTCCCGATCCATCCAGTGACTCTCTGTATTTCCGTTCTTTTATGTCTTTCCATGCTCATTGCATTTTATATCATGTAAATTATACTCTTTTGAGCGGAAAATTCAATTAACACTTTAAATATAATTTACAATTTCATTTATTGTTTTTTGTGCACCTTGCACTTCCTATTGTTTTTACAACGGGAAACTTCGCTCCAGACACAATGCCCCATACCCTACCCGCTCATTCGGATATACCGTCTCCCCCGGCAGACTCCGCGCCCCGCGGATGAGATATGCTTTCAGCTTCTCCCCATACAGGTAGGGATCGTTCCCATTTACAATCCCCCATTGCATCATCAGCGCCGCCGATCCGGTC
>ERZ773243.2204-NODE-2204-length-17378-cov-3.954338_pt1 | contig 17378 bp, 18 predicted proteins | sample MGYA00580520_ERZ773243 | MGnify/ENA primary metagenome ERZ773243 (study PRJEB29015, sample SAMEA2737747) | human gut metagenome | biome: human gut; feature: human-associated habitat; material: faeces | place: China | collected 2012 ... | reverse complement strand
GGGCCAGCCGGTCCCCACGGAAATAGTTGATAAGTCCCGCCGCAGGCCACACATTCAGGGAGGTGCCGCCCACGATCAGCAGATCCGCCTGCGCGATAGCGTTCACCGCGCCGTCGATGACCCGGTCATTCAGGGCCTCCTCATAGAGCACCACGTCCGGCTTGATGACGCCGCCGCAATCGCACCGGGGAACCCCTGTGGTGTGGAGGATGTGATCCAGATCGTAGAATTTTCCACATTTTTCGCAGTAATTCCTGTGTACGCTGCCGTGCAGCTCATAGACCTGTTTGCTGCCAGCGGCCTGATGAAGTCCGTCGATGTTCTGGGTCACCACTGCCAGCAGCTTCCCCTCCCGCTCCCATTCCGCCAGCTTTTTGTGGGCGGCGTTGGGCTTTGCGCCGGGGCAGAGCATTTTCGCCCGGTAAAAGCGGAAAAATTCTTCGGGATTGCTTTTATAAAACGTATGGCTTAAAATAGTCTCCGGAGGGTATTTCCACTCCTGATGGTACAAGCCGCCGGTGCTGCGGAAATCCGGGATCCCGGACTCCGTGGACACTCCGGCTCCGCCGAAAAAGACGATTTTCCGGGCCGCGTCGGTCCATTCCTTTAATGTTCTGACCGCATCCGTCATAAAAATACCCCTCCAGTCTGTATAATAAGGAAGTTATCTATGAACATTCAGATCTTCGGCTCCTCCAAATCCTTTGACTCGAAGAAGGCGGAGCGCTGGTTCAAGGAGCGCCGTATCAAGTATCAGTATATCGACGTTCCCTCAAAGGGATTATCCCCCCGGGAGTACCAATCCGTCAAGCAGAAAGTTGGCTTTGAGGCGCTGGTGAATACAAAATGCCGGGCGTACGAGGAGCTTTACATGGCCTATATCACCCCGGACGCCCAGGAGGAAAAGCTGCTGGAATATCCGGAGCTGTTCAACACCCCCATCGTCCGCAATGGCAAGGAGGCCACTGTGGGCTACTGCCCGGACGTCTGGGCCAAATGGGAGTAAAATCTTCCCGGAGGGAGACACTGCTATGTGGGACAACACCCTGCCGAAAAACCGATTTCTCCGCTTCTGTGTACTGATGGCCCATCGCTGCGGGCGGCACAACGTGGCCATGCAGAGTGCGGCGCTGGCCTTTTACCTGCTGTTCATGATCTTTCCCTTCCTCATTTTCATCAGCGCCCTGCTGGGTCTGCTGGATCTGAACATCACCGGCATGATGTCCGTCCTCTCGGATTTTCTGCCGGAGGAAGTGGTGGACCTGCTCCGGATGTACTTCACTTACGTCACCGACAATCCCAGCCCCCAACTCATGGTATTCGGTCTGGTCTTTTCCATCTACTTCCCCATGCGGGCCACCAACTCTCTGATGGCCGCCGTGCGGACAGCCTACCATTTAGGCCCGCCCAAGGGCTTTATCACCCAATGGATCAAGGTGCTGCTCTATACCGTGACCCTCATTGTCACCATCGCCCTGACCTTGTCTCTGATGACCTTCGGAGAGCGGGCGCTGTGGTACACCGTGGAGCATTTTCACCTGCCGGAATTTCTGGCGAAGCTGTGGGTAACGCTGCGGTTCCCCGTAGCCGGGGCCGTCAGCTTTCTGGCACTGTTCCTGCTCTATGCCCTGGCCCAGGATACCATCCAACCCCTGAAAAATATCTGTCCCGGCGTTCTGTTCTCTCTGGCAGCGTGGATGGCGTTCAGCTGGCTCTATTCCTACTACGTCAACCACTTCTCCCACTACTCTGTGCTCTATGGCTCCATCGGCGCCGTCATTGTGGTGCTGATCTGGCTGAACCTCTCGGCATTCACATTGATTCTGGGTGCGGAGATGAACGGTGTGCTCATCAGTATGCGGAAGGACCGTCTGGAGCAGGGCGTCAACATACCCAAGACATAAATCGTCTGTCAAATCTCAGCCGCGGCCTCGCTGCGGGAAAGGAAGCTGTTTTATGGATACAAAATTGCAGGAATATGCAAAATTACTGATCGAAGTAGGCCTGAATGTTCAAAAGGGCCAGACTCTCATCATTTCATCGCCGGTGGAGTGCGCCTCCTTCGCCCGGCTGTGTGCTGACGCGGCCTATGACGCAGGCTGCCGGGAGGTCATCATGAACTGGAGTGACGACTATCTTAGTCGGCAGAAGTTCCTCCGGGCAGACGCCTCCATTTTCGATGACACGCCGGAGTGGCGCGAAAAGTTTTTCACCAGCTATGCGGAAATGGGAGCCGCCTATCTGGCCATTGCCGCCAGCGATCCGGAAACGCTGAAGGGCGTGGACCCCGACCGGCTGGTCCGGTCTCAGAAATCCGGTTCCGTGCTCCGCAAGACCTTTGACCGGCTCCAGATGAGCAACGGCTTCCCTTGGTGTATCGCCTCGGTGCCCATTCCCTCCTGGGCCGCTACCGTGTTTCCGGAACTGCCGGAGGATCGGGCCATGGAAAAGCTGTGGGATGCCATTTTCGAAACGGTCCGCATCAAGGGGGACAACACCGCCGTTTCCGCATGGCGTCAGCATCTGGATACCCTGGGCCGCCGGAAGGACCTGCTGAACAAATATCACTTCAAGTATCTCCACTACACCAACTCTCTGGGCACTGACCTCACCATCCAGCTTCCGGAGGATCACCTCTGGGCCGCCGGCAACTCCGTGATGAAAAACAGCGTGGAATTCGTGGCCAATATGCCTACGGAGGAGATTTTCACTGCCCCTCTGAAAACCGGCATCAACGGTGTGGTCTATTCCGCCATGCCTCTGGTGGACAGCGGCAACATCATCGACAAGTTTTACTTCATCATCCGGGACGGCAAGATTGTTGAGGCTCACGCCGAAAAGGGTGAGGAATTCCTGAAAGCCGCCATCAGTGTGGACGAAGGCGCCAGCTACTTCGGAGAAGTGGCTCTGGTCCCCTATGACAGCCCCATTTCCAATCAGAAGATTCTGTTCTACAACACCCTGTTTGACGAAAACGCTTCCTGCCATCTGGCCTTCGGCGAGGCATATCCCGAGTGCATTGAAGGCGGCGAGTCCATGACCCGGGAGGAGGTGCAGGCCCACGGCCTGAACTATTCGCTGACCCATGTGGACTTCATGGTTGGCACCGCCGACCTCTCCATCGTGGGCACCACCCATGACGGCCGTGAGATCCCCGTCTTTATCAACGGAAACTTTGCCATCTGATGCAGCAGACCTAACAAGAAAGAGAGAATTATATGATCACAAAACCGAAATTTGACGAATCCGTTTTTGTCTGTCCCGGTGCCGCCATCGTGGGAGACGTAACCCTGGGAAAGAATGTCAACGTGTGGTACAATGCCGTCCTCCGCGGAGATGACGGCGCCATCAAAGTGGGCGACAACACCAACGTTCAGGACTGCGCAGTGCTGCACGAGGAGACCACGGTCGGTTCCGGCTGCACCATCGGCCACGGGGCCATTGTCCACGGCTGCACCGTGGGCGACAATGTGCTCATCGGCATGGGCGCCACCGTTCTCAACGGTGCAAAGATCGGCGATAACTGCATCGTAGGCGCCGGGGCGCTGGTCACCGGCAAAATGGACGCTCCCGCCGGCTCCATGATCCTGGGCAGCCCCGCCAAGGTGGTCCGTCCCCTGACGGAGGCCGAGATCGAGAGCAACCGGGAATCCGCCCGGGAATACTGTCATCAGGCAGACCGGTACCGCGAGGACTGATTTGCGCCAAAAATAGGGAAAATGCTGAAAGAAGCCCGGAATTTCACACTTCTTTCGGCGCTTTGCCGCTTGCAACCAAACCGCCGTGCGCATATACTTGCTCCGATATTAAACGATTACTTCCAAAACAAGGAGCAATTTATATGACATTGCAGGTTTCGCCTCAGACCAAACGGGTCTTTCACCTCTCGCTGCCCATCTTCGCAGAGCTTCTCTTACAGCTTCTGGTGGGCAATATGGACCAATTCATGATCTCCCACTTCGGCTCCGCCGCCGTGGCCGCCATCGGCAACGGCAATCAGGTGATGAACGTGGTCATCATCGTGCTCACCACCATGAGCACCGCCGCCACCATTCTCCTGACCCAGCACATCGGCGCAGGCCGGGTCGGTAAGGAATGCAGCGAGATCGTCACCGTGGCCGTTACGGTCAGCGCCGTATTCAGCTTTCTGGTGGGCCTGTTCTTGCTTTTAGAGCCGGAATTGGTCTTTCATCTCCTGCGGACGCCGGAGGATGCCTTTGTCGGTGCCTGCCTTTACACCCGCATCGTAGGCGGTACGGTACTGCTTCAGGGGCTGTATATCCAGCTCTGCGCCGTTCTGCGGAGCTACACCCTGCTGAAAGAGGTGGTGGTGCTCTCCGTTTCCATGAACCTTCTGAATGTGGCAGGCAACGCCATTCTGATCAACGGCTTCTTCGGCTTCCCGCAAATGGGCGTGGCAGGCGCCGCCGTATCCACCGTGATCTCCAAGGCTGTGGGCCTGACGCTGGCCTGCATCACTCTGAAACGCAAATGCACCGTCCGTTTTTCCCTGCAATATCTGCGTCCCTTCCCCGCAAAGACCTTCCGCGCCCTGCTGGGCATCGCCCTGCCCTCCGGTACGGAGGCCCTGTCCTACAACGTGTCCCAGACCTTCATCCTCCGCTTCATCAATCTGATGGGTGCGGCGGTGGTCAGCGCCAAGGTCTATGGCAGTATGCTGGCCAACGTGGCCTATGTGTACTCCATCGCCGTGGGGCAGGCCACCCAGATCATTCTGGGCTACATGATCGGCGGCCGGAAGCTGGACGAGGTCAGCGGCCGTGTCTGGTCCACCATCCGCATCGCGCTGGCTGCCTCCGAGCTGCTGACACTGCTGATCCTCATTTTCTGCGATCCTATTTACAGTATCTTCACCGATGATCCTGTGATCCACGCGCTGGGCCGGCAGATCCTTTATGTGGAGTTCGGTCTTGAGATCGGGCGGTCCATCAATATCGTCATGACCCGCTGCCTCACCACCGCCGGCGACGTCTGGTACCCTGTGGGCGTGGGCATTTTCAGTATGTGGATCGTGGCCGTAGGCGGAAGCTGGCTGCTGGGACACGCGCTGAACTGGGGTCTTGTGGGCATCTGGATCGCCATGGCCTGCGACGAATGTCTCCGGGGTGCGCTGTTTACGATCCGTTTCCGGAGCGGTAAGTGGAAGGAAACCCGGCTGGTGTCTGATTCAACGAAAGGAACCTGACATATGGAATTCAACAAGCAGACCGTGAAAGCCCTGTTGGGCGTTGTCTGCGGCGGCATTGCCTTCGCCGCGGCGCTGCTGCATCTGGATGTGGTGGCAGGTGCCGCCGGGTGGCTGCTGGGCATTTTGTCCCCGCTGCTGCTGGGCTGTGCCATCGCCTTTATTCTCAATGTCCCCATGCGGGCGCTGGAGCGCTGCCTGTTTCCCCATGCAAAAAAGGCCAATAAGCTCCGCCGCCCGCTGGCGCTGCTGCTCACCGTTGCGGCAGTATCCGCAGTGCTGGCGCTGGCGGGAATGGTGATCGTCCCCGGCGTGAGGGACGCTGTCACCTCCATCGCGGCGCAGGTACCGGAAGCCTTTGAGCGCTTGCAGGAAAGCGCCGCCCGCTTTCAGGAATACCTGCCCCTTCTGGCAAACCAGATCGAAGGGCTGTCTATCGACTGGGCCGGTCTTTCTCAGAAGGCCGTGGGGCTGGTCCAGAACTGGGGCAAGGGCCTTCTGATCTCCGGCGGCGGACTGGTCAGCGGCATCGTCAGCGGCGTCACCACCTTTTTCATCGGCCTGATCTTTTCTCTGTACATCCTGCTGCAAAAGGAAAAACTGGCCCGGCAGGGCCGTCAGCTTTGCTACGCCTTTCTGCCGGAAGCCGCCGCGGATCAGCTTCTGAATATTCTGCGGCTCAGTGAGCGAACCTTTTCCAGCTTTCTCTCCGGTCAATGTCTGGAGGCCGTGATCCTTGGCACCATGTTTTTTGTATCCATGACCCTGCTCCATTTCCCCTACGCGCTGCTGGTGGGCGTTTTGATCGCACTGACCGCTCTGATCCCCATTGTAGGGGCGTTCATCGGCTGCGCCGTGGGTGCGCTTTTGATGCTGGTGAACGATCCCTGGCAGGCGCTGTGGTTCATTGTCCTATTTCTGGTGCTCCAACAGATCGAGGGCAACCTCATCTATCCCCATGTGGTGGGCTCTTCCGTGGGACTGCCCTCCATCTGGGTGCTGGCAGCCGTGACGGTGGGCGGCAGTCTCATGGGCATTCTGGGAATGCTGGTGTTTATTCCCCTGTGCAGCGTACTGTACGCCCTGCTGCGGCAGCTCACGGTCCATCGGCTGAAGCAGCGGCGCGTCCCCGCCGAAAAGTGGCGGGAACCGCCCAAGAAATAAGAAAGCAGTTCCATATAACCGGCAAAAAAGCCAAGCCGCGAATGCGGCTTGGCTTTTTTGCGGTTTTGCGGAACATAGCCGGATACCGTGCACGAGGGGGCACCATCGTTCCGTCTGACGATTCAGATTCGTCAATTTCCCTCATCTATGATTGCTTTCCACTGGCGATACTCCGGGGTTTCATCCCACTCCAGCGCCCTATCTATATAGAACTCTGCAAGCTCAAAAGACGCAGGCGGCGTCAATGCGATAAAAAGATAATACGCCATCAAAAACGCACAGTAGGCAGCGGTTTTCATGCGTTCTTCTCCTTGAAACCTATGCAGTGACGCCTCCAAAACAAAGAACAGATTGAGCCGGTCTACTTCACTTGCGTCCGCATAAAAGCAATTCAGGTCATCCTGCGTGAGCCCCAATAAGACGTTCTCCTCAAAATACGGATGTCCGAAATCGATCGTTATCTTCACAGAATTCGCCTCCACGGGGCCGTTCCGCCAGCTTTCCCGCTATTTCAACTGGTCCAGCGTGAGAGAAAAGCTGGGCATGAAGGTCTCCAGAAAATACGCAACCTCCGGCAGCTCGTATTCCTCCAGCGCCGCGCGGGTCTGGGCGGCGGCGTCCCGGAACTCGCTGTTCCCGGCCTTCAATTCCTCCACGCATTTGATGTAGGCGGACAGCTTGTCCGCCGCCTTCACCAGCCGCTCCGTCTCCGGGTCCGTCACCGTGAGGATGGGGGCGTACACCGGCTGAAATTCCTCCGGCAGCATATGCAGCAGCTTTTCCTCCGCCACCGCTTCCACCTCCTTGTAGGCTTTGCGGATGGCGGGGTTGTCATACTTGATGGGCGTGGGCATATCGCCGGTCAGAATCTCGCTGGCGTCATGATACAGCGCCGCCACCGCCACCGCTCCGGCGTCCGCATGGCCGCCGAATTTTTCGTTGCGGATCACCGCTAGGGCGTGGGCCAGCACCGCCACCTGATGGCTGTGCTCCTGCACGTTTTCCAGGGCTGTGTTCCGCATCAGCGCCCAGCGCTGGATGAAGCGCATCCGGGAGAGATAGGCGAAAAAGTGACTGCCGATCCTCATGTTTCTGCCTCCTGTTCCACGATTTCTCCCAACAGGGCCTCGCCGTCCACATCGATGATCCGCACATTTTTCAGCGCATTATGCAATTCCGCACCGTCCACCAAAACTTCCATATAGTTCGGGGCGTGGCCGAAGAATTTCCCGTTTTTCGGCTGCTCAAACAGCACCGGATACGTCCGGCCCACGCAGCCCTCCAAATAGCTCCGGTGCATTTCCTCCGCCACCGCCGCCGCCCGGCGGGCCCGCTCCTCCTTGACAGCCTTGGGTACCTGTTCCATCTTGGCGGCCGGGGTGCCGGGACGGATGGAGTAGGGGAAAATGTGCATCTGGGCAAAGCGGCACTTCCGGATGAAGTCTAAGGTCTGAGCGAACTCCTCCTCCGTTTCCTCCGGGAAGCCGGTGATGAGGTCCGTGGTAACGGCGGGGCGGTCAAACCAGCGGTTCAGCAGTTCCACGGATTCCAGATACCGGGCGGTGTCGTACTTCCGGTTCATCCGCTTCAAGGTGGCATCGCACCCGCTCTGCATAGACAGGTGGAACTGGGGGCACAGGTTCGGCAGAGCCGCTGCCCGGCGGCAGAAGTCCCCCGTCACAGTGCGGGGCTCCAGACTGCCCAGCCGCAGGCGCACCTCCGGCGCTGCGGCGGACAGGGCCTCCAGCAGGTCGATAAGGCTTTGGCCGTTTTTGAAGTCGTGGCCCCAGGAGGAGATTTCGATGCCTGTCAGCACGATCTCCCGGTAGCCCTCCGCTGCCAGCTGCCGCGTCTGCTCCACCGCCTGTTCCAGCGAAAGGGAGCGCACTGGTCCCCGGGCATAGGGGATGATACAGTAGGTGCAGAAGTTCACGCAGCCGTCCTCGATTTTCAGCATGGCGCGGGTGCGGCCCTCCATGCCGCCGGCAGGCAGCACCTCAAACACCCGCCGCTCAAAGGACTTGTCAATGGCCTCCAGATTCTTCTTTCCGGCGGCAGCCTCCTCAAGCAGGGAAATGAACCCCTCCCGGTCGCCGGTACCGGCGATGAGATCCGCCCCCAGCTTCCGCACATCCTCCGGATGGGTCTGGGGATAACAGCCGCACACTGCCACCACCGCCGCCGGATGCTGCTTCTGTACCCGGTGGATCACCTGCCGGGACTTCTGGTCGCTGACGGCGGTGACAGAGCAGGTATTCACCACATAGGCGTCGGCCTCGTCGGAAAATTCCACCACCTGATGTCCTTTTGCCCGGAGGGTCTGCTCCATAGCCTGCGTCTCATATTGATTCACCTTGCAGCCAAGGGTGTAAATGGCAACTTTCATAGGTTCTCCTTGCGTTTTCAGAATCGTTCTTATATAATGAATAATTACGCTATTGAAAGAGATTTCCGGGGGGATTCCCGTGATTTCCCTCCCATTATACGTTTATTTTCGGAATAGGGCAAGAGGAGGATTTTTTATGATCTATCTGGACCACGCCGCCACCACGCCGGTCCCCAAGGCTGTGGCGGACGCCATGTACACCGTGCTGACAGAGCAGTACGCCAACCCCAACGCACAATATCCCTTCGGACAGGAAATGCGCCGCAGCGTGGAGGATTGGCGGGCTGTGATCGCCAAAGCCGTAGGTTGCGAAGCAAACCAGCTTTTCTTTACCTCCTGCGGCACTGAGGGTGACAACTGGGCCATCCGGGCCGCCTGCTGGCAGAACCGCCATGTGGGCCGCCACATCGTCACCACCGCCGTGGAGCACCACGCCGTCCTCAACTGCTGCCAGCAGCTGGAGCAGGAAGGCTGGGAGGTCACGACCATCCTGCCGGATCAAAACGGCGACATTTCCGCCGAATCCGTTCTGGCGGCGGTGCGGCCGGACACGGCGCTGGTGTCCGTGATGATGGTGAACAACGAGCTGGGCAGCATCTATCCCATTGCAGACATCGCCAAGGGTCTGAAGGCCGTCAACGAAGAAACCCTGCTCCACACCGACGCGGTCCAAGGCTTTTTGAAAGTCCCCTTCTCTGCCAAAGCTCTGGGAGCGGACTTCATCGCCATCTCCGGTCACAAGGTCGGCGCCCCCAAGGGCATCGGCGCTCTTTATATCGGCCCCCGGGTTCGGAATCCCCGGCCCTTGCTGCCCGGCGGCGGTCAGGAAATGGGCCTGCGCTCCGGTACGGAGGCCACTGCCCAGATCGCGGGTTTCGCCAAAGCGGTGGAGCTGCGTTGGGATCATCTGGAGGACAAGCTCCGGCACATGGCAGAGGTCAAGGCCTACGCCGTGGAAAAGCTGACGGCCATTCCGGACCTCCAGATCATCGGTAGCGGCAAGGCCCCCCATGTCCTGTCCGTTTCCATGGCGGGCTGGCCCAGTCAGAACGTGGTGAACGATCTGGGCAGTCAGGGCATCTGCGTCTCCGCCGGCTCCGCCTGTCATCACGGAAAGTCCAGTCAGGTCGTGTCGGCTCTGGGCCTGCCTAAGCGGGTGGCTGCCGGTGTCATCCGGCTGAGCTTCGGCCCCGAGACCACCTTTGCGGACATCGACGCCTGCGCGGAGGCTCTGCGGAACCACCACGACCGCCGGATGCCCATGCTGTAAACTGTCAAGGGGGAGCAGGCTCCCCCTTGAGAATTCCCCACACGGTTCACTGCTATGCAGAAGGTGAATTGCCGCAAAGCTGCAAGAGACGCCCCTCTGGAGAGCTCGCTATGCTCGCACACTTGTGAACCGCAAAGTATGTTTTGTCAGGTACACGCCCTGACAAAACATGGATTCCATTTATTATTCTGAATAAGGAATTTCATTTTATGAATTTCAGCTATCTTCGCCGGGAGCCCGGCTTCTACCGCCGGGTCTTTACACTGGCTCTGCCAGTGGTCCTTCAGAACCTCATCACCACCTCTCTTGGCTTCATGGACACCTTCATGGTGGGTCTGGTCGGTCAGGAGCAGATGTCCGCCGTCACCGTGGCCAATGTACCCATCTACATCATCCAGCTCATCGTTTTCGGTCTGCAAAGCGGCTCCCGTGTGCTCATCAGCCAGTTCTGGGGTCGGGGAGATCGGGAATCCATCAACCGGGTCATGGGTATCGGCTTCTTTGTGGCAGGAGGCATTTCCACCCTCTGCGCTCTGACCATGGGGCTGTTCCCCCGGCAGGTGCTGATGCTCATTACCGACAATGCCCGTCTGGTGGAGTTGGGCACCTCCTACATCCGCATCGTGGGCTTCTCCTATATTCTCAACTCCCTCTCCTCCATCTACATCGGTATGCAGCAGAGCATTGAGAATCCCCGCTTCGGCATGACGGTATTCGCCATTTCCACCGTCTGCAACACCGCAGGCAACTACATCCTGATCTTCGGCAAGCTGGGTCTGCCCGCACTGGGGATCACCGGCGCCGCCATCGCCACCTTCTCCTCCCGTGTGGTGGAATTTGTCATTTCCCTTGTCTACGCCCTGCGCTGCAAGCAGATGCCCCTGATGCCCGCCTGTATTCTCCGGCCCGGCAAGGCCACCTTCCGCAGCTTTGTGAAGTTCTCCACGCCGGTGCTGCTGAACGAGACTCTCTGGGGTACCGGCACCTCACTCTACACCGTCATCATGGGCCACATGGCGGGCAGCACAGACCTGATCTCCGCCTACACCGTGGCGGGCAACATCGATAAGATGGTGACGGTAGCCATCTTCGGCGTGGCAGCGGCGGCCGCCGTGATCGTCGGCAAGGAGGTGGGCATGGGCGGAAAAAACGCCTATCCCATTGGTCAGGCCCTGACCTTTGTGGCCTTTTGCACCGGCTTTGGTGTCGCAATAGCGGAGCAGCTGCTGTTCTGGCTCGTGCTGAAGCCCCACGTGCTGCCTCTGTTCTCCATGACCGCCGCCTCAGCGTCTCTCTGCGTGACCATGATGATCTGCTACTCCATCTCTGCCCCGCTCCACGCCTTTGCCACCACCGGCATTGTGGGCGTTCTCCGGGGAGGCGGCGATGTGCGGATCGCCATGCTGATCGACGTTCTCCCCCTGTGGTGCTTCACTCTGCCGCTGCTGGTGCTGCTGGGGCTGGTACTCCACGCTCCCATCGCCATCTTCTGCTTCATCATGGCCACGGAATCCGCTTTGAAGGTTCCCTTCGGCCTGCACCGGATCCGCAGCGGCAAGTGGATCCATGACGTGACCCAAGATCTGAACGCATAGGAGGGATCGTATGAAATCTCTGTTCCGCTGTCCTGTCTGCGGCGGTCCGCTGGACCGGGAGGAACGGGTCTACCGCTGCGCTGACCGACACAGCTATGACATCGCCAAGGAGGGCTACACCTATCTGCTGCCCCCCAATCAGAAGCACTCCGCCGATCCCGGCGATGACAAGGCTATGTCGGCAGCCCGCCGGGATTTCCTATCCAAAGAGTATTATATGCCGCTCTTAAATACGCTTTGTAGCCAGATTTTGCCGCTTGTGGGCGAGCATCCGGTGATTTTGGATGCCGGCTGCGGAGAGGGGTACTACACTGCCGGCATCCGGGCAGCCCTGACTGCCGCCGGGAAAACGCCCGCTATAGCCGGTATCGACATCTCCAAATCTATCCTCCGGCTGGCCGCCAAACGGGAAAAGCAGGTGGAGTTCGCGGTGGCCTCCTGCTATCATCTTCCCTTTGCGAATGAAACAGCAGACCTGCTGCTGGACTGCTTCTCCCCCTTGGCCATTGACGAATTCCGCCGGGTCCTGAAGCCCGGAGGCCATTTTCTCTATGTGGTACCCGGCGCCGACCATCTGTGGGAGCTGAAGCGGGTCCTCTACGATGCGCCCTACCCCAACGAGGAAAAAGAGACTCCCTACGAGGGCTTCACCTATGAGGCCATCGTTCCGGTGGATTTCACCCTCCATCTGGCAGATCAGGCGGATATCCAAGCCCTCTTCCGTATGACGCCCTACTGCTGGAAAACCCCCAAGGCGGGCGTAGAGCGGATGGAAGCGTTGGAAAATCTGGACTGTCAGGCATCCTTCCGCATCCACATCTTCAAAAAGCTGTAAAAAATACGGGTCGGTTTTCAAAACCGACCCGTATTTTTGTCCTTCTGTCAGACGGTCTGACCGGCCAGCCGCAGTTCCCGGCCAAAATTCTGAAACGCCTTTGTGATCAAGCCCTGACCGACGGTGTTGGGGTGGGTACCATCGGCGCAGAGAGTCTGCTCCAGATGGCCGTAGTCCAAAAAGGCTCCTCGGACATCCACCAGCGGCACATTTTCCTCCCGGGCCAGACGTTCCACCGCACGGGAATACCGCTCCTGCCAGACGTAGATGTTGCCCACGTCTCCCAGCCAGCGCATCACAGCCTCTTTGTCCAGATCTCCGCACCACCAGTTGAAAAAACGCTCGCTGTCCAGCGGCGGCAGGTTGGTAAGGATGGGCCGGATACCGTGGCTCCGTGCCCGCCGGATCATCTCCCGGTACAGCTCCACAAACTCTGGCAGCGGCACGTTGGGCTGATGGTCCCCCGTGGGGTCCTCCGCGATCTCCTTCCAACGGAAGTCGCAGTCATTGCCGCCGAAGTCCATCACCATCATGTCGCAGGGCAGCTTCCGGGCCAGCATCCGGTCCAGCAAGCGGCTGCCCTTGCGGACCGTGGCTCCAAAGTGCGCGTCATTATGAATGGAAAGCTGAAATTCCGATTCCAGTGCCTCCACATTGATCTCATTATGAGTACGATAGCGCCGGTCACCCAGATCTACCTGAATTCCCTTCAAGATGGAATCCCCTAACAGGGTCACCTGTCTGTTCTGTACCATACGATCACCTCATTACCGTGTAATATAGTTTTCAAAACTATATTACATAGTATTCATCGTTTTGTCAAGAGCTATTCTTCAAAACGAAGGAACCATGACCCCGGCAGTCTGCTCGGTCAGCTCAAACGCCGCTCCTTGCAGGTGGTGGACCGCCTCTGCGGGCCACAGCTCCAGAAACGGCTCCACGCTGTCCACCTCCGTCAGGCCGTAGGGCGCGTGGTGGTAGTGCATGGGCACCACGCAGCGAGGATGCAGCGCATCGCACACCGCCTTTGCTCCGGCGGCATCCACTGTGTAAACACCCCCGACCGGCACCAGCACGGCGTCCACCGGGCCGATGGCCGCCGCCTGCTCCGCCGTCAGCTGGTGCCCCAGATCGCCCAGATGGGCCACAGACAGGCCGCCGGCTGTAAAAATCCGGACCGTGTTGGTCCCCCGCAGCGCGCCGCCCCGGTCATCATGAAAGGTCTCTACCTCCCGGACCGCAAACGGACTTTCCCGCTCCGGCAGCAGTTCCACGCAGTCTGTGGCGTGATGATCAAAATGGCCATGGCTGCAAAAAACGGCGTGGGCCTGTACGTGCAAAGGCGGATACCCCGCCACGCCGGTATACGGGTCCAGTACAATGCAATAGCCATCCTCCTCCAAAAGAAAACAGGCGTGTCCCAGCCAGGTCAGCTTCATAACGATCCCTCCTAAAATATCAGAAAAGGCAGCGGTCTCCCGCTGCCTTTAGTCTATCAGGTATCACCGGACTTGTCATCCGGTTTTACATCGTTTTTCTTCTTGAACAGCGGTTTTTTCATTCCGCTCCGCCGCCGGATCTTCCGCAGGATGACCACCGCCGTCACGATGATGACCGCCCACAGGATCAGCCACATCCAGCTGTACGCCAGCGCCACGGCGAAGTCCTCCATGCCGTTCACAAAGGAATGCCAGCCCCGGCTCATAGCGCTGCTCAGGCGATCTCCGAAATTCTCCGGCAGTTCCTCCGTGTCGGAATACTTATAGACCTCCGACACATGGACGTTGACGGTGGCGAAATCCACCAGCGCATCATAGTGCCGCAGCGTACCGGAAAGATTCTCGATATTCCACTCCGTTTCGGAAATGGCGGACTCAATGGTGATGATGTCCTCCATGTTTTCCGCCTGGGACAGCAGCTTTTGCAGCCGCTCCAGCTTGATCTGCTGGGTCTTCAGGCGGCCCGCCGTGTCATAATAGGTCTCTGTGATGTTTTCCAAATTGGTGTTCCGCCACGTCACATGGGCAAGCTCCCCGGCCTGATCCAGAAAGCCCTGAAACTGAGCGGAGGGCACCCGGACGGTATAATCCGCCCACCGGTAGCCCCGGCTCCCGCCGCCTACGGTGCTGCTCTCCAGGTAGCCGCCCTTGGCCTCCGCCAGCGCTGCCAGCGCCTTGACGGCCTCGTCAAACTCCGTGGTCTCCAGATTGATGTCCCCGGTGTAGATGATCTTCTGGTTTTCCAGAACACTTCCTCCGCTGTCCCGGCCCTCGTCATCATAACCGTTGGTGTCAGCGTCGAAATCCCCTTTCTCCTCTGTCGCGGAGACGGTATCCGCAGGGCGGCTGTTGGCGCTGGAAGCCGCAGTTTTGCTGGCGGCTCCGCAGGCAGTCAGGCTCAGGAGCATGGTCAGTGCGAGAAAACAGACAAATAACTTTCTTTTCATGGCGCCTCCTCCTTTTTCAGCGGTCGTGCCGCTCTTCTACTTATATAGACGAAATTCCCGCCAAAAAGTTCCGCCGCTCTCAACATTTTACCGACTTGTATTTTTCTGCCGCCTGCTGTAAAATGAGGCCAATCGGGAATATGTTTGATCTTTAACGGGATTTTTACAAAGCTATACGATTCAGGAGGAAACTGCAATGACTTATCAGGAAGTTTTGGAGCAGGCCCGGACCTGCATGGGCAAATGCCATGCCTGCCCTGTGTGCAACGGCCTCGCCTGCAAAAACACGGTCCCCGGTCCCGGTGCCAAGGGTCTGGGCACCGGGGCCATCCGCAACTACCAGAAATGGCAGGAGCTGTTCGTCAATATGGACACCATCTGCGAAAACGGTGATGTGGACACCTCTTATGATTTCTTCGGCCACAAGCTGACGATCCCCGTAATGGCCGGCCCCGTTGGTGCCGTGGCTATGCATTACAGCGACAAATATGACGACCTGCGCTATAACAATGTACTGGTGGAGGGCTGCGCCAAAGCCGGTATCCTCGCCTTCACCGGTGACGGCACCAATCCCGCCGTCATGGAAGGCGCTGCGGATGCCCTGAAAGCCAACGGCGGCTGCGGTGTTCCCACTGTGAAGCCCTGGAATCTGGAAACCGTCCGGCAGAAGATGGACCTGGTAAAGGCCGCTGATCCCTGCGCCATCGCCATGGACATTGACGCCGCCGGTCTGCCCTTCCTGAAGGGGATGACTCCCCCCGCCGGCAGCAAGACCATGGATCAGCTCAAGGAGATCGCTGCCATGGCAGGCAAGCCCTTTATCCTCAAGGGCATCATGACGGTGAAGGGTGCGGAAAAGGCCCTGGAAGCCGGTGCCGCTGGTATCATCGTCTCCAACCACGGCGGCCGTGTGCTGGATCAGTGCCCCGCCACCGCCGAGGTCCTGCCCGCCATTGTGGACGCTGTGGGCGGCAAGATGAAGGTCTTTGTGGACGGCGGCATCCGCTCCGGCATGGACGTGTTCAAGGCTCTGGCTCTGGGTGCCGATGCGGTGCTCATCGCCCGCCCCTTCGTCACCGCGGTCTACGGCGGCGCTCAGGAAGGCGTGCAGGCCTATGTGGACAAGCTTCAGGCAGAGCTTGCGGACACCATGGCCATGTGCGGTGCTCACAGCCTGGCCGACATTGATCGCTCTATGCTCTTCGGCTTTTGAGTGACGTGAACGCAGATAAGATCCCTGTCCCGGCGCAGCCGGAGGTCCTGCTGCACTGTCTCATGGACATTGCGGAAGCGCTTCTGGCTGTAGGGGCAGAGGTAAACCGGGTAGAGGACACTCTGACCCGCATGGGCACAGCTTACGGGGCAGTGCGGATGAACGCCTTTGTCATCACCTCCAGCATCGTGGTGACTATGACGCTGCCCAGCGGGCGGGACATCACCCAGACCCGCCGGATCCTGACTCCCGGCGGCACGGATTTCACCGTTCTGGAAGCGCTGAACGATCTGAGCCGCCGGTGCTGCGCCGATCCTATTCCGCTGGATGAGCTGCGCCGGGAAGTTGCCCAGATCACGGCAGAAGCCCCCAAGCCACTGCTGGTCTACCTGGGCAGCGCGCTGGCCGCAGGAAGCTGCGCCCTGTTTTTCGGCGGTTCCATGACGGATGGTCTGGTGGCTGCCCTGTTTGGCTTGGTGATCTGCCGCCTCCAGCGGCATTTTGGCCCTCAGTGCCCCAACCGCTTGGTATTCAATCTGCTCTCCGCTCTGGCTGTTGGCATCAGCATTACCCTGTGCGCCTTTTTCCTGCCGGAGCTCCACGCCGACAAAATCCTGATCGGTGACATCATGCTGCTGATCCCCGGTCTGGCCATGACCAACGCCGTCCGGGACACCATGGTAGGCTCCCCGATCTCCGGCGCCATGCGGCTCATCGAAACGCTGCTGTGGGCCGGGGCGCTGGCTATGGGCTTCATGAGCGCCTTTTTACTGATGGGAGGGATCGGACTGTGATCGTGCAGCTTCTCACATCTTTTACCGGGGCGCTGGGTTTTTGTCTGGTGTTCCACCTGCGTCGGCGGTATATGTTCGCCGCTTCTCTGGGGGGTCTGCTGACCTGCGGTGTCTATCTGGCGGCCGCCTCGATCTGGTCCGGTATCCTGCTCCCCACCCTGACCGCCGCCGCCTTTGCCGCGTTGTATGCGGAGTTTCTGGCTTGGTTTATGGGTGCGCCCGCCACGCTGTTTCTGATCCCCGCGCTGCTGATCCCGCTGGTGCCGGGACGACCGCTCTATTATGCCATGTACTATGCCGTTCAGCAGGACATGGATCTGTCGGCGGACTTTGCCCGCCAGACCGCTCTTTATGCCCTTGGGATCGCACTGGGCGCCAGTCTGGTGTGGGCCCTTGCCGATATGCGCCGCCACCTTAAGCAAAACGGTTTTGGAAATTGAATCCAGCAAAAACCCGCCGCTGACAAAAG
>ERZ773243.2190-NODE-2190-length-17508-cov-5.816307_pt1 | contig 17508 bp, 9 predicted proteins | sample MGYA00580520_ERZ773243 | MGnify/ENA primary metagenome ERZ773243 (study PRJEB29015, sample SAMEA2737747) | human gut metagenome | biome: human gut; feature: human-associated habitat; material: faeces | place: China | collected 2012 ... | reverse complement strand
AAATCCTATCCTGCCTTCCGAAGCCCACATATATCCGCCTTCGGGAGATATGGCAAAAATATGATTATTCATTTGTTTGGGGTGTACGTCTTCAATGCCCATCAATTCTTGTTGCCATTGGATCATATTGTCCCAAAGTTCGATAGACGACAGGATATCATACGGCACTGCTGCTTTCAGTTGCTTATGATGAAAATAGAGGATGATGGCGTTGCCGATGACACAGAAATATTTATAGTCGGCTTTGTCTATTAACTCCTTGTATTTCTCATTGGTCTGATGCTCTTTTAAGGAAAAGAATCCGCATACTTTACCTCCGCCTAACGGGATATGGATTTTAATCGGTTGTGCATCGGGGTTTTGTATGTTCGTATTGTACATTACAAACAACATACCTGTTTGCTTGGCTGTCAGTTTGTTGACTCCTTCCTTCAGGGGATAGATATCACCGTTGACAGAAGTTTGTGCATAACCTTTGCTTGTTTCTTCCCCGATATTCTGGATTGAAATACTTTGCCCGTGAGTGTCTCCTACCAGTACGACTACCTCATCTCCTTCGTTCACATAGATTCCTGTAGGATTGTCGAGATCTCCGTATTTCCTCGTCATCAGCTTATCCGCCCATTCGTCGGCGGAGCTGTAAGGACAATATTCCCGTATCCGGAATTCCTTTTCCCATTTATTATAACTATCGTCTTTTAAAGCCGATGCCGTTTGTATGAAGAATTCGGGTAATGCTTCTATCTGCTCTTGCGTGACATCAGGTTTTATTTCGGAACAGGTAATATCTGTAAAGACAGTCAGCAACTGTTCTTCGAGAGTGTTTTTCTTGTTCTTTTTGAAGAACTGCATTTCATCACAACTGACATATTCGTTTTTCCCGCTATGAACCTCAAACTTTACTTTGGTGGCTTTTACCGGAGTTTTGAGTGAGGCAATGGAGGGAGAGTTGCGCATATTGAAGTCATAGCTTCCCTGATGCACGTATTCCGTGTTTTCTTTCGTCTGCGTATATACGTCAAATTTCCCGAATGTGCCGTTTCCTGAATTAGTGTGATAGATGAAATAATCAATATCCGTATTACCCTCGAAATAGTATTCCAGGATAACCGGGAAATCGGCCGATTGTCCCCATTTACTGTGGTAAGGTACTCCGCCGTCGGCAATAAATTTATCATCAAAGGAATGCTCGATGCTCCGGTCCGGGTCCGTTTCCTCTTCGCTCGCCTTACCGGCGTAGGGTTTTACCTGTATATCTTCTTCGATTACAATGTCACTGGCGGAATATTGGGTGACTGTAATGGTATAATGTTTAGTTGCAGAGGATACTTTAACGTTGGCGGTACGTCTGTTCGAACCGATATTGGCGTCTACTGATATTTTTAGACTGTTTTTGAATTGTGTGGCTCTGAGCCATTTATCAGTAACCTTCGCTTCCCAATTATCTACGTTTAAGTTTGTGGTGATAGAGATGCTGACGTTTGCTGCATCTTTACTGAAGTTCTGTATCAGATCCTCTGTCGCGATTTCAAAGATTTCCGTTATACTTTCTTCCGCGTTATCTTTACATCCGTATATGCACAACGATATAAAGAGGCAGATGAGGCTTAAACAATATCCGGAGTTTTTCATGGTAATGTTCTTTGGATTAAAATTAATATTACTGCTTATATTGTTGGCCCTATTTATCAAGCAGTGACATTACCATAATGGGAGAAGTCGGTTTTACTCCTCACTTTTTAAAAGAAATTTTTCGCAGGCAACCTGATTAACCTCTTGAGAAGGACAGGTTGCCTGCGAAATGGGAAGTTGTCTCTTATTCCGCAGTCAGCTCAATCACACGGCTGAAAGCCTGATTGGTTGTGAAGGCGTTGATACCTATTTTCATCAGATAGTCGCCGGAATAAGTTTTCTCGTTAGCGCCCAGATTCGACTTCTTATTCGGCATCAGGTTGATTTCTTTCACCTTATACCTCTTACTCGGATCCAATCCCTGAAGTTTCACCGGAAGCAGTTTCTCAGCATAGCGCGGATGAATGTCATAAGTATAAAGCACAGCCTTGTTCTTATCCGGTGCGGTGTACATCACGGACATGTGGTTGCCGTCATAAGGAGAGACCAGTCTGTATTGGTCGCCGTCCAGAATCACTTTCTTCAGACGTGTCCAGTTGGCAACTGCATTCTGGCAGTAAGTCAGTTCGTCCGCATTCAACTCTTTCAGTCCGAGGTCGAAGCCCAGTTTACACATACTGGCTACATCGGTACGGAATTTCACGCTTGTCTTCTTGTTCCAGCTAGTCACGTGTGCAGACATCGCTTTGGAAGGGAAGATTTGTGAGAATCCCCATTGGATAAACAGACGTTCTATCGGGTCGGTATTGTCACTGCACCAGAATTCTGTGAAATATTTCAGGGCCTCGTAGTCGCAACGCGCGCCGCCACCGGAGCAGAGCATCATCGGTGTATTGGGATATTTCTCTTTCACACGTTTGAGTACATTGTATATGCCGCGTACATGGTCGATATAAAGTTGTCCCTGTTTGTTTTTCAGGTAGGGAGAATAGACGTTGGTGATCGGTGAGTTGCAGTCCCACTTGAAATAGGCAACTTCCGGATTCTCAGTCAGGATGTTGTCGACTACGCCGAACACAAAGTCCTGCACTTTCGGGTTGCTGAGGTCGAGAACCAGTTGGTTACGATAGTAATAAGTCTTGCGGTTCGGCAGGGTGATAGCCCAGTCGGGGTGCTTTTCAAAGAGTTCGCTTTTCGGGTTGACCATTTCCGGCTCAATCCAGATGCCGAACTTCACTCCGGCTTCTTTAGCGGATTTCACAAGAGCAGGGATACCGCCGGGCAGTTTGGATTTCATTGCTTCCCAATCGCCTAGTCCGGCATTGTCGCTGTTGCGCGGATGCTTGTTGCCAAACCAGCCGTCATCGAGCAGGAACATATCTACCCCAAGATGTTTGGCCTCTTTCATTAGTTCGGAAAGGAGTTGTTCGTCGAATTTGAAGTAAGTGTTTTCCCAGTTGTTCAGTAGGGAGAGGCGGTCACCTTGTCCGTCTTTCAGCTGATAGTTGCGAGCCCAGGCGTGAAGGTTGCGGCTGGCCTCGCCCGTTCCGTTATTGCTGAAAGTGAACATAAATTCGGGAGTCGTGAATACTTCGTTCGCTTTCAATTCATAATCAGATGCATAAGGGTTGATGGCAGGGATTACGCGCAGGTTACCAACGTTGTCTACTTCGAATGTAAACTGGAAGTTACCGGTCCAGCCGATCGTACCCAGCATCACGCGGCCTTGTGTTTCCTGTGCCGATTGTCCGAATCCCAGTTCGAAGAACGGATGTGTATGCATGGCGGCACGGCTGCCCAACTTGGTGTCGATTACTTTCTTTCCGAACTGTAACTGCTGGCTGCTCATTTGAGCTTCTTTGGCCCAGTCGCTGCTGAACTCGGTTAGGAAATACTTGGAGTCGGAGAAATAGAGCATTGTGGAAGCATAGCGCCACAGGGTGACGGGTTTCTTCTCGTTGTGCTTGATTTCGCTCCATGTCTTGATGACGTTTTCTTTCGGATAAGCGATGTAGTGCAGAGTTACCTCTACCGGATATTGGTCGTCTTTGAGGTTGATAATTGTCTCTGTTCCTCCTGTCACGGCCTTCTGCTCGGAAGATACATAGCGGAGAATCGTACTTGGATTTCCGTCGCTGTGAGTGATAGCCACAGCCGGTTCGAAATAGTCTTCGGCACCGGAACCCGGATAGACTTCCCAGCCGCGTGTAGAAACACTGCCGTCACTGCCACCTTTTACATAAGGCGAAAAGTGCTTGATATCTTGCTCATTTAGTAGTTTGTCACCCAGATAAGCCTGATAAAGTCGGCCGTTAGGGGCTACTTGAAGGATTAGGTCTGTGTTGTCCGTTGAGATTTGGATAACACTCTTTTCCTGGGCTTTCACTTGTGCCAAGGTAAACAAAGCCATTAGTAGTAGAAATAGTTTCTTCATGTTGTTTTGAGTAATAATTATTGGGTATTAGTTAGTTTACAGGCATAAAAACGCTCAAAGATAATGATAATTTATGATGTACGGGCCAGATTTTGATGCTGATGCTAAATTCTACGGTAAATAAGTCACCGTTAAACATAGCTTATACACCCGCTATACATCTGTTATCCGGTAGGTATTGTTCTGTCGGAATACCGATATTGTTAATTTGCCACGGCCGTGGAGAGTATTCGTCACACCCGTGGTAATATCTCGTCACGTCTGTGGAAAGAACTCTCCACGGCCGTGGCAGACTAACTAAAGCGGTGCTCCAACCTAACTATACCGGTATTCCAATCGAACTATACCGGCTTCCCTTCCCATAAAGTCCCACTTAACAAACCCTCCGACAAGCTGCTTGCCGGAAAGAGGGGAATGACATGGCAATTAAAGTGAGTACATCTACTGTTCAAAAAATAATCTTACTTACTTGCTTTTTTCGTTTGATTTTCATACTTTTAGCCTCCGTAAACCCTTTAAAAAATAATCCTATGGATAGCATTCTTTTTTGGCTGGTTCCGGTCGCTTCCGTGTTAGCCCTCTGCTTTGCTTATTACTTCCATAAGCAAATGATGAAGGAGAGTGAAGGTACTCCCCAAATGATAAAAATTGCCGCTGCTGTGCGCAAAGGCGCTATGTCTTACCTGAAACAGCAATACAAGATTGTAGGCTGGGTGTTTCTGGGGCTGGTCATTTTGTTTTCAATCATGGCCTACGGTTTCCACGTTCAGAATGCTTGGGTGCCTATCGCTTTCCTGACGGGTGGTTTCTTTTCCGGCCTTTCCGGTTTTCTGGGGATGAAAACGGCAACTTATGCATCAGCCCGTACAGCCAATGCGGCACGCGGTTCGCTGAATGCTGGATTGAGGATTGCCTTTCGGAGCGGTGCGGTAATGGGACTTGTCGTAGTCGGTCTCGGCCTGCTCGACATTTCTTTCTGGTATTTGTTGCTGAACGAAGTGATTCCTGCTGACGCACTGACACCGACTCATAAACTCTGTGTAATCACTACCACCATGCTTACTTTCGGTATGGGGGCCTCCACTCAGGCACTCTTCGCCCGTGTCGGCGGTGGTATCTATACGAAAGCTGCCGATGTGGGGGCCGACCTTGTAGGTAAGGTAGAGGCCGGAATCCCCGAAGACGACCCGCGCAACCCTGCCACTATTGCCGATAACGTAGGTGACAACGTGGGTGACGTGGCCGGCATGGGAGCCGACTTGTACGAATCTTATTGCGGTTCGATCCTGGCAACTGCCGCGCTTGGTGCTGCCGCCTTTATTCATTCTTCGGACACGGCTATGCAGTTCAAAGCGGTTATTGCTCCGATGTTGATCGCGGCTGTCGGGATTATCCTTTCTATTATAGGTATCTTCGCCGTCCGTACCAAAGAGAATGCGAAGATGAAAGATCTGCTTGGTTCGCTGGCGTTCGGTACAAACCTCAGTTCTGTACTTATCGTCGTTGCTACTTTCTTTATCCTGTGGCTTTTGCAGTTGCAGAACTGGGTTTGGATCTCCTGTGCGGTGGTCGTCGGCCTGCTTGTCGGCATTGTGATAGGCCGTTCTACTGAATATTATACTTCCCAATCCTATCGTCCTACTCAGAAGTTGAGTGAAAGCGGGAAGACGGGACCTGCTACGGTCATCATTTCCGGCATCGGTCTGGGAATGCTTTCTACGGCTATCCCCGTTATTGCAGTTGTGGTGGGTATCATTGCTTCTTATCTGCTGGCTGCTGCCGGCGATTTTGCCAATATCGGTATGGGGTTGTACGGAATCGGCATTGCTGCCGTCGGTATGCTTTCTACGCTGGGAATCACTTTGGCAACGGACGCTTACGGCCCGATTGCGGATAACGCAGGCGGAAACGCAGAAATGTCCGGCTTGGGTGAAGAAGTTCGCAAACGTACCGATGCGCTCGATTCTCTCGGAAACACGACTGCCGCAACCGGAAAAGGTTTTGCGATTGGTTCTGCTGCCTTGACGGGATTGGCTTTGCTCGCTTCTTATATTGAAGAAATACGTATCGGACTGACTCGTCTCGGCAATATGGATCTGACTTTCTCGGACGGAAATACAATCAGTGTGGCAAATGCTACTTTCATTGACTTCATGAACTATTATGAAGTGAACCTGATGAATCCGAAGGTACTTTCGGGGATGTTCCTCGGCTCTATGATGGCTTTCCTGTTCTGCGGGCTGACCATGAATGCCGTGGGACGTGCGGCAGGACATATGGTGGACGAAGTGCGCCGCCAGTTCCGTGAAATAAAAGGTATCCTGACGGGAGAAGCCGAACCGGACTACGAACGTTGTGTGGAAATCTCTACGAAGGGGGCACAGCGCGAAATGGTGCTTCCTTCATTGATTGCTATCATTGCCCCGATCTTTACGGGACTTGTCTTCGGTGTTTCCGGTGTGCTTGGTTTGTTGATCGGTGGTTTGAGCAGCGGTTTCGTGCTCGCTATCTTTATGGCAAATGCCGGTGGTGCCTGGGATAATGCAAAGAAATATGTGGAAGAAGGCAATTTCGGAGGAAAAGGAAGTGAGGTTCATAAGGCAACGGTGGTGGGCGATACGGTGGGCGACCCGTTTAAAGATACCTCCGGTCCGAGCTTGAATATATTGATAAAGCTTATGAGCATGGTAGCCATTGTAATGGCAGGACTTACGGTTGCCTGGAGTCTGTTCTAAGGATTTTGTGTTAAAAAGATAAGAAAAAGGAGACCGGAATCTAGGTCTCCTTTTTTATTTCATTTACCTTTGCAGAGATAAAAACGATAAAGATGCTATTACCTTATTTAAATGAGAATCTGATAGAAGCAGGGTGCGATGAGGCAGGCCGCGGCTGTTTGGCGGGTTCTGTCTATGCTGCTGCCGTCATTCTTCCGAAAGATTTTAAGAATGAGTTACTGAATGACTCCAAGCAACTGACGGAGAAACAACGTTATGCCCTGCGTGAGGTAATAGAACGTGAAGCGATAGCATGGGCGGTGGGTATTGTTTCACCTGAAGAGATAGATGAGATAAATATCCTGCGTGCTTCTTTCCTGGCCATGCATCGTGCTGTCGATCAACTGTCCACCCGTCCCGAACACCTGCTCATTGACGGAAACCGGTTCAATAAATATCCCGGTATCCCGCATACCACGGTAATCAAAGGCGACGGAAAATACCTTTCGATAGCTGCTGCATCTATTCTGGCCAAAACGTATCGTGATGATTATATGAACCGTCTCCACGAAGAGTATCCCTATTATGACTGGAACCGTAATAAAGGGTATCCTACCAAAAAACACCGCGCCGCCATTGCCGAACATGGAACAACTCCTTATCATCGGATGACGTTCAATTTGTTGGGAGGTGAACAACTTTCTTTGGACTTTTAATTCCCGTTGTTCCTTTCTTAAATTATATTTTCTACATTTTTTTGCAGTATAAGCACGATTTTAGCCTGTTTAGTGCTTGAATTGTTCTGTTTAGGCTAAAAAAGTGTTGCTCCGTGCTTTTAATTGTTATTGAAATGCTATATATTTGCAAACAATAATAAGAATTAAAAAGTTTAAAATCATGGCAACGAACAAGCTACTAAGCTCTACTAAGCTCATTGGGGTATTTTTTATTATGTTAGTTTGTGCACTTCCTGCAAATGCACAGTTCTTGCGTACTTCTTATTTTATGGAAGGTACGCATTATCGTCAACAGCTGAATCCGGCTTTGACACCGACTAAAGGTTACTTCAATCTTCCGGTGGTTGGTGCAGTTAATGCAACCGTGGGGTCTACTTCATTAGGATATCAGGATATTATTGATATTATTGATGACGGAGATGATTTCTATACGAAACCGGATTTCATGAACCGGCTGAAAGATAACAATAAGTTGAATGTGAACTTTAGTACGGAAATCCTTTCTGCCGGTTGGTACAAAGGAAAGAACTTCTGGTCGTTCAACATTGGTCTTCGTACCGATATTGGTGCGAACTTGACTAAATCTATGTTCACTTTCCTGAATGAGATGGAGACTGTTGAAGAAAACTGGAGAAACAGTAACTATGATATCAGTGGTCAGCAATTGAATATCAATGCTTATACTGAAATTGGTTTAGGACTCTCACGTCAGATTAATAGTCGTTTGACAGTCGGTGCCAGAGTGAAAGCTTTGTTGGGTATCGGTAATATGGAGTTAAAACTCAAAAATGTGGCAATGAGTGCTAATCTGCCCAGTGATGCAGAGATTGCAAAGTGGTCAGATGAAAATTATTGGAGTGGCTTAAGCCAACAAGAAGCTATTAAACAAGCTACTGAATTGAAAGCAAAATTTGATAATTACCATGCAAATTTGAATGTTGGTGCAGAATTGAAGAGTTCTTTCAAAGGTTTGGAATTACAAGAAGAAGAAGGTAAGGATTATGTAACAGACTTCGAATTTGATAGTGGCAAATTGGGTATCGCTGGTTACGGTTTTGGTATTGATTTGGGTGCTTCTTATAAAATATTGGATAATCTGACTGTATCTGCATCTATTCTTGACTTAGGTTTTATCTCTTGGTCAAAATCAAGTACGAAGATTGCGTCAGCCAATCCGGATCCTATTGATATTAAAGGAAGTACTTATGCAGCAATGGTCGATCCCGCTAATCCTGAAACATCTGTGATGAATGCAGTAAAGCAGTTGCAAGATGATACTCAAGGGTATATGGATCGTGTAACTAACGGTGATGTACTCGACTATGATATGTTGCAACTCGAAGTAGGTGATGCAAAAGAATCTCGTAAGTCCCGTCTGGCTTCTACATTGGTGTTGGGTGCAGAATACGGTTTCTTCAATAACAAATTAGCTGTTGGTGTATTGTCTACCACTCGTTTTGTACAACCTGACGCTCTTACAGAGTTGACATTCTCTGCAAATTATCGTCCGAAAAGCTGGTTTAACGTTGCACTTAGCTATTCTGCCATTCAGTCAGCAGGAAAATCTTTCGGTCTTGGTCTGAAATTAGGGCCGTTGTTCCTCGGAACCGACTATATGTTCTTAGGAAAGAACTCTAACACTGTTAATGGATTTGTTGGAGTTTCTATTCCGTTGGGTGGAAGAAAAAGTAAACAAGGATAAAAAATAATTTCTCTCTCTAAACATTCTCTTTTAATTAATTCTCTATAGAAGAAAAAACGTATTATTAAATTACAGCCTGTCATTTACTCAATAGTAGATGACAGGCTTTTGTATGTTAGAACCATTTGATCTTTCTGAATATCACAAACGCCAGCGTGGACAATCCGATAGAGAAGAGTACAATCAAAGAAAAAGCAAAGGGCACTTCTTCCAGATGAATATCTACGTTCATGCCATAAAAACTGGCAATCAATGTAGGGAGCATTAAGACGATAGACAAGCTGGTCATACGTTTCATGATAGTATTCACATTGTTTGAGATAATGGAGGCGAAGGCGTCCATTGTCCCAGTGAGAATGTCGCTGTAAATGTTCACCGTATTGAGTGCTTGTTTCAATTCGATGATAACGTCTTCCACTAACTCTTTATCCAGAAAATCCGTATCCTGGAAAATAGTCTTAAGTTTACCTATCATCACTTCATTGCCACGAATGGAGGTGTTGAAGTAAACCAAGGTTTTCTGCAATCTCATCAGACGGAGCAGGTCTTCATTACGGATGCTGCGTTCCAACTCCTTCTCTGCTGCACTGATATCTATATTGATTTGTTTCAGATATTTCAGGAACCATACGGCGGAAGAGTAAATCAACCGGAGAATCAGATCGAGTTTATTACGGACTACAATACCTTTCCTACGGGTATGTTCGATGAAATCCGGTAGTAAATCGGTGTTATGGTAACATACGGATACTATAATCTCGTTGTTTGTGATTATGCCGATAGGTACAGTGGCGAAAGGCAGGCTTCCGTTCTGCTTGTTTTGCACAGGGATACGCAGGATCGTTAACAGCCAGTTACCTTCCGTATCCGTACGCGGACGTTCATCCGTGTCGGCTATGTCATCAAGAAATGATTCGGGTACGTTGAGTGTTTTAGTCAGAAATTCAAAGTCATCATTGTTCGGGCATACTACGTTTACCCAGCTATTAGGAAGCCATTGTGCTTTTTCCACAAAGCCGGCCTCACAATAAAGATACGTTCTCATCTTATTGTCTCCTTTCGTTTGTTTAGCACGAGCAGAGACATCAGATTTCAATGACTCTGTTCGCTTTAATTAATACTAGTTGTGCACGTTCGCGGGTTTGAATCGTCCATATTTCTATGATTTTAATGTAAAAGCGGTGCAAAGGTACGGAAAATCAAGCAGGCTTCCATTCTTTTGCACCGTTTTTTTCGAATTTCTACTGTTTGCAGTCCGTACTTACTCTGCGTGCTGCTCTGTTTCCGAAGGTTCGGAAGTACCGAAACGTTTCTTCAAATATTGTCCGATACTGTAACTACTTAATTTTTCATTGGAGATACTGCCGTCTTTCTCTACGAGTTCGTAATGAGGAATGCCGTTGAAATGGAAAAGTTGGCGGAGGTAATTATATTCCGTTCCGGTGACATAATAACTTGCTTCTCCTTTCAGATGCTTTTCGACATATTGTTTGTAAGCTCCTGCCGGAGATTCTCTTTCTCCAGTGATATAAATAAACTGGAACTCCGGATGATCTTTGTACTTCTTGCGCAAGTCTGCTGTTGCTTCTATTCCGCTACGGCAAGGCCCGCAGCTAGTGGCCCAAAAGTCAACAAATAGTACTTTGCCCGGATGATTCTTGATGATATTGCGGAAAATGTCGGTTGCTTTGCCTTCCGGGAGTTGGTATGATTTAGCATCTTCCGAAGGATAAGCATTTTCAAACAATTGTTCAGTTTCGGCAACTAAGAAGGGGGCGGTAAATTCTTGCTTGAGGCTGTCTATATATTCACGGGCAATTGTTTTTGTTTTTATATTTTGTAGGTCATAAGTGAGACGGCGTACTTTGGCTATTTGCCAGAGCAGAGGATTGGGAGTATTGCATAGCCGGGCGATAATGGCATTTTTCTTCTCTTCATATTTCTGTTCCATTGTTATGCTGGCCCTATCTTCTTCTTGCTGTGACTTTTCTTTTTGAGAAGGTTTCTGTTTATTGATATAGTCCATGTATTCTTTTACCAGTTTTTCTTCTTGTTTAAATAGAGCACTGGTCTTCCTGTCATCTTCTTGAAGTTCTGCAAGCGTTATTTTTATTTCTTGTCCGGCAAGTTTTTCCTGTTTTTGCCTTATCGCTTCTTGTTCAGCATTAAGTTTCACTCCTTTTTCTTTCAGGAATGTCAAGAGAGGCTTTTCTGGGTAAGTAAAAGGAATCTCCACCGATCCTTCGACTTCATCCGAATAAGCTTTTTGGAGGGGAGCCATAAATTCAAAGCGATTGGTGAAGATGTCCGCTTTCTCATCTGCGAGAATTGTTTTATCGTCAAGTGGCATCTCTTTTAGGAAATCGTAATACGAATCATCTTCCTTTACTTTCAAGGCTTGATTGGCCGTATCTTGTTTGGCATAATAATCCCTGCTCATTGCAAAATCGAAGAATGCATTTCCTGTTTGCAGTTTTACCTTGTTTTTAATCAGGCAAACTGCCTTCAGGGAGGGGTGGTAGACCCGGCATACGGAATCGGCAATATGTCTCCATTGTGCGATGATAGGTCTCATGTGTTCCTTGTATTGGTTGGGAGTAAGTGTCTTTTGTGATTTGGATAAATCTTCGTACCGATAAGGAATAGACTTGCTAAAATCGGATAGTATATAGGAGAAGGGAGCTGTCGGTCCCATATATGCTATATTGTTAATCGGAAAATAATGATCGCGTGCACGGCTTCGAGCCATGATTGCTTCCCAGTCAATGTACATGGTGAGAGTTTGTCCAGGCTCAATATAGAATGGAATCCAGTCATTGTTGAGGGTTAATGATTGCTCTACCGGATGATGAATAACGAACTTGCATGTAAAACTTCCGTCTTTATCTATTTGCACAACAGTAGGATAATCTTCACGGGTGAGTTCATTTGATAGATAAACAAGTCCTGTCTCGAATCCCAAACGCGGGTCGTAGCCATCGATATATCCTTGCAGACAGGCGGTATCTTTACGGAAGAACTGTTGAAAACCATTGTCCGGCTCTATTGTGCTTATGGCAGCCTTTTGGCGGGTATACGATAATTCATTTGTTTGGTCTGTTTTTATAATACAGTTGCCACTCTTTTGCGGGGTTATCAACAATGTACGGATAGTCCCATTTTGTTTGTCTTTAACGGTCATCTCAATTCGTTTCCCTTTCTTGCGGATACTTTCATTGGTGTATATCCGATTATTCATGATCGTGATTGAATCGTAAATTCCGTATTCCCACTGACCGGAGCCGTCTGTCTTGAACCAGTTACCCTTGACGGCAGCTAGTGGAGGAGTATTCTTTCCTTTCTGCGGAATCAAGGAAATATCGTATGTATTCCCTTCATAATTAGTCGGGCTGAGAAGGTGGATCGTTTGAGTTTCTTCAGGCAGGGGTTCGAAAATAAGCACGTAGTCTTTTTCACCGGAATCAGGCATATATACTTCTTTATTGATTTCGATACCTTCTGCACCTTTAAACTTATATTTCTTTCCGGTGGTTGCATCTTCCAGGTAACTTGTTCCTTTTTCTTTAATCCACCAGTGCGGACGAAAAATAGCATGTATGTATACTCGTGTACTTTCTGGAGTACGTTCTATGCGGGTAATGTTGGAGATACTTCCCGAACGGGCTTTGAAAGGAGGATTGTCGATTGTTTGTGCACTTAGTATGCCCGATAATACAAGTAAAATGCAGAATAAGGTTGCTTTCATAATAATAGTTTTTTGATGAACGTGTTTAATACTATCCTTACAAAGTAAGGAAAATATCCATAGCCTTGTATTCTTTTACTCTGCAACTTAACATAGATTAAACGTTCAGGTAATCATCTTTTTTGTACCTTTGCAGCCGGAAAATCAGAGTGATAATTTAAATATTGAAATATTATGAGTAAGAAAGCCCTTTTAATGATCCTCGACGGTTGGGGATTAGGCGACCAAAAGAAAGACGACGTAATCTTCAACACTCCCACTCCTTATTGGGATTATCTGATGAATACTTACCCTCATTCCCAGCTCCAGGCAAGCGGTGAAAACGTAGGTTTGCCCGACGGACAAATGGGTAACTCGGAAGTCGGTCACTTGAATATCGGTGCCGGACGTGTGGTTTATCAGGATTTAGTAAAAATCAACCGTGCTTGCGCTGATAATAGTATTCTGAAGAATCCTGAGATTGTCGCTGCTTTTTCTTATGCAAAAGAAAATGGAAAGAATGTTCACTTTATGGGGCTGACTTCTAACGGTGGCGTACATAGCTCACTCGTTCATCTCTTCAAACTTTGCGACATCGCTAAAGAATATAATATCGACAATACATTCATCCACTGCTTTATGGACGGTCGTGATACTGATCCGAAGAGCGGTAAAGGTTTTATCGAAGAACTATCTGCGCACTGTGAAAAGTCAGCAGGAAAGATTGCTTCAATCATCGGCCGTTATTATGCTATGGACCGTGACAAACGTTGGGAACGTGTGAAAGAAGCCTATGATTTGTTAGTAAAAGGTGAAGGTAAGAAAGCTGCCGATATGGTTCAGGCAATGCAGGAATCTTATGATGAAGGCGTGACAGACGAATTTATCAAACCGATTGTAAATGCTAATTTCGACGGAACAATCAAAGAAGGAGATGTAGTAATCTTCTTCAACTACCGTAACGACCGTGCGAAAGAGTTGACAGTAGTATTGACTCAACAAGATATGCCGGAAGCTGGTATGCGTACAATCCCGGGACTGCAATATTACTGTATGACTCCGTATGACGCTTCTTTCAAAGGTGTACACATCTTATTCGATAAAGAAAACGTTTCTAATACGTTGGGTGAATACCTTGCTGCTAAGGGACTGAACCAACTCCATATTGCAGAAACAGAAAAGTATGCTCACGTAACATTCTTCTTCAACGGTGGCCGTGAAACTCCGTACGATAACGAAGACCGTATTCTTGTTCCGTCTCCGAAAGTCGCTACTTACGACTTGAAGCCGGAAATGAGTGCTTACGAAGTAAAAGACAAACTGGTGGCTGCTATCAATGAAAACAAATATGACTTCATCGTAGTAAACTTTGCTAACGGTGATATGGTAGGTCATACCGGCATTTACGAAGCAATCGAAAAAGCTGTTGTTGCTGTTGATGCTTGTGTGAAAGATGTAATCGAAGCCGCTAAAGCACAGGATTACGAAGCAATCATTATCGCTGACCATGGTAATGCTGACCATGCTTTGAATGAAGACGGTACTCCGAATACTGCCCACTCTTTGAATCCGGTTCCTTGTGTTTACGTAACAGAAAACAAAGCTGCGAAAGTAGAAGATGGCCGTCTGGCAGACGTTGCTCCAACTATCCTGAAGATTATGGGACTGGAAGCTCCGGCTGAAATGAACGGGAATGTTTTGATTAAGTAATTTAGATTTCTATAACTGGGAGGGCGGAGTAGAACTCCGCCCTTTTTGTCTCACATAAGTTTTATGATTCAGATTAATGATGTAGTTGTATCGCTTGATGTACTTCAGGAGAAATTTCTTTGTAACTTGGATGCCTGTAAAGGTGAATGTTGCATTGAGGGAGATGCCGGAGCACCGGTAGAACTGGATGAAGTGATGAAACTGGAGGAAGTGTTGCCGGTTATCTGGGATGAACTGGCTCCGGAAGCGCGTGCGGTGATAGAAAAGCAGGGGGTGGTATATACTGACCAGGAAGGAGACTTGGTAACTTCTATTGTAAATAACAAAGACTGCGTCTTTACTTGTTATGACGAGAAAGGATGTTGCTACTGTGCTATTGAAAAAGCTTTCCGGGAAGGAAAAACAGATTTCTATAAACCGATATCATGTCATCTTTATCCTATTCGCATTGGAGATTATGGATCTTATAAAGCGGTGAATTATCATCGTTGGGATGTATGCAAGGCTGCGGTTCTGTTAGGAAAAAAAGAGAATGTCCCTGTCTATAAATTTCTGAAAGAACCTTTGATTCGTAAATTCGGTGAAGAATGGTACAAAGAACTTGAAGCTGTTGCCGAAGAATTGAAAAAGCAACATTTTATCTAAACTTCCTATTTCTTACGTGTGCCAAATACCTGATACAGCAAGATGCATAGTGCTACGGCCATTACGCATACTGGTACCATCCATGCTTCCGGATGAATGATGACCAGAAAGATGCAGGTAACGATAACGCACAATGTCAGGACAATAAGAAATAGTCTGATCTTTGCGAATAACGGGTTAGTAGTTTTCATCTTCATAGCTACTGTTTTCTATGTTTTTTGCAATATAGTGATTTAGCACTGAAAATGTTACTGTCTTTAGTCTTTATTAAGATATGGATAAAGAAAAACGCCGATCGAAGGATGCTCCTTCTCCATCGGCGTTTCCTCGTTGTAAGATGTGAGGTTGGTTTATAAAAACGTAAAATTAATATTATGTATCGATATTCGCATACGTTGCGTTTTCTTCAATAAACTCTCGGCGTGGTCCTACGTCTTCACCCATTAACATAGAGAAGATGTAGTCAGCTTCTGCAGCGTTATCGATATTCACTTGTTTCAGCATACGGTTTTCAGGGTCCATAGTTGTTTCCCACAACTGTTGGGCATTCATTTCACCCAAACCTTTGTAACGTTGTGTATGGATTGCATTTTCCGAACCGCCGCCGTAAGTATCAATAAACTTCTGGCGTTGTGCATCTGTCCAGCAATATTCTTCTACTTTACCCTTTTTGCAGAGATAGAGCGGGGGAGTAGCGATGTACAGATAACCGTTTTGAATGATCTGCGGCATATAGCGGAAGAAGAACGTCATAATCAGTGTGTCGATGTGAGAACCATCGACATCGGCATCGGTCATGATGATAATCTTGTGGTAACGCAGTTTTTCAATATTGGCCTCTTTACTGTCATCCTCGGTTCCGATAGTGACACCCAATGCGGTATAGATGTTACGGATTTCGTCACTTTCCAGCGCTTTGTGATACATCGCTTTCTCAACATTCAGAATCTTACCGCGAAGCGGAAGGATTGCCTGGAACATACGGTTACGTCCTTGCTTGGCGGTACCACCTGCCGAATCACCCTCGACGAGGAATAACTCGCATTTTGACGGATCTTTATCCGAACAGTCTGCCAGCTTACCCGGCAAACCACCACCGGACATCGGAGATTTACGTTGTACCATTTCACGGGCTTTTCTTGCTGCGTGGCGTGCTGTAGCAGCCAGGATCACTTTGTCTACAATCGTTTTTGCTTCCTTCGGATGTTCTTCCAGGTAGTATGACAAAACTTCACCTACGGCCTGGTCTACGGCACCCATGACTTCGTTGTTACCCAACTTCGTTTTCGTTTGTCCCTCAAACTGAGGTTCAGCTACTTTTACGGAAATAACAGCAGTTAGACCTTCGCGGAAGTCGTCTCCTGAGATTTCTACTTTTACCTTTTCCAACATCTTGCTGTCTTCGGCATATTTTTTCAGTGTACGGGTCAGTGCACGGCGGAAACCAGCGAGGTGCGTACCACCTTCAATCGTATTGATATTATTAACGTAAGAGTGAACGTTTTCCGAGAACCCTGTATTGTACATGATTGCTACTTCAATGGGGATTCCCTGTTTTTCGGAGTTCAGGTAAATCACGTCATTAATCAAGTGTTCGCGTGAAGACTCGATGAAACGTACAAATTCTCTCAGTCCTTCTTCCGAATAGAACTGTTCACTTTTGAAGCTACCGTCCTCATTCACTACCCGGCGATCTGTCAGCGTGATACGCAGGCCGGCGTTCAAGTAAGCCAGCTCGCGTAGTCGTGAAGCCAAGATCTTGTAATCATATACCGTTTCTGTAAAAATGGTATCATCCGGCCAAAACTGCTGGCGGGTTCCCGTAATGTCGGCAGTACCGACTTCCTTTACCGAATATAGCGGTTTGCCTATTTCATATTCCTGCTGGTAGATCTTACCGTTGCGGAATACTTGCGTAGTCATGTGAGTAGACAGCGCGTTTACACAAGACATACCTACACCGTGCAAACCTCCGGATACTTTATAGGAACCTTTGTCGAATTTACCTCCGGCGTGTAGGACGGTCATTGCTACTTCCAGTGCCGACTTCTTTTCTTTTTCATGATAGTCGACCGGAATACCGCGTCCGTTGTCCTGTACTGTGATTGAATTGTCTTCGTTGATCGTTACTTCGATATGGTCGCAATAGCCGGCCAAAGCTTCGTCGATAGAGTTGTCAACGATTTCGTATACCAAATGGTGAAGTCCCTTTATACTGATGTCACCGATGTACATCGCAGGGCGTTTTCTCACTGCTTCAAGACCTTCCA
>ERZ773243.2168-NODE-2168-length-17708-cov-3.639325_pt1 | contig 17708 bp, 17 predicted proteins | sample MGYA00580520_ERZ773243 | MGnify/ENA primary metagenome ERZ773243 (study PRJEB29015, sample SAMEA2737747) | human gut metagenome | biome: human gut; feature: human-associated habitat; material: faeces | place: China | collected 2012 ... | reverse complement strand
TCCAGAACGCCGCCGCCATAGCTGCGGCGGGCACATTCCCGGAGCACGGCCTCGGTCAGCGCCGCCGGGCGGTCGATGGGCGGTGCGGCCCGGTCACTGAGAACCAGCAGCCCCGGCAACGGGGCCATCGGCCCGGACCGGGCCGGTGTCAGTAAATTCCGGCTCAACAGGGAGGACCCCTCCCCGATGCGGTAGGCGGCGTGGGCCAGTCCCGCCGGATAGGCGGAGGCGGTTCGCGTGTCCTCCGGGCGGACGGTCAAATAGAGCTGCATAGAGGTTCCCCCTTGTGAAGCGGTCAGAATTCTGGTATACTGCATGTATTCTTATGTGAGAGGAGGGCGGCTTATGCTGACACCGGATATTCTTTTTGACAGCTACCGGGACATCACCCCCGCCTTTCTGCAAAGTCAGGGCGTAACGCTGCTGCTGACGGATCTGGACTATACACTGGCGCCCAAAGCGGTCCGCCGCCCGGATGACGCCCTGCGCCAGTGGATCGACGGCTTGAAGGACGCCGGGATCACCGTGATGATCGTGTCGAACAACCGATCCGGCGTTCGCGTGACTGAGTTCTGCGGAGATCTGGGCATCGGCTATCAGGGCCATGCCGGAAAGCCCAGTCCAAAGGGCCTGCGGGCCGCTATGGAGCGAACAGGAACAGATCCGGCCCACACCGCCATGCTGGGAGATAAGCTGTTGACCGATATGCTGGCGGCCCACCGGGCGGGCGTCCGGGCGTGGATGGTGGAGCCGCTGGGGGGACCTGTGGGACTGTGGAACCATGTTCTGCACCTGCTGCAGCGCCCGTTTAAAAGAGCCTGCCCCTATAAATGCCAAAAAAATCCGGGGGAAAACACAAAATAACCGGAAAACCACTTGCAATAACGGACAAGATAGGGTAAAATATCATCGGTCAAATTATATAAGACAGGAAAGAATTGAGAAAATGTCCACTTCACGGTCGTTTTCTCGTAAAGATTTGTGAGGAGGATTTAACTATGCCTATTTCTGCAGGCGATTTCCGTAAGGGTGTTGTATTTGAGATGGACGGTAAGCCCATGCTGGTCGTGGACTTCCAGCACGTCAAGCCCGGCAAGGGCGCCGCTTTCGTGCGTACCAAGTACAAGAACGTGATGACCGGCGCGATCCGTGAGGAGTCCTTCAACCCCAGCGCCAAGTTTGAGAACGGCACTGTGGAGCGCAGAAACGCCGAGTACAGCTACAACGACGGCGATCTGTACTACTTCATGGACCCCGAGACCTATGACATGACCCCGCTGAACAAGGATGTTCTGGGCGACGGCTTCCAGTTCGTCAAAGAGAACACCATGTGCACTCTGGTCAGCTACAAGGGCAGCGTGTTCAGCGTGGAGGCTCCCAACTTCATGGAGCTGGAAGTCACTGCTACCGAGCCCGGCGTGAGAGGCGATACCGCCACCAACGTCACCAAGCCCGCCACTCTGGAGACCGGCGCCATCATCAAGGTGCCTCTGTTCATCAACGAGGGCGAGAAGATCCAGGTGGATACCCGCACCGGCGAGTACCTGGGCCGCGTGAAGGAATAAGTTTTGAAGGGGGGATTATAACGATAATCCCCCCTTTTGAGACGATTGATAAAGCGGTAGATTTTCCGCGACGGTAAGGAAGGGCGTGCGCGGGAAACCCAAGAAGGGTGTTCTGCGCCATTAAAAATCCTGCATTTTCAGAGCTTTTAAAAAGCTCTGAAAATGGTCTCAGCGGGGCAAAAAGGTTTTTTTGACACGCTGAAGGGGGGATTATAACGATAATCCTCCCTTTATTTCCAAGATTGATATTTTGAAAGGAGCGATCACTATGGAGATCACTGAGAAGGTTGCGTATCTGAAGGGCCTGATGGAAGGCATGAAGATCGACACGGAGACCAACGAGGGCAAGATCCTGTCCGCTATGGTGGACATTCTGGAGGACATCGGCCTGGAGCTGGAGGACCTGTGGAATGCTCAGGGCGAGCTGGAGGACGGTCTGGACGTTGTCAGCGATGATCTGGAGGATATCGAGGACATCGTGTATGACGAGGATGACGAGGAGTCTTTCGACGACGAGTACTATGAGGATGACGCTGAGGAGGACGAGGACTGCTACGCCACCACCTGCCCCACCTGCGAGGAGACCATCTATTTCGATGAGTCCGTGCTGGAGGATGGCGAGGTCATCTGCCCCAACTGCGGCGAGAAGCTGGAGTTCGACATGAGCTCTCTGGAAGAGGACTCTGACGACGATCAGGAGTAAATCCGATCCGATCCAATATGAAACAGCTCCCCGGTGAATACCGGGGAGCTGTTTTGGTTGATTTCCTATGCGGATGCATAAAATTAGTCAATGCAATGACTTTAAAGCTATATTACTTTACAGATTTCTGCCGCAGGCTGCAAAGTCCGGCACCGATAGCGGTAGCGAAGGTGGCGTTTTCCGGGATCACATAATGGATGCCGTAGAGCTTTTCGAAAGCCGCAAAGTTTGGCTCCGCCTGATCCAGCGTGGTCATGGAGCCGGTGAGGATCACGGTGTCCGTATGGCAGCTCTGACAGGCCAGCACCGTCATAGTGCCGATGGCCTGAAGGACCAGATTTACCGCGCCGGCGGCCAGATCGGCGGGGGTGGCGTCCTCAGAGAGATCACCAAAGTTGGCAGCGGTCATGTTGGGGTCCAGCGTGGAGGCAGGGTCCCGGGCAATGTCGCTGATGGTGAGATCCACATGGCTCAGATCCCCCTGAGCGGCCAGCTTTTTGATCTGGTAGAAGCGTTCCATACCCACCAGCTTGCGGCAGAGACCACCCAGCGTGCCGCCGCCGATACCGCTGCCGCAAAGGTGCCGCACTTCTTTTCCGGCTTCCGCCCACAAAAAGGCGGTGCCGGTACCCATCGTCACAACTACGCCGGAGGTCTGACCGGACAGAGCCAGCGCACCGGTGCCGCTGGCCTGAAATTCATCCACCCGGCAGGTGGGCAGGCCGAACACATCCCCGTCCACATAGCTGGCGCCAACGCCGGTCAGAACGACCCGGCGCACATCTCCGAGGGAGAGACCGTTGCTGGTCAGGTAGTTGCCCAGTGCACCGTACAGGCTGGTGACCTGATCCTCTGCCCGGACCCGGAGCATGGAGACCACGCTGCCGTCGGTCCGCAGCCCTACGATCTTTGTAGTAGAGCCGCCAATATCAATGCCTAAGATCACTTCCATGGCTTGTTTCCTTTCCAAAGGGGGCCGGCAGGTGAGGGATACGCGAAAGTCGGCCGCCGTCTTAGTTATGATAGGGGAGCAGAGGTGCCTTGTCAATGTTTATTTGTGAAAAAATTGATAAAAGAATTGCTTTTATCCGGGGAGATAGCTATAATGTGTGGTAACTTGTGGTGTAACGAGAAGGAGACACACGATGGATATCACAGATAAACTCAATATGACGATGCTCTGCGACTTTTACGAATTGACCATGGGAAATGGTTATCTGGAAGCGGGGCTGAAGGATCGGATCACCTATTTCGATATCTTTTTCCGCGATGTTCCGGACCATGGCGGTTACGCCATCTGCGCAGGTCTGGAGCGGATCATCGCCTATATTCAGGATCTGCATTTTTCTGAGGAGGACATTGAATATCTCCGGAGCAAGGATCTGTTTTCCGAGCGGTTTCTGGACTATCTCCGCGATTTCAAATTCACGGGTGACGTCTGGGCCATCCCGGAGGGTACTCCCATCTTCCCCCGGGAGCCGATCATCACTGTCCGGGCTCCGGCTATTCAGGCGCAGCTGGTGGAGACCTTCCTGCTGCTGATCTTCAACCACCAGAGCCTTGTGGCCACCAAGACCAACCGCATCGTCCGGGCCGCCGAGGGCCGCCCGGTGTCTGAGTTCGGCTCCCGCCGGGCCCAGGGGGCGGACGGCGCCCGGGCTGCCTATATCGGCGGCTGCGCCGGTACGGCCTGCACCATTTCCGACCAGCTTTTCGGCGTTCCCGCCGGCGGCACCATGGCCCATGCCTGGGTGCAGATGTTCGACTCGGAGTATGAGGCCTTCAAGACCTACTGCGAGGTGTTCCCCACCAACGCCACGCTGCTGGTAGACACCTACAATACCCTGAAATCCGGTGTTCCCAACGCTATCAAGGCCTTCAACGAGGTGCTGCGGCCCAAGGGGATTACCAAGTGCGCCATCCGTCTGGATTCCGGCGATATCGCCTATCTCACCCGGGAGGCCCGGCAGATGCTGGATGAGGCGGGCTGGGAGAGCTGCAAGATCTCCGCGTCCAACTCCCTGGATGAGTACATCATTCAGGACATCCTCCGTCAGGGGGCTAAGGTGGACCTCTTTGGCGTGGGTGAGCGGATGATCACCTCCAAGAGCGACCCGGTGTTCGGCGGTGTCTATAAGCTGGCGGCCATTGAGAAAGAGGACGGCACCATCGTGCCGAAGATCAAGATCAGCGAAAATGTGGGCAAGATCACCAACCCCCATTTCAAGAAGGTCTACCGGATCTTTGATAAGGCCACTGGCAAGGCGGAGGCGGACTACATCACCGTGTGGGATGAAGTGATCGAGGAGGGTCAGCCTCTGGAACTGTTCGATCCGGACGCCACCTGGAAGCGGCGGACCTATACGGACTATACCATCAAGCCCCTCCAGGAGAAGATCTTTGACCATGGCGAACTGGTGTATCAGCAGCCCACGCTGTCGGAGATCCAGAAGTACTGTCGGGAGCAGATCGATACCCTGTGGGACGAGGTAAAGCGTTTTGAGAATCCCCACAACTACTATGTGGACCTGAGCCAGAAGCTCTGGGACATCAAGCAGGATCTGCTGCGTAAGAATTACCGCTGAATGAAAAGCGCATGGCTGGAATGGCCATGCGCTTTTTTCAAATATAGTTGAAGATTGCCGGTTGTGTTGCTATAATTATAATAGAAAACTATTTGAATCCGGGAGGTGACGGTATGGGCAGAATGTCCCATAGGAATCAGGAACGCACGGAGCGGCGGATCTCCGCTGCGGCCAGTCTGATGCTCTGCGCCCTGACGGTGCTGGCGCAGATCGCGGTGACCCTTCTGCTGACCCGTTTCCTGAAAGAAAAGGCCAGCTTTGTGTACGGATTTCTCCAGCTGATCGGCGCGGTGGTGGCCATTCGGGTTTACCAACGCAGCGGCAGTCCGTCTTATAAGCTGAGCTGGATGTGTTTGCTGCTGATTTTGCCAGTGGCAGGTATGCTCCTGTTCTGCCTGTGGGGAGGCACGCATCAGGCCAAGCAGTTGAGTTTGAAGCCGGTGCCGCCGATCCCCCAGCGGGAGAGCGCAAAAATGCTCAGTGACCTGAATCAGACCGCTCTGACTCGCCGCAGCCCTGCGTGGGGCCGCTTGGCCGCCTATCTCCAGAAGCGGCAATTCTGGCTGTACCGCAATACGGACGCCGCCTATTTCGGTGAGGGGGAGTCCTTCTTCCGGGATCTGGTGGAGCATCTGCGGCAGGCGGAGACCTATATCTTCATGGAGTATTATATTTTGGCGGAGGGGACTGTCTGGGACGAGATCTTCGCCGTATTGAAGGAACGTGCCGCCGCCGGGGTGGAGATCCACCTGATTATCGACGATTTCGGCACCTTGACCCGTCTGTCTGACGGGACGCTGCAAGCCATCAAAGACGCGGGGATCGAGGTGGAGATCTTCAACCCCGTCCACCGGTATATCAACCGCCTGTACTTCAATTACCGTGACCACCGGAAGATCACTGTTATCGACGGTTATGTGGCCTACGCCGGCGGTATCAACATCGGAGACGAGTACGCCAACCGGATCGAGCGCTTCGGTTACTGGAAGGACAGCACCGTTCGCCTGACGGGGGACGGGGCCTGGGGTTTTGCCGTGCAGTTCATGCAGATGTGGAAGATGCTGGGCCGTCATTTTCCCAACGAAGACGATTACTACCGTTCCCGCCGGGAGGGTCCGGCGGTGGAGGGCTTCTGCCAGCCCTTTGAGGATGGGCCGCTGAATAACCCGGACAATCCGGTGGAGGCTGTGTATCTTCAGCTCATCGCCTCCGCTAAACGGATGCTGTATATCACCACGCCGTATTACGCCGTGGAGGAATCCATTCAGGAGGCGCTGTGCATCGCGGCGGACGCCGGGGTGGATGTGCGGCTGATGATCCCCGCCATCCCGGATAAAAAACTGGTGTATCTGGTGGCGGAGACCTACTGGGGTGATCTGCTGCGCCACGGCGTCAAGATCTACAAGTATACCCCCGGCTTTGTCCATGCCAAAAGCGTCATGGCGGACCGGGAAGCGGCCCTGATCGGCAGCACCAATATGGACTACCGCAGCTTCCAGCTTCACTATGAGGACGCGGTGATGCTCTACCACATGCCGGTGATCGAGGAGCTTTTGGAGGATATGGACCACATCGTGGAGGACAGCCAGCTTTATACACTGGAGGACTGGGAGAACCGCCCGTGGCTCCGGCGGATGACGGCGTCCATTTTGAAATTAGGAGCCATCTGGCTGTAACAGTAAGAGAGGATCAAAACGTATGTCCCGGGAACTGACACCGCAGGAGACTGCCGAGCGCAGTCTCATCAAAACCTATCGCAAATCCATCTGGAATCCCTTTATCGCCGCTGTGAAGCGGTACGAGCTGATCGAGCCGGGGGACAGGATCGCCGTGTGCATCTCCGGAGGCAAGGACTCCGTGATCCTGGCCAAGCTGATGCAGGAATTGCAGCGCCATACCTCTCAGCCCATTGAGCTGGTCTTTATGGTGATGGACCCCGGCTACAAGCCGGAGAATCGAAAACTCATCGAGGATAACGCCGCCCTGCTGGGGATTCCCATCACGATTTTCGACAGCGACATTTTCGATGTCACCGTCAGCGTGGAGAAGAACCCCTGCTATCTCTGCGCCCGGATGCGCCGGGGCTTCCTGTATGCCAAGGCTCAGGAACTGGGATGCAACAAGATCGCGCTGGGCCACCACTTTTCCGACGTCATCGAGACCACTGTCATGGGCCTGTTCTACGGCGGACAGCTTCAGGCCATGCCCCCCAAGCTCCGCAGCAAGAATTTCCCCGGCATGGAACTGATCCGGCCCCTGTACTGCGTCCACGAGGACGCCATCATCGCATGGAAGAACTACAACCACCTGCAATTCCTCCAGTGCGCCTGCCGGTTCACGGAGGAGCGGGAGGCAGCGGGGGACGGCGTGGGCCGCAGCAAGCGGCAGGAGATCAAATTCCTGCTGCGGGAGCTGAAAAAGACGAATCCCAACATCGAAAAGAGTATTTTTCAGGGGATCAACGGCTTGCAGCTGGACACCTTCCCCGGCTTTAAGCACCGTGGCGTGTTCCACTCCTTCCCGGAGCTGTACAACCACCCGGATTGGTTTGCCGGAGAGACGAAATCGGAAGAAATTTCGGAAGAACTCTAAAATAATCCTTGCAATTTGACAGATTCTATGGTATCCTATCATGGCTTACAAAGGGCGGTCCTCTGTCGTGCGCCGGCTAAAAGTGTGCCAATGCGCATAAAAAGCGGCATGAACGCCTATTAACAGGAGGAAAAAATCCATGGATCTCATCAAGGAACTGAACAAAGAAGCCCTGCAGAAGGAAACCGCCAACGTTCAGGTGGGCGACACTGTTCGCGTACACGTGAAGGTTAAGGAAGGCTCTCGCGAGCGTATCCAGGTGTTTGAGGGCACCGTCATTGCCAAGAAGCATGGCGGTATTGAGGAAACCGTCACCGTCCGCCGTGTTTCTTACGGCATCGGCGTTGAGAAGGTGTTCCCCGTCCATTCTCCTTCCATCGACCACTTTGAGGTCGTCCGCAACGGTAAGGTCCGTCGCGCCAAGCTGTACTATCTGCGTGGCCGCGTGGGCAAGGGCGCCAAGGTCAAGGAGAAGCTGTAATCAGCTTTCAGTTGAGCAGAAAAAGAGAGGCGAAAGCCTCTCTTTTTTTGTTATAAAAATCTGACGCAGACCTTGTGACACCGGGCTTTTTTTGATATACTATTCCAATAATGCGTAATTGGCCTTATGGTCTGAAAGGAAGAGTTTGATGCAGGAACAGGAAAAGCAGACGGCGAAGGGCCGGGACCTGTATGAATGGGTGCAGTCGCTGGTAGGCTCCGTTTTGGTGGTGGTGGCGATTTTTACCTTTGTGATCCGCATGATGGGAGTGGACGGCCACTCCATGCTCAATACGTTGCAGCACGGGGATCGTCTGCTGGTGGTCAACTCCATGCTGTACCATGACTACAAGTACGGCGACATCGTGATCCTGCGGAAAAACGGCGTGTTTGACGATGACCCCATCGTCAAGCGGGTGATCGCCGTGGAAGGTCAGACGGTGGACATCGACTTTGCCGAGGGCATCGTATATGTGGACGGTGAGGCACTGGAGGAGGATTACATCCGGGAGCCGACCTACACCGCCGAGGGCACCGAATTTCCCCTGACGGTGCCGGAGGGGTCCATCTTCGTCATGGGCGACAACCGCAACGGCTCCAGCGACAGCCGGGACTACCGGCTGGGTACGGTGGATACCCGGTATGTCATCGGGAAGGCGGCCTTTTTGATTTTCCCCGGTCCGGACTATGAGACGGAGAAGCGGGACTTTAAACGGATCGGAGTGATTTGGTCATGAATATTCAATGGTATCCCGGCCACATGACAAAGACCCGGCGGATGATCGCCGAGCAGATCAAGAATGTGGACGCGGTATGCGAAATCTTAGACGCCCGCATTCCGGTTTCCAGCCGGAACCCGGACGTGGACGAGCTGACGGCGGGCAAGCCCCGCATGGTGGTGCTGAACCGCGTGGATCAGGCGGACCCGGAGGGGACGAAGCGCTGGGCGGAGCATTTCCGGGCCAAAGGCTACGCCGTGCTGGAATCCGACGCCAAAAGCGGCGTGGGCACGGCGAAATTCGCCGGGGCCGTTCGGGAACTGCTGGCGGACAAGCTCCGCGCCTACGCGGAAAAGGGGATGACCGGCCGGGTGGTGCGGGTCATGATCCTGGGTATCCCCAATGTGGGCAAGTCCACCTTCATCAATAAAGTGGCAGGCCGCAAGACCGCCAAGACGGAGGACCGTCCCGGCGTTACCCGCTCTAAGCAGTGGGTGCCTATCGACCGGAATTTAGAATTGCTGGATACGCCGGGCATCCTCTGGCCGAAGTTTGACGATCAGAGCGTGGGCATGAATCTGGCCTACACCGGCGCCGTGAAGGACGATATTTTAGACGTGGAGACACTGGGCTGTCTCCTGATGGCCTATCTGGGGGAGCACTATCCCGACGCCCTGAAAGCAGCCTATAAGCTGTCCGCTCTGCCGGAACGGGAAGCGGAGAAAAATGACATAGCCTACGGCTACCGCCTGCTGGAAGCGGCAGGGAAGAAGCGGGGCTTTCTGATCTCCGGCGGCGAGGTGGATACGGAGCGCATGGCAAAGATCCTGCTGGACGAGTTCCGCTCCGCCAAGCTGGGACGCTTTACGCTGGAGCTGCCTTGACGAAAGGAGAAACGCCGCTGGACTGCCCATTATGCGGAAAAGAAATGCGCCGCGGTCAGGCGGCCTACGTTCCCACCGGCGGCCTGTATTTCCTGCCGCCGGGAGAGACGCTGCCCTGATGATGACACGGCGTGGGATCGAGGACAGAGGCGGCATTGTGCTGGATATGTGCAGCAGTTTGGGCTGGCTCAGGAAACCGGGCGCACTCCCAGCGTATATTTGCGAAAATTGCCGTAAAATGATCGTGGAGTATTGATATGGAACTTTGGGACTATGAGCGTCAGGCGTGGAACAGCGGTGCGGAGACCGTCTGCGGCGTGGACGAGGCCGGGGCCGGTCCCCTGATGGGGCCGGTGTACGCGGCGGCGGTGATCCTGCCGAGAGAATTGGACATCCCCGGCCTGAATGACTCCAAAAAGCTGACGGAGAAAAAGCGGGAAGCCCTGTACGAAGTCATCACCACTCAGGCGGTTTCCTGGAGCGTGACCCGTGTGGAGGCGTGGGAGATCGACGAGATGGACATTCTCAACGCCCGGATGCTGGCCATGCAGCGGGCCATTGAGGGCCTGTCCGTCCGACCGGATACGGCTTTCATCGACGGCAACCGGGACCACGGCAGCCGGTATGCCATCGAGATGCCCCATCAGCTCATCGTAGGCGGGGACGGCAAAAGCGCCTCCATCGCGGCGGCGTCCATTCTGGCGAAGGTCAGCCGGGACCGGTATGTGTCGGGAGAGCTGGACGCAAAATATCCCCAGTACCAGTTCGCTAAGCATAAGGGATACGGTACGAAGCTGCACTATGAACTGCTGGACCAGTACGGCCCCTGCCCGGAGCACCGACGCAGCTTTTTGAAAAAGTGGGAGGCCAAACGCCATGGGTAAGACCCAGAGCGCCGGAAACCGGGGCGAGGCGGCGGTGGCCCGCTATCTGCGGCAGAAGGGCTATACGCTGCTGGAAAGTCAGTGGCGCTGCCGGTTTGGTGAATTAGACTTAGTGGCAAAGAACAAGCAGGGGACCCTCTGCATTGTGGAGGTCAAGCTTCGGGGGAGCGGCTCCATCGCCCTGCCCCGTGAGTTTGTGGACAGCCGCAAGCAGCAGCGGCTCCGCAGCGCCGCGGAATTGTATCTGGCGGCGAACGAGTTGGACGTGCCGGTTCGGTTCGACGTGGCGGAGGTTTATGACGAGGGCGGCAGCCTCCGCATTTCCTATATCGAAAACGCGTTTATGTAGCCTCGTGAAGGAGGAAATCGATATGAAGTATTACAGCACGCGGGATAAGAACGTGTCCCTTTCCGCGGCGGAAGCCGTGAAAATGGGCCTGAGCCGGGACGGCGGTCTGCTGACCCCAACACGGATCCCTCAGATCGACCGGGCCTTTTTGGAGCGGCTGATACCCATGGAGTACGCCCAGCGGGCGGCGAAGGTCATGGCACTGTACCTGACGGATTATTCCGAGGAGGAGCTGCTGACCTTTGGCCGGAACGCCTACGGCCCGGCGCAGTTTGACGATCCCATTGCCGCGCCGGTGCGGAAGGTGGAGAATGGCCTATATTGTCTGGAGCTGTGGCACGGTCCCACCTCCGCGTTCAAGGATATGGCACTGCAAATGCTGCCTCAGCTTTTGTCCGCCGCACTGCGGAAAACCGGCGAAAAGCGGACAGCCTGCATTTTAGCGGCCACCTCCGGCGATACCGGCAAGGCGGCCATGGCCGGCTTTGCGGATGTGCCACAGACGTGTATTCAGGTCTACTACCCCAAGGACGGCGTCTCTCCCGTGCAGGAGCGGCAAATGGTGACGCAGGAGGGAGAGAATGTGGATGTCCGGGCGGTCATCGGCAACTTTGATGACGCCCAAGCCGGCGTTAAGCGTATCTTCTCCGATGAAGCTGTCCGGGCGGAGCTGGACAAGCGGGGTTATTTCCTGTCCTCTGCCAACTCCATCAACTGGGGCCGTATCCTGCCCCAAGTGGTCTACTACATCTCCGCCTACTGCGATCTGGTGCGGGACGGTGCTCTCACCATGGGGGACAAGGTGAACTTCTGCGTCCCCACCGGCAACTTCGGTGACATTCTGGCAGCGTACTACGCAAAGCGCATGGGCCTGCCGGTAAACAAGCTGATCTGCGCCTCCAACAGCAACAACGTGCTGACGGACTTCCTCCGCACCGGCATCTATGACCGGAACCGGCCCTTCCACACCACCATCAGTCCTTCGATGGACATTCTGATCTCCAGCAATCTGGAACGGCTGCTGTTCGACCTCTCCGGGGAGAATGACGCCGAAATCCGGATGTATATGGATGCACTGGGCAGCGCAGGCCGGTATCAGGTGTCCGACAATATCAAAGCAAAGCTGGACGATGCCTTCTGGGGCGGCTGCTGTTCGGAGGAGGAAACGGAGGAAACCATCCGCCGGTATTGGCAGGATCACAACTACCTCATCGACCCCCATACCGCCGTGGCGGCGGAGGTGCTGGCGCAGTACCGCGTCGCTTCCGGGGACGAGACTCCCGCCGTGGTGGTCTCCACCGCCAGTCCCTACAAGTTCTGCGGGAGCGTGCTCACCGCCATCGAGGAGACGCCCTGCGGCGATGGGCTGGAGCTGCTGGACCAGCTTCATACGGTCAGCGGCGTCCCGGTGCCCTGCCGTCTGGCGGAGCTGAAAGGGAAGGCTCGCCGCTTTGACAAAACGGTGGAGAAGCAGGCCATGGAGCAGGCGGTGCTGGACTTCCTGAAATAAGTCATCTGAAAAACAACATCGGGAAGGAGGTGCCACCGAATGGCGCTTTACGCCATAGGCGATCTGCATTTATCCCTGAACAGCAACAAGTCCATGGAGGTGTTCGGCCCCGCGTGGGAGAACTATACAGAGCGGATCCGGGCGTCCCTGAGCCAACTGACGGCGGAGGATGTGCTGGTGCTGGCGGGAGACACCTCCTGGGGAATGAGCCTTGAGGAATCCGTGGAGGATTTCCGGTTTCTGGAGCAGTTTCCCTGCAAAAAATATCTCATCAAGGGCAACCACGATTACTGGTGGGCCACCGCCGCTAAGTTCCGCACCTTTTGTGAGGCCAATGGCTTCACCACCCTGGAACTGCTGCACAACAACTGCTTTTTCTACGGCAATCACGCCGTCTGCGGCACCCGGGGCTGGTTTTTGGAAGAGGAACAGAAGCCCCACAACGCCAAGGTGCTGAACCGGGAGCTGCTGCGGCTGGAGACTTCGCTGAAGGCGGCGGGGGAGAAGCCCATCTTCTGCTTCCTCCACTATCCACCACTGTATCAGGGCTACCAGTGCCCGGAGATCCTGTCCATGCTGGAAGCCTACAAGGTGGAGCTGTGCTGCTACGGCCATCTCCACGGGCCGGTGATCCGCCGGAGGCAGGAGGGAAAATACGGAAATACGGAATTTTCTCTGATCTCCGGCGACTATCTGGGGTTTGTGCCGAAAAAAATTTGCGAAAAGTAGAAAAAAGACTGGAAATCTTGAAATATTTCTGGTAAAATACAAATTTGCATGGGCTGCTGCCTATGAGGATGGGTTTTACCGCCCATGATGAACGGAGGAGTAAACAATTATGACTGTCAAGAGCTGTGAAAAAGTTGAAAAGAGCCAGGTGGAGCTGACCATCGAGGTCAACGCCGCCGAGTTTGAGGCTGCCGTCGAAAAGGCATATCAGAAGATGCGCCGGAAGATCAGTGTTCCTGGCTTCCGTCCCGGAAAGGCCCCCCGCAAGATGATCGAGCGGATGTATGGCGCAGAGGTGTTTTTCGAGGAAGCCATCAATATCGCATTCCCCGAGGCCTATGAGGCCGCTGCTGAGCAGGAGAAGCTGCAGATCGTTGGCTATCCCACCGTCGAGATGGTGGGCGAGGTCACCAAGGACGGCTTCACCTTCAAGGCTACCACCCCTGTGTATCCCGAGGTCACTCTGGGCGAGTACAAGGGTCTGAAGGCTGAGAAGCCCGAGGTCAAGGTTCTGGCCGCTGACGTGGACGAGCGCCTCAAGGCTCTGGCTGACCGCAACACCCGTCTGGTGAGCGTGGAGCGCGAGGCCAAGAGCGGCGATACCGCCGTCATCGACTTCGAGGGCTTCAAGGACGGCGTTCCCTTTGAGGGCGGCAAGGGCGAGAACCACAATCTGGAGCTGGGCTCCGGCAGCTTTGTGCCCGGCTTTGAGGATCAGGTCATCGGCATGAAGGCCGGCGAGGAGAAGGACATCGACATCACCTTCCCCGAGAACTATCACGCTGACCTGGCCGGCAAGGCTGTGGTCTTCAAGGTGAAGGTCCACGAGGTCAAGGAGAAGGAAGTCCCCGCTATGGACGATGAGTTCGCCAAGGACGTCTCCGAGTTCGACACTCTGAAGGACCTGAAGGCCGACCTGAAGAAGAAGATCACCGAGGAGCGTCAGAAGGACGCTGACCGCGTGTTCGAGGAGAACCTGATGAACCAGGTGGCCGAGAACATCACCGCCGACATCCCCGATGTGATGGTGGAGAACCAGGCCCATCAGTATCTGGACAACTTCAAGGCCCAGATCAGCCGTCAGTTCCCCTATGAGGAATACAAGAAGATGACCGGCATGGACGATGCCAAGCTGCTGGAGGAGGCCAAGGAGCCCGCTCTGCGTCAGGTGAAGATGGATCTGGCTACCGCCGCCATCATCAAGGCTGAGAACATCGAGGCCAGCGATGAGGACGTGGAAGCCGAGTTCGCAAAGATGGCTGAGCAGTTCGGCATGGATGTGGAGATGGTCAAGAAGTATCTCTCCAAGGAGCAGGTCCACGATCAGATCCTGACCCAGAAGGCTGTGGCCGTGGTGGTGGACAGCGCTACCGCCGAGAAGCCTGCCAAGAAGACCGCTAAGAAGGCTGAGACTGCCGAGGGTGAGGAGAAGAAGCCTGCCAAGAAGACCACCAAGAAGGCTGAGACCGCCGAGGGCGAGGAGAAGCCCAAGAAGGCTCCCGCTAAGAAGGCTGCCAAGAAGGAAGAAAAGGAAGCCGAATAAAGGCGAAACTTTTTCGCGGCGATCACGGTACATTTTACAGATTCGACACATTCTCTCATGGTACCCGTGGTATCATGAGAGAATGGTTTATCAGGCACGATTTGCGCTGTAAATGTGCCGCGTTACAAAAGGAGGTCAACTTATGAGCTTAGTCCCTTATGTTGTAGAGCAGACCAACCGCGGCGAGCGGTCCTACGACATTTTCTCCCGTCTGCTGAATGACCGGATCATTTTTCTGGGCGAGGAGGTCAACGCCACCACCGCCAGCCTGGTAGTGGCCCAGATGCTGTATCTGGAGGCCCAGGATCCGGATAAGGACATTCAGCTTTATATCAACAGTCCCGGCGGCTCCGTGACGGACGGCATGGCCATCTACGATACCATGCAGTACGTCAAGTGCGACGTGTCTACCATCTGCGTGGGCATGGCTGCGTCCATGGGAGCTTTCCTGCTGTCCTCCGGCGCCAAGGGTAAGCGGATTGCGCTGCCCAACGCCGAAATTATGATCCACCAGCCCTCCGCGGGTACGCAGGGCAAGGTCACGGACATGGAGATCGACGTGGAGCACTTCCTGCGGATCAAGAAGAACCTGAATGAGATCCTGGCGTCCAACACCGGTAAGACCGCCGAAGAGGTCAAGGCGGCCTCCGAGCGGGACCACTGGATGACGGCTGACGAGGCCAAGGACTTCGGTCTGGTGGATAAGATCATCACTGCTAAGAAGTAAAAGAGGTAATACCATGAGTGACGAAGGCAAAAAGGCCCTGCGCTGTTCCTTCTGCGGAAAGCGGGAACAGCAGGTCCATCGTATGATCCAGGGCCCCGGCGTCCGCATCTGCGACGAGTGCGTGCAGCTTTGCATGAGCATTCTGAACGAGGGGTTCGACGGCCCGGAGACCACTCCCTTGGAGGACGTCCCCGATCAGCTGCCCACCCCCAAGGAGATCCGGGCGGTGCTGGATGAATATGTCATCGGACAGGAGGCCGCCAAGGTAGCGCTGTCCGTGGCGGTCTACAATCACTATAAGCGGATCTATTTCGGCGGCGGCGACGATGTGGAGCTTCAAAAGAGCAACATTCTGATGCTGGGCCCCACCGGCTCCGGCAAAACGCTGTTCGCTCAGACTTTGGCCCGTATTCTGAAGGTGCCCTTCGCCATTGCCGACGCCACGACCCTGACCGAGGCCGGCTACGTGGGCGACGATGTGGAGAACATCCTGCTGCGGCTTTTGCAGGCGGCGGATTTCGACGTGGAGCGGGCCGAGCGGGGCATCATCTATGTGGATGAGATCGACAAAATTGCTCGCAAAAGCGAAAACACCTCCATTACCCGGGACGTTTCCGGCGAAGGCGTGCAGCAGGCGCTGCTGAAGATCGTGGAGGGGACTGTGGCCAACGTGCCGCCCCAGGGCGGCCGCAAGCACCCCCATCAGGAGTTCATCCAGGTGAACACCAAGAACATTCTGTTCATCTGCGGCGGCGCCTTTGACGGTCTGGAAAAGATCATCGAAAAGCGGCTGGACGAGAAGGCCATCGGCTTTGGTGCCAATGTCCAGAGCAAGAAGGAAAAGAATGTCAGCCAGCTTTTGGCTCAGGTGCAGCCCCACGATATTCTGAAATTCGGCATCATCCCGGAGCTGGTGGGCCGCCTGCCGGTGATCGCGCCGCTGAACGCCCTGCAGCGGGAGGATCTGGTGCGAATTTTGCAGGAGCCGAAGAACGCACTGGTGAAGCAGTACAAGAAGCTGCTGGAATATGATGATGTGGATCTGGAATTCACGGAGGATGCCCTGAACGCCATCGCCGACAAGGCCATTGAGCGGAACATCGGCGCCCGTGGCCTCCGGGCGGTCATGGAAGGCCTACTGACCAAGGTCATGTATGAGATCCCCTCCGACGAGACTGTTGTGAAAGCGGTGGTCACAAAGGAATGTGTGGAAGGCACGGCGGAGCCGGAACTGACCCACGATCCCAACAAGATTAACTATTCCGTGAAGCTGAACCCCGGCAGAAGTGAGAGCCGGAGCGAGTCCGGTACGCCGAAGTCGGCGTCCTGACGGCCCTTTTGGGTATAACACGGGGGAGGGGCAGTGCCTCTCCCCCTCTTTGAACTCTCCAGAGAGGAGCAATTTATGGAAGCGAACACCTTGAATCTTCCCGTTCTGGCCCTCCGGGGCCTGACGGTTTTCCCTCATACGAACCTGACATTTGACGTGGAGCGCCGTATTTCCATCAAGGCCCTGGAAGTGGCCATGGAATCCGGTCAGGAGATCTTTCTGGTGACCCAGAGAGAACTGAACACGGATCGTCCGGGGGAGAAGGACCTTTACACCATGGGCACCATTTCCCGGGTGACCCAGATCCTGCGGCTGGGAAAAACCTCCCTGCGGGTGATGGTGGAGGGCGGACGCCGGGCACGGCTGCGCCGCTTGTGGCAGACGGAGCCTTATTTGCAGGGCCATGTGGAGGTGGTGGAGGAATCCGTTGCCGTGAGCCACGGTCCGAAAACCGAGGCCCTGCTGCGGCAGACCTGGGGCCTGTTCCAGGATTATGCACATCTGGCAGGCAATGTGGCCGAGGAGGTCACTGCGGCGGTGCTGGATTGCCAGGAGCCGGGGTATCTGGCGGATTTTATCGCCCAGAATACGGCTCTGCGGTATGACGATAAGCAGGCAATTCTGGAAGAACTGTCTCCGCTGGTGCGGTTGCGGAAGCTGAACGGCTTCTTAGCCCGGGAGCGGGATGTGCTGGGCTATGAGCGCCAGATGGAAGGCAAGGTCCGGGACGAGCTGGCTCAGCAGCAGAAGGAACAGATTCTGCGGACCCAGATCCGGGTCCTGCAAAACGAGCTGGGCGAGGACGAGGACAACGAGATCGAAGAATACCGTCAAAAGCTGGCGGAACTGAAATTAGAGGACGAGACCCGGGAGCATCTGGAAAAGGAGATCAACAAGCTGGCAAAGCAGCCCTATGTCAGCGCGGAGGCTTCGGTGATCCGGAACTATCTGGACGTGTGTCTGGAACTGCCCTGGGGTACATATACGAAGGAGCGTCTGAATGTGGACGCGGCCCGGAAGGTGCTGGACCGGGATCACTTCGGTCTGGAAAAGGTGAAGAAGCGGATTTTGGAGACCATTGCCGTCCGGCAGATGAATCCGGAGGGGA
>ERZ773243.2156-NODE-2156-length-17809-cov-23.839247_pt1 | contig 17809 bp, 9 predicted proteins | sample MGYA00580520_ERZ773243 | MGnify/ENA primary metagenome ERZ773243 (study PRJEB29015, sample SAMEA2737747) | human gut metagenome | biome: human gut; feature: human-associated habitat; material: faeces | place: China | collected 2012 ... | reverse complement strand
ATCTGGTTGTCCGCCAGCTTCATATCGGCGCGGTCCAGACCCTCGCTCTCCTTGATTTCATCAAGGCCCAGGCAGAGCAGAACCACGTCCGCCTTGGCAGCCAGCGCGGCGGCCTCAGCCTTCTTGGCGGCATCGGGCTTGCCCTGCCGGTCAAAGCCGGTGGCAAAGCCAACGCTGTTCAAGCCGCTTTCCTTGAGACATTCGAGGAAGGTGTCCACCTTGATGGAGTTGACCGCGCTGGAGCCTGCGCCCTGATAGCGGGGTGTCTCGGCAAAGTCACCGATAACGGCCACGCGGGCACCGGCGGCCAGCGGCAGCAGGCCTTCCTCGTTCTTGAGCAGGACGGTGCTCTCTGCGGCAGCGCGGCGGGCCAGCGCATGGTGGGCGTCGGCGTCAAACTCACGGCTGTGATTTTCCACAGCGGCGTGGGTGTCAAAAACCAACGTCAGCAGCTCATCCAGACGAGCGTCAACGTCCGCCTCGGTGATTTTGCCGGTCTCCACGGCCTTCAGCAGCTCGCGGACGGCATCCCCGCCGGGGGCGGGCATTTCCAGCGTAGAGCCGTTCTTTACGCCCAGCGCATGGTCATTGCTGCCGCCCCAGTCGGTGACAACCGCGCCGTCAAAGCCCCAGTCCTTGCGCAGGATATCCTGCAGCAGATGGGCGTTCTCGTTGGCGTAGGTGCCGTTGATGAGGTTGTAGCTGGACATAATGGTTTTGGGATGTGCCTCTTTGACAACAATCTCAAAGCCGGTCAGGTACAGCTCGCGCAGGCTGCGCTCGTCCACCACGGAGTCGGACGCCATACGGCGCAGCTCCTGGCTGTTGACGGCGAAATGCTTGGGGCAGGCGGAGATACCCTCGGACTGGATGCCGCGCACATAGCCTGCGGCCATCTTGCCGGAGAGGTAGGGGTCCTCGGAGAAATACTCAAAGTTGCGGCCGCAAAGCGGGCTGCGCTTGGTGTTTAGGCCGGGGCCCAGCAGGACGGAGACCTCCTGTGCGGCGGCCTCCTCCCCCATTGCCTGACCGACCTGCTCGCCGAGGGCAGGGTCCCAGCTGCAGGCCACGGTGGCTGCTGTGGGGAAACAGGTTGCGGGTACGCTGGGGTTCAGCCCCAGATGGTCCGCAGCCCCGGCCTGCTTGCGCACACCGTTGGGGCCGTCGGACAGGGTAATGGAAGGAATACCCGCCTTTTTATACCCCCGGGTGGTAAAGACCGTCTCGCCGGAGAGCAGTGCGCATTTTTGTTCAAGGTTCAGTTGTTGGATGATTTCTGCGTTTTTCAAGGGTAGGCACTCCTTTTTTATTAGGCAATACCGCGCAATTTCAAGTCACGGTCATGCACTTGCATTGTGCGGTATTGCGGGGGTTATTTTTATGCGTTCTTGTTTTCGGCTCTGGCGGCCTTGGCGGCCTTGTACAGCTTGACATCACGGACAATGCCGCGGATCGCCAGTGCAAACAGTGCCACGGCAACAAGGTCGATCAGCGCAACAAGGTGACGCCAGCCGAGCACAGCGGGCTTAAAGTCGTGGCGCAGCGCGGCGGTATCGCCGATACTCTCGGCATAGTCACGGTTGGTCACACGGACGTGCAGATACATATACAGTGTCTGCTTTGCAGCGCGGCGCAGGGCCTGCAGATAGCTGTTGGAGCCGGTCTCAAAGGCCATCTTGCCGCCGATGAAGCCAGCCATCCACAGGCTGCCGCCTGCGCGCAGGGCTTGGTCACCGTTCATATAGCTGTGATGGTCGCAGTAGTCGGTAATCACAGCGCCGTCAAAGCCCCACTCGTCACGCAGGATGCCGGTCAGCAGCGCCTCGCTGCCGCCAGCCCAAACAGCGCCGATACGGTTGTAGCTGCTCATCAGGCCGACAGCGTCATAGTCCTCGACCAGCATCTGGAAGGGACGCAGATAGATCTCACGCAGAGCCTGCTCGGTCATCCACGTGTAGACAGAATCACGGTAGATGCCGCTTTCACCGTCATTGCAGATAAAGTGCTTGACGTAGGTGTAGACACCAGCGTCATTGGCGCCATGCACGGTGTTGCCGCAGATGACGCCGGACAGCAGGCTGTCCTCGGAATAATACTCGTAGTTACGGCCGTTGAAGGGGCTGCGGTGCATATTGGTGGCAGGCGCATACCAGCCGGTATAGCCGTTCTGCAAAGCCTGCGTGCCGATGGTGCGGCCCTCCTCCTGGGCCAGTTCGCCGTTCCACGTCTGGGCCAGCGTGCTGGAGCTCGGGAAGCCGGTGCCAGCGCCCATACCGGTGAAGCCGCCAATCTGGGAGGGGCCGTCAGCGTCCTTGCTCTTGATCTTGCCGACGCTCTTGAGCTCGGCCAGACCGCCGTAGGCGTTGATGTACATATTTTCCATCTCATTCACGGTCAGCTCATCGAGCAGCGCATCCCACTGCGGATCATTGAAGTCAGCGCCCAGCTGGAAGCCGAGGTCGGTGGTCTTGCCGTTGTCCTCTATCTTCAGACCGTTCTTTGCGCCGGTGGTGATGGCCTCGTCGGCCTCATTGATGTAGCCGTCTGCCATGTCAGCGGTGTAAAGGTTCAGTGCCTTGACGTTGTCGGTCATAGCGCGGCTGGGGGTGTTGGTCTTGGGGAAGGTGCCCGCAAAGTCAGCGCGGGTCATGTAGGTGATGTTCTGGTTGGAGTCGCTGCCGTCCAAGCTGACGCCGTCAATGGCATCGCTACCGGTGAACTTGTTGGAAACCGGGTTGCCGGTGACGGTGTCCTCGGCATACTGGACGTTGGCAGGCAGGTTGCAGGTAATGGTTGCGGCGGCGTCATCGTCCACATCGTGGGCATCGTGGCGCACGGTAAAGATGTAATCGCCTGCGTCCAGCTCATAGCCGGTAAAACCGTTGTGGTTGGCGTCATAGGCGTCATAGCTGGCCATATCGGAGACGGGAACGGTCAGGGTAACCTCCTCGCTCTCGCCGGGCTGCAACTCCTTCGTCTTGGCGAACGCGCCCAGCTCCACGCTGGACTTTTCAATCTCGCCTGCAATATAGGGTGCGGTGTAGTAGAGCTGCACAACATCCTTGCCGGCGCGGTCGCCGGTGTTGGTGACGGTGACCTTCACGGTCACATCGCCGTCCTTCGTCAGGGTGGCACCGTTGGCGGAGGCATCGGTCACCTTCCAATCAAAGCTAGTGTAGCTCAGGCCGTAGCCGAAGGGATACTGCACAACGGCGTCATAGCCGGTGCCGTGCTCGTTGGAAACGCCGTCCCAGTAGCCCTCGGCGTCAGCGGTCTCGTACCATTTGTAGCCGATGTAAATGCCCTCGGCGTAATCTACATAGGAGACCTGCTCATAGGCATCGTAGGTATCGAGGTTGCCGCTGACGGTGCCGTCCGCCGGGTACAGACCCTCGGCATCGGCGTAAGCGCCCACGCCCTCCATACCGGCGTTGGCATAACTGGCGGCTGTGGTCAGATCATACGCCCAGGTGTCAGCGGTGCGACCGCTGGGTTCTTTGTCGCCCCACAGCACGGCGGGGATGGCGGTTGCGCCCTCGGAGCCGGACAAACCGGCAATCAGGCAGGCATCCACGCCGGGGATGGTCTCAATCTGGCCCAGCTCCATAACGTTGGTGGAGTTGATGAGCACTACCACATGGGCGTAGTTGGCACCGACGTAGGTCAGCAGATTTTCTTCCTCGGTGGTCAGCTCCAGCATCGTGCGGGTGTCGTCCACCACAATGTCGCCGCCTTTTTCAGTGCGCTTGTACTGCTGCTTGGTGGCGTCGTTGCTCTCGCCTGCCAGACGGCCAATCACGACGATGGCCGTATCGGAGAAGTTCTTGGCGTTGTCGAGCATCGACTGGGTGTAGTAGGTGGTGTTGCTGATGTCAGGCTCGTACAGGCGGCCGGATTGCTCGGGACGGCTCTTCAGCGTTTTGGCGTATTCACGCCCGGGCTGGAAGTCCTTGTACATATCGGTCAGCTCGGTGTTGTACTCAATGCCGTAAGCGGTCAGGGCGGCCAGCAGATCGGTGTTGACGGCGTTCACGCCGCCGGAGCCGGAGCCGCCGCCCAGCCATGCGGTGGATGCCCAGCCGAACACATTGACCTTTTTGGTGTCGGCGCTCAAGGGCAGCGTGTTGTCGTTATTCTGCACCAGAACGGTACCCTCGGCCTCAACCTCTGCGGCGAGGGCCTCGGCCTTTACTTTGGTGTCTGCAATTTCTGCGTCAGAATAGTGACCGCTTGGCGCGCCGAAAAAGCTGTCAATCACGGTTGCCAATGTGGACAAAACATAGGTGCTGATCAGAACCGCGGCCAACAGAATCACGGACAGCACCAGCCCAATCCCATGCAATACGGGATGCGGCTTGCGAACCTTTGTTTGCTTCGTCATTTGCTTTTTTCTCCTCTTACTTGCTTTTTCCTCTCATAACACTTACAAGCCGGTACCATGCTTTTGTGTTGATTCTATTGTAGCAGAGAAATGCGCCAATAACTCATTTTTTGCATAATCTGTTGTTTTTGAAGCATAACTTGCAAAAAAGCCAAAATGTACAGGCGTTTTCCTGCGCATTTTGGCTAAGTTTTATAGGTTTGTATTGTGCAAGTTGCTGTTTTTACGCTTTGTTGGCCTTGGCAGCAGCCTTGGCTTCCAGTTTTGCCAGCTTACGCTTGCTCGGCTTCCAGACGCGGAAGATGCGGTAGGCAAAGAACACCAGCAGCAGCGTGCAGAGGATGTTGACCACCGTGCGCACAACCGTGGCAATCTGCGGGCCGTCCTTGTAGACGCTGCCCGGCATAGCGTGGTTCATTGCCTTGGTGTTGGCCGTGGTGTACAGCACATGGTGCAGTGCCTCACGGGCGTAATGGTAGGTTTCCGGGTCGTTGGCGTCGTAATTATCCCAGCGGGCCGCGGACGTATCATAGGTCAGCTTCATATCGGCGCCTGCCTCAATCATCTGCTGGCCGAGCATAAATACGCCCGTGTTCGCGTTATCGGTGATGACTGCGCCGTTGAAGCCCCACTCGGTGCGCAGGATGCCGGTAATCAGCGCATAGCTGCCGCCGGTCCAGGTTGCACCGATGCGGTTGAAGGCCGTCATAACGCCCATAGCTGCGGGAATCGTGGTTTCTGCGTTCTGATAGTTGCCGTCCGCCTGCTTCTCGACATAGTTCAGCGTGATATCGTCCAGCTTCATGCACATCTCGAAGGGCTTCAGGTAAATTTCGCGGGCAGACTGCTCATTCAGCCAGGTTGCTGCACCGTACTGGCCTTCACGGTCGCCGCGGTGGTTTTCCTGGTCATTGAAGGCGAAATGCTTGATGTAGGCATACAGCCCCTTGGTGGCAGCACCATATACCTCCTTGGAGGCTACCGTGCCGGACAGGAACGGATCTTCGGAATAATACTCGCCGTTACGGCCGCTGAACGGCGTGCGGTGAATGTTCATAGAGGGCGCATACCAGCCGTCGCAGCCGCCGATAACCGCCTCATTGCCAATCATCGTGCCGTATTCCAGTGCCAGGTCCTGGTTCCAGGTCTGTGCCAGCGTCATCATATTGGGGAACATAGCGCCGGTACCGCCGTAAATCAGGCCGCTGGCAGTATCTGCATCAATCACAAAGGGCTTGCCGACGCTGTCGATGGCCGGCACGCCGTAGCCGGAGCAGGTAATGATGTTATAGTAGTTCTCTGCCGTCAGCTGGTCGAGCAGGTCATTCCACATCGGGTCGTCATAGCTCTTGCCGCGCAGGTCAATCAGGCTCAGACCATTCTTGGCGCCGTAGGTAATCGTATCGCTGTAGGTGTCCCCTACCGTCGGGTTGCCGGAATCTGCAGAATCCAGCTGCGCCACCAGCGCAGCATCCGCAGTCTTTTTGTACTGATAGGAAGCCGGGTTGCCGTCTGCATCGGTGCCGTTGATTTCGTTGCCCCAGGTGCTGATGACGTCACTGGGCTCGCCGTCCGGCTTGGGGAAGGTCCCGGTCCAGTCGCTGCGGGTCAGGTAAACAGCATCGCCCTTGGCAGCGTCCAACTGGTTGGTGATGGCCGCGCCCGTGCGGCTGTCCGTTGCGTAGGTCGTGGTATCGGTCTCGGTATTGGCGGGGGTGTACACAGCCGTGAAGGCGGCATCGCCGTCCGCTGTCATGCCATCGGCTGCGGTCTTGCCCTTGGCAGCCAGCACATTGTTGACAGCCTCATGGGCGTCCTTGGCTGCGGTGATGTAGTAATCCCCTGCATCCAGAATGTACGTCTTTGCGCCGTTGGCGTCATACGCCTTGAGCTGATCCTTGGTGAACGTGACGCTCACGGTCTCACTGGCGCCGGGGGCAAGCTCTGCGGTTTTGCCGTAGCCAACCAGCTCCACGGCGGGCTTCTCCACGCCGTTTGTCTTGTCATAGTCGGTGTAGGGGCTCTGCACATACACCTCCACAACGTCCTTGCCGGAAACGTCGCCGGTGTTCGTCACCGTAACCTGTGCGGTGCAGGTATCGCCGCTCCAATCAGCCTTGAAGTCACTCCAGTCAAAGCTGGTGTAGCTCAGGCCGTAGCCGAAGGGATAGATGACCTCCTTGGCATAGTCGTAATCGCCCGCGTTGCCCTGGCCGAGAACGGTGTCCTCGTAGCGGGTTTCATAGTAGCGATAGCCGACGTAGATGCCTTCCTCGTAGGTGACATAGTTGTACTTGGTGATATTGCCGTTCTCATCATAGTAGGCATAGTCGCCAAAGTTCTGTGCGGCCGGGGATGCGGAGGCATCGGCGGCAAAGGTGTCCACCGTGCGGCCGCTGGGGCTGACCTTGCCGGTCAGAATGTCTGCCATGCTGGCACCAATCGTGGGGGCATACAGCACAGACTTGATGTTGGGATAGTCTGCCAGCCAGTCCAGCTCCAGCGCTGCGTTAGAGTTGATAATCAGCACGGTATTATCATAGTTGTCGTTCAGGTATTGCAGGATTTCACGCTCGGTGGTGTCCGGCTCCAGATAGCTGCGAACCTTATCCTCCTGCGTGTCTGCGTGGTTGTACATGGAGCGCGGCATATCGCGGCCCTCGCCTGCCACACGCTTCAGCACATAGACCGGGGTCGTGCCCTGCACGCTGTCCAGCAGGCCGCTCTCGCCCTGCAGAACGGACAGCGGGCACTCATTGATGCGGAAGTCCTCGGCATCGCCGAAGCTGATGGAGCCGCTGGCCAGACCGTAGCCTGCACCGGCACCCGCGCTGTAGAAGTTCCATAGTGTCTCATTCACATTCAACCCGTGGGAGGCAAGTGCCGTGTTCAGCGGAGTGCCGCCGCCCATCAAACCGGCACCTGCATTCTGGTTGCTGTTGGCAGAGAACAGGCTGACGGTCGTACCCTCTGCCAGGGGCAGGCCGCCGTCATTTTTCAGCAGGACAACGCCCTCGCTGTTGATGCGGTCGGTCAGGTCGGCTTCCGCAGCGCCGATATTGTCTGCCGTGTAATCAGATGTGTTGTAGTCAAGGTTCAGGCCATCCGCCTGCACCTTGCTGTTATCCCACGACTTCTTGTAGCCCAGCATGGCATTGACCATGCGGGCATACCCGGGCAGGATTACGTTGGCCGCAAACAGCAGAACCGCCATGACAACTGCCAGAACGCCCAGAATAGCGGTGTGCAGTACATGGCCCACGATTTGCAGCGGGGTCAGTTTTTTCTTTTGCATTTGCTTTTTCCTCCTTGCATTCTAAGGCACTGCGCAATCAGTGTCCTTTCGTTGCAGATTCTATTATAATCATTTTTTCCGGAAAAGTTGCTTTTTTGCACAATCTGTTGTTTTTGAAGCATAACTTGCAAAAAAGCCAAAATGCGCAGGCGTTTTCCTGCGCATTTTGGCTAAGTTTTATAGGTTTGTGTTGTGCAAGTTGCTGTTATTGAGCCTTCTGGGCCTTGGCAGCCTTCTTTGCGGCGCGCTTGGCCTTGCACTCTGCCTTCTTGGCAAGATAGCGCTTGCTGGCCCACAGCGCGCGCACCGCCTTGAAGCCGAAGAACCACATCACCGTCACAAAGACCAACAACGCCACGTAGCCATACTGCCATATAGGAATGATGTTCTTGACCGTGGTATCGGCATCCACGCCATTCATTGCGTTGGAGTTGGCCACCGCGTACAGATAGCGGTGCACGGCCGTGCGGGCGTTCTGCATAACCGTTGCAGTCAGCTCGCTGTCATTGAGCGCCCACATATTGTGGGCCGTGTTCAGCCACAGGTCATTGCCCGCAGCCAGACCCTCGCGGATGTCGCAGTAATCAAAGCTGTTGAAGGAGGTCTGGTCGGTAATGACAAAGCCCTTGTAGCCCCACTCACCACGCAGGATGTTGGTCATAATGCCCTCATGGCCGCCAATCCAGCGGCAGCCGATGCGGTTCATACCACTCATAATGCCCACAGCGCCGCCGTCCACAACGCTCATCTCAAAGGGCTTCAGGTACAGCTGGCGGGCGGCCTGCTCATTGACGAACATCGCACCGCCGATACGGTTGGTCTCCTGGTCATTGAAGGCGAAATGCTTGATGGTGACAATGCCGCCCTTGCTCTGGAAGGCGGCAGTCTCCGCTGCGCCGAACACGCCGGAAAGCAGCGGGTCCTCGGCATAATACTCAAAGTTACGGCCGCTGTTGGCTGCACAGTGGATGTTCATAGCCGGGGCATACCAGACCTGCACCCCGCTGGAGAGGCTGTCCTCGCCCACCAGCTTGCCACGGCGGGACGCCAGCTCCACATTGTAGGTCGAAGCCAGCACCACCGCAGGCTCATACGCCATGCAGTGCAGATTGCCGCCCGCCAGCGTGCTGGAAATGCCTGCGGGGCCATCCTTATGTACCGTGCCGGGCGCGCCGATGCTCTCGACCACCATCGTACCATAGCCTGCATGGCGAATCAGATTGTAGGTGTCCTTCTTGCTCATCTGGCTCAGCAGCGTTTCCCAGCGAGCATCGTCATAGTCCGCGCCAATCAGGTCGCACAGCTTCAAGTTGCCCGCCTCATCAAAGGCCGGCATTTCAGCGCTTTCATCCTCCGGGCGGGTAATTTCCAGCGCAGTCAGCACGGCTTCCGGGGCCTCCCAGCTGCCATTCTGATAGGTGGTCGGCCAGGTGCCGCTCCAGTCGCTGCGGCTCAGATAGGTAAAGTCAGCGTCATAGGTTGCAATGTCTCCATCGGCAAGCTGCGCGGTGACGGCTGCACCAGTTTCCGCCGTCGCAAAGGTTCTGGTATCGGTCTGCGCCTGATTATAGAGCGCGGTCATCGCCGCATTGCCGTCCACCTCTGCGCCCTTGGCGGCCAGAATGTTCTTGGCAGCCTCGTGGGCGTTGGAGGCAGCCGTCAGGTAGTAGTCCCCTGCCTCCAGAATGTAGGTGCCCGCGCCGTAGGCGTCAAAGACCTTCAGGGCGCTCTTGTCCACATCAATCTGGACGGTCTGGCTTTCGCCGGGCTGCAGGATATCCGTCTTGGCAAAGCCGACCAGCTCCACCGCCGGTTTTTCAATGCGGTTGGCACGGTCATATTCCGTATACGGGTTCTGCAGATACGCCTGCACAACCTCCTTGCCCGCGGCCTTGCCGGTGTTCGTGACGGTGACATTCAGCGCAAAGCCGTCCGCCGTTTCGGTCATCTTGTAATCCGACCAGCTGAAGTCCGTATAGCTCAGGCCGTAGCCGAAGGGGTACACCACCTGTGCATCGTAGTCAAAATTCCCCGCATTGCCTTGTGCCAGAACGGCATCCTCATAGCGGGTCTCATAGTAGCGGTAGCCGACGTAGACGCCCTCGGCGTAGACAATATACTTGTTACCGGCAAACACATCGCTGTTTGTGATGGTGTAGTCGCCCAGATTTGCAGCGGCCGGGGCAGAGGATGCGTCAGCCGCCCAGGTGTCCACCAAGTGGCCGCTGGGGTTCACCGTGCCGTTCAGTGCTTCGCCGATGGCATAGGCACCCTCCTGCCCCAGTGCGCCCACCCAAAGCACAGCGTCAATGTCATACCGGCTGAGCTCCGTCATATTGATGGGGTTGGTCACGTTCAGCAGCAGAATCACCTTGTCAAAGCGTTCGGTTGCCATCTGAATCAGGTTGCGCTCCTCCTGTGTGAAGGAGAGGTACTCTGTCGGCAAATCCACGCTTTCACTGCCGCTGCGGCCAATCACCACGATTGCAGCATCATTGTACTGCGCCATGCTGTCAAATTCAGCCTGCGTGTAGGCGCTCTGCGGGGCCTCGTTGGCTGCAAAGCGGCCCTGCCCGGTAATGCTGGGCACTTCCTTTTTATAGGAGGCACCCGCGCCGGTGGTGTAGAAGTCCCACAGCACCGGGTTGACGGTAAAGCCTGCGGCCTCCATCGCCTGCCGCAGGTTGGGCGCAGTGGAGGTGTCCACGCTGCCCGCGCCTGCGCCGCCATAGACAAGGTCGGCTGCGCTTTCGCCCAGAAGGGTCACGCTTGCGCCCTTGGCCAGCGGTAGGGCATCTCCATTATTGCGCAGAAGAACCATACCCTCCTGCTCAATTTCGCGGCAGAGCTGGGCCGAAGCCTCCTGCACCGCCGCGGCGGAGGAATAGTCACTGGTGAAATACTGCGGATTGCTGCCGCCGCTTTTGGCGGTGGTCGGCATTGCTACGGCCATACTGATCATAGCCGAATAGTTGTTGGACAGCGGAATGGCAATCAGGCAGGCAGCCCCCAGCAGCGCAAAGATAAGCGCCAGCAGAACCGCCAATACCCGCCGCACAACGCAGAGGAACGTTTTCATACTTTTTTCTCCTTCTTTTTCGGCCTCGCCGAATTTTGCTTCTTTATTATAGCGTTTTTTTACAGAAAAAACACAAAAAATACATAAATTGTCGGTTTTGCTTCACAATCTGTCGATTCCGTCGGAGTATGTCAATTTTTATTGGTCATTTTGCCAGTTTTCCGTCTTGCCTGTTTGTGCAATCTGCGCCATCAAAAAAACTCCGGAGCTATCTCCGGAGTTTTTTCACAGTTCATTCTTTTGCGGCAGCAGTACCCGCAGGGTGAACCACTCGTTCTCCCAGTGCAGGGTCACGGTGCCGCCGTGGGTCTCGGCGGCGCGGACGCTTTTTAGGTCATAGCCGCCGTGGCTGCTCTGGCGCGGCAGACCGTCCGGCCCCAGCTCCACCGGCTGGGCGCAGTAGTTTTCAAACCGCAGCATCACAAAGCCGTTCTGGGCGTAGACGGCCACGCGAATCAGCCGCTTTTCGGGGTCCTGCTCGGTCAGCACACTCTCGGTGGCATTGTCCAGCGCCGTGCCGACGATGGTGCATATCTCCCCAGTTGTCAAAAAATTCAGCAGCGTGCCGTCTGCCACGCAGGTCAGGTTGATGCCGTGCTGCTGGCAGTACATACTTTTGGCGGTAAGCAGGGTGTCCAGCACCGGGTTGCCGGTCTTGTTCTCGGCCTCATAGCGGTGGATGTCGCCTTCCATCTCGGCCAGTGCGGCGTCCTGCTTGACCTTGTCGCGCTCGGCACGAATGGCCGCAATCTGCATTTTCAGCTCATGGTAGCGGCGGTTAATCAGGCGGATGTTCTCTTTGCTCTGCTTGTATTGCTCATACTGGCGGTGCAGGACGTTATCCATCGCCGCCAGCTCGCTGTGCAGCGCCGCCTCCCGCAGTTGCTCATGCTGGACGCTCAGAATCAGCACGCCCGCAAAGTCCACCAGCGTGCGGATGTAGAACACCACGATTGTGACCTCGTCCCCCGAGACGAAGCTCAGATTGCTTACGGCAAAGACCGTCACTGCCATTACCACCGCCATCAGCATGGCGGTGGGGGGTGATGACCAGCCGGGCCGCAATCTTGCGGCGACTCTCAAAACAGAACAGAAAACCGTAGACCACCGCATAGACCACCGCCAACAGCAGCAGGGACATCGCCGGTCAGGTAGAGGAACGCCGCCAGCAGTGCGCCGCAGCCCGCCGTAATGCCCCAGTACACCGGCTTTGCGGTGCGGGGCGGCGCGGCTTGCGCGTAGAGCACCGCGCCCAGAATTTCCGCCAACGCGGTGTAAAGCCGCGGAATATCCGGCAGAATCATGCACCGCCACCCCCGATATAATCCGCCAGCGCGGCCAGAAACGCCTTGCGCTTGGGGCGGCTGATCTGCAGCTCATGCGGGCCAACCTGCACCGTGTTCTGCTGCACGCCGGACACGTGCGCCAGATTGACCAGATAGCCGCTGTTGCAGCGGACGAAGGCGCTGTTTTCCAGCTTTTCCTCCCACGTTTTCAGGGTGCCGGAGGCGGAAAAATCTCCGTTTTCCGTATAGAAGTTGATGCGGTGGCCATCGCTCTCGATGTAGTAGACCTCGGCGGCGTCCACGCGGCGCATACCGCCGTCCACCGGCACGGCCAGATACTGCCGCGCCCGCCGGGTCAGCTGGCCAACGGCCTTTTGCAGCTGCTGCGAGAACGCAAAGTACGGCACCGGCTTGAGCACATAGTCCAGCGCCCCCACCGCGTATCCCTTGATGGCGTACTGCGCCATATTGGTAATGAAAATCAGCTGCACCTCGCTGTCTATAGCGCGGATACGGCGGGCCGTCTCCATACCGTCCAGCTGCGGCATCTCCACATCCAAAAAAATAATGTCATAGACAGGCCGGTATTCTTCCAGAATTTCCAGTCCATCGGTGAACATCGTCACCTCAAACAGCGTGCCATACTGCCGTGTGCAGCGCTGCACATAGCCTGCCAGCTGTTCGCGGACCGCTGCCTCGTCCTCGACGATTGCAACGCGGATCATGCCAGCTCTGCCTCACAGCGGTCAAGCACGGCGGCGATAACCTGATCCATATCGTAGTATTTGTACTCGCCCAGGCGGCCGCCGAAGATAACCTTCGGCTCGACCTCGGCCAGCTTCTTGTATTCAGCGTACAAGGCGCCGTTCTTGGCATCGTTGACCGGATAGTACGGCTCATCGCCGGGCTTCCACTCGGAGGAGTACTCGCGGCTGATGATGGTCTTGGGCAGGTCGTTGCCGTTCTCGTCCTTGCCGAACTCGAACCACTTGTGCTCGATGATACGGGTCCACGGCGTCTCGCGGTCGGTGTAGTTGACCGCAGCATTGCCCTGAAAGCTGGGCTTGTCGAGGAGCTCGTTCTCAAAGCGGACAGAGCGGTACTCCAGCGTGCCCAGCTTATAATCAAAGTAAGCGTCAATGGGGCCGGTGTAGACCACCTTGTCAGCCAGTGCATCCAGTGCAGCCTTGTTTTCCAGATAGTCAGTGTTCAGGCGCACTTCAATGCCGTCCAGCAGGTTGGCAATCATCTTGGTGTAGCCGCCGATGGGGATGCCCTGATACAGCGCGTTGAAATAGTTGTTGTCAAAGGTCAGGCGCACAGGCAATCGCTTGATGATGAAGGCGGGCAGATCCTTGCAATCGCGGCCCCACTGCTTCTCGGTGTAGCCCTTGATGAGCTTCTCATAGATGTCGCGGCCCACAAGGGAGATGGCCTGTTCTTCCAAGTTCTTCGGCTCGCCGGTGATTTCTTTGCGCTGCTCCTCAATTTTGGCGGCAGCTTCCTCCGGCGTGACCACACCCCACATCTTATTAAAAGTATACATATTGAAGGGCAGCGAGTAGAGCTCGCCCTTGTAGTTGGCAACCGGCGAGTTGGTAAAGCGGTTGAACTCCGCAAACTGGGTGATATAATTCCAGACTTTTTTGTTGTTGGTATGGAAGATATGTGCGCCGTACTTGTGGACGTTGATACCCTCGATGTTCTCGGTGTAGATATTGCCCGCAATGTTGGGGCGCTTATCAATCACCAGCACGCTCTTGCCGTGTGCCTTTGCCTCATGCGCAAAGATAGCGCCGTACAGGCCGGAGCCGACTACCAGATAATCATACATATCGCTGTTCTCCTATATTTCAATTTGCTGTGCAGATAGTTTGAAATCAGTATACCACGATTTGTATGAAAAGTCCATGTTTCGGCACCATTTTTATCCCCTTGTCCCATAATCAGCGCATTGGAACCACCCCCTAAAGTGAATCCAAAAAAGAAATCGCTGCAGTCGGAATCGCATCGTCTGGCGGTGAGCTGGGAACAGCGTTGGTTATGTTGACTGCCTGCAGCTCTTCCCGCACCACCTTGCGGATGCTTTTCTCCAGCCTATTTGTCTGTTCTGCCGTAAGGATGCTCTGTACCAGAAACTCTTTGCGTTTGGCTGGCGGCATCTGCTGCAGCAACGCCCACGCGCGGCGGTGTTGCGGTTCATTGAGGTTCGGGCGGAAAACATATTGCAGTCGTTTCATACCTCGGTATTGTACCAACAAACCGCCATTGAGGAATTGGAGAGCTTATTTTGACAGTCCTCTCCCCTTCTGATATAATTTGCTCTTGATTGTCGCCTCCAAATTACGAGGGAGGTGAACGCTTGAGTTTTCAGGAAATAATTTTGCTGCTTACTTTTATTGGCAGCTGCATATATGCCACCGTTTCTCTTACACTAAAAGTTCTTGAATTTCTCTTAAAAAATAAAAAGAGCCGCTGACTTGGACAGAAGTCAGCGGCAAATGAAAGCACTCACACAAAGCGGCAATCATTATGAAATTTCTTTGAAATCCGCACCGAATATATTCAAGGCTACGACACGCCCCAGCATACATATCCGCTGGGCTCCCTGATGTTCGGTGTCCTGGACCTGGATGCCGCCCCCTATCTGGAACGGGGCCGCACATTGCTGGAAAAATTCCGGGGCGTAAACTTCCCGGAAAATCAGACGATGCAGCAGAGCCTGGCAACGCCTGACACCTGTGTGTATTACCAGGTGGCTTCCTTTTACCATGACTTTGCCACCGCTGTGCGGCAGGCTTCCCCTGCTCTGTTTGATCTGGTGGAAGGTTACACACTGGCTACCTTCCGTCGCAATGAACGGGAACTGAAAAAGACGAAGCATAGCCTGTATCTAATTATGTATGAACACAAAAACGGCAGTTCCTATACATTTGATGAACTGCGTACCAGAATGTCCCACTTTGGCGAGTTGGCCATGACCAGCGACATCATGGAAGGGTTCTGCCGGAACTCTCCGGAGTACACCGACCAGATGAAGGTCTTTATCCAGCGTGATACCGGGGATGCCTCTCTGTGTCGGACGGCGCTGTCGGTATTGGAATCATTTGTGACCTTTCTGCAGCAGTTGGTGGACGGAAAAACCGATCTGCGCCAGCTGATTGAGGCTACGCTGGTGGACGAGGACGGACGTCCCAGAACGGAGCATGGCCAGCGCCCTTCGGAGCTGCTGGTAGAACTGGCCGAAAAGGACGATTCGACCTACCAGAAATACCACAAGCTGGAGGACGACATCCATATCCAGACCCGTTACAAACGGCCAACAGACAACAAAAAAAGCGGCATTTCTGCCGCCACGTTCTACGCGAGCGATACGCTGCCCGCGTTACTCTTTTTGGAATTTGTACAGATGTGCGCCCAGGACTTGCCGGTTGCCGTCTGTGAAAGCTGCCACCGGCTGTTTGTTCCCTTCTCCAGCCGTGCCAAGTATTGTGAGCGGGTACTGGACCCGGAAACCGGCGCCACCTGCAAGGATATTGCCGCCAAGCTGGCCTATGCCGAGGAGCTGAAGGCCAACAAAGCCAAGGAACTCTATAACAAGATGCGCAACCGCTACCAGATGCGCTGCTCCCGCGCCCCCGGCAACCAGAAAATGCGGGATGACTACAATTCCTGGCGCAAGCAGGCACAGATAGCGCTGAGTAAGTACCAGTTGGGAGAGATAAGCTGGGAGGAGTTTAAAGAGGTTATTCACAGCGATCTATAAATAATGCACATTGCTTGTTTTAATATTAACCTGTAATCACTTTTCATCATATCTATGTTAATTCTATATTGAATCAAATCTTCATTTATTTATGTGAACGAGAAAGTTGGACGTAAAACTCCTGAGTTATCTGGCCGCTTTTGTCTATCCACTGTTTTTGATGCCCTATGAGTCGCTTTGTTCGTCTATTATTTGCTTAATCCCCAAGAACTGTTTATAGTTCCCCTGTAGATTTAGTTCCCCTGTAGATTGATCATCACCTTATATCCTCTACTAATTTCTATTTTTCAAATACTTTCCGCACTTAGATGAATTACTCCAGCTCAATTTCTAGATTCTTTACCGACCGGTCATGCTTGTTGGCTCACCTCTTGTTCTCTGTAGTCTCTCCTACCGCCCATAGGCTCTTTACAAGGCCGTCCAGACATTTTATTTTCACAGGTATAAAATGCTGTGACAATGCACTTATGCACAAACCAAGAAAAATTTACTTGAATTTACCAAAACACCGTGGTATAGTAAAAATATTCTGATAAAAGTATGCAGATCGTCGAAAGAGGAAAATCGTATGTATCAAGTGATTAAACTAGATGGCTTTTTGGAGGAAGTCGCAGATGTGACGGAGGGCCCTTATGCCAGAAAATTCTGTTTCTTTCTAGGAGCAGGTGCGTCTATCACCTCCGGTATCCCTGCTGCTACAAAGCTAGTTGATCTGTGGGATGAAAAGATAAGGACACGATTTCCTACAGAAGAATATGAGCAATGGAAGAACGAAAAAGAAATTGATGAAAATAACAAATACAGTCATTACAGCGATTACTATGAGAAGCAGTTTTCTTCCAACCCTGTCGACGGATACAATTTTCTGGAAAAGAAAATGAAAGAAGCATCCCCCAGTGGTGGCTATGCTTGCTTAGCATTTTTGCTAACGCAGACCCCACACAAGGTAGTGGTGACCACGAACTTTGATCGCTTGACCGAAGATGCAGTGACTTTATACGCCCATGAATTTTCACTGGTAGTCGGGCATGTAGCGATGGCTCATTACATCACCAGTGATGTCGCGCGCCCAACCGTGGTCAAGATCCACCACGACCTTTTACTTGACCCAAAAAGTAAAAATGCCGATCTTCAGCAACTGGATGAACGGTGGCAAAAGGCGCTTTCCGAGATTTTTTCGAAATATCACCCGATTTTCATCGGATTTGCTGGCAATGACCCCGACGTGATGGACTATCTGATCGACAATGCCGACAAGTTTCAGAAAGGCAATGAATGGAAACGGCCTTACTGGACGGTGTATGGCACCGAAAACCCGAAAGGGAAAGTCAAGGACTTCTTGAACAAATCCGGTGCATTTTTAATACACAATAACGGCTTCGACGATATGATGGCCAGACTGGCATTGGCATTAAACGTCAAGATTCCGACGGAAGGGGACTATCAGGAGGAAGCCGAAAAACAGTACAACAAATTGCAGGACGCCTTTGCAAAGGTACAGGAAGGAAGCAAAACATCTCCGGGCGGCGGCATGAAAGATTCTTCTACAACTCCGGATGACAACCCGAAAGATACTTCCATTCCGCCAAGAAAGGGGAACGCTCCCCCGCAGGATTTGCCCGAAACGGAAACCGCCTCTCCGCCACAATCTGATCAGGACACATCGGATTCAACACTGTATTTGCGTGCTCTGGTATTGCACAACGATAAGCACTATAAAGAATCGCTTGCACTGCTTCAAGAGTTGATTCAAAACAATCCTAATAATGCAAGATATCACAATAGTTGCGGCGTGACTCTCCACGAAATGGGCCGGTACGAGGAATCTTTGGCTGAAAAGCAGAAAGCGCTGGAATTGGAACCTGACAACGCAAGGTATCATGATAGCCGCGGCGTGACTCTCCACGAAATGGGCCGGTACGAGGAGGCGCTGGCTGAGTCTAGGAAAGCTCTGGAATTGGAACCTGACAATGCAAGGTATCACAATAGCTGCGGCGTGACT
>ERZ773243.2149-NODE-2149-length-17882-cov-5.001122_pt1 | contig 17882 bp, 16 predicted proteins | sample MGYA00580520_ERZ773243 | MGnify/ENA primary metagenome ERZ773243 (study PRJEB29015, sample SAMEA2737747) | human gut metagenome | biome: human gut; feature: human-associated habitat; material: faeces | place: China | collected 2012 ... | reverse complement strand
ACGCTGGTATGTTGCTTTGGTTCGGATGCACCATGAAAAGAAGGTTTCCGAGCATTTGGACAAGATGGGAATCGAGAATTTCGTTCCCGTTCAACAGGAACTTCACCAATGGAGCGATCGTCGTAAGCTGGTCACCTCCGTCTTGCTTCCTATGATGGTGTTTGTACACGCCGATCCTAAGGAACGCATGGAAGTCCTGAGTTTTTCTACTGTCAGCCGTTACATGGTGATGCGCGGTGAGAGTAGTCCTGCTGTAATTCCTGACGAGCAGATGGCTCGTTTCCGTTTCATGCTTGATTATTCGGAAGAATCGATAAGCATGAACAGTTCTCCTTTGGCCCGTGGCGAAAAGGTTCGCGTGATTAAAGGTCCGTTGACGGGTCTTGTTGGCGAACTGGTTAATGTGGATGGCAGAAGTAAGATTGCTGTTCGCTTGAATATGCTGGGATGCGCCTGTGTTGATATGCCTGTCGGTTATGTAGAGCCGATTATGGCGGCTGTTTAGGCCAAGGGATATGGATGCTATTATTTTACAAGAAAACATAGAGGGTTTATTAAGTTTGGTACGTATGCTGCTTCCTGATGGGGGGAGTGCAGGCTGCGTGTATTTGGATGATCTTTCAGCATTACAACGATCCATCCACGAAAAGATTAACGATTTATATTCTCAACGGGGGGAGACACCGGAGCAGGATGCTACCCTGTGTTTGGCCATCCTTCAGGGATATAATGTGTCGATGTACGCCAATCCGGAAGACGAAGAAAGAAAACAGGCTGTTTTGACCTATTCTCTGTCTCTTCTCGATGTTCTTCCCCCTTCTCTTCTTAAGCAACAGTTATCTGCCGTTTGTCACGAGCTGCAGGAGCTGTGCGAAATCAACTGAAACTTTTTTATTTGTCAATGAAAATACAACGACTTTTTAGCATTCTACTCTTCTGTTTGATGCTGGGAAGTGGCTCGCTTATGGCTCAGTCCATGAGTGATTCACAAGTACTGGAATATGTAAAGGACGGCATCCGCCAAGGCAAGGAACAGAAGCAGCTTGCTTCCGAACTAGCCCGTAAGGGGGTAACCAAAGAACAGGCAATGCGTGTGAAGCAGCTATACGAGCAGCAGAACAATGTAAATACCTCGAAATCAACGGGCACGGACATCAACGAATCCCGCCTGCGTGAAGAGACTAAGGAAAATACTTCCGATATGCTGGACGACCATCCCACCACTCAGGACCTTGCCCGTGGTGATCAGGTTTTCGGACGTAACATCTTCAATACACGCAACCTGACGTTCGAGCCGAGTGTCAACCTTGCTACTCCTGCCAACTACCGCCTGGGTCCCGGTGATGAAGTCATCATCGATATCTGGGGTGCTAGCCAGAATACGATCCGCCAGCAGATCTCTCCTGAAGGCACCATCAATATTCAGAAGATCGGGCCTGTCAACCTTAGCGGTATGACAGTCTCCGCCGCCAACGAGTATCTGAAGGGCGCCCTGAATAAGATTTATAACGGTCTGAACAATACTACCGACCCTACTTCCGACATCCGTCTGACTTTGGGTAATATCCGTACTATCCAGATCAATGTGATGGGAGAGGTCGTGCAGCCGGGTACCTACGCCCTTTCTTCCTTCTCTACCGTCTTCCATGCGCTTTACCGTGCAGGCGGCGTGAGTGATATCGGCAGCCTCCGAAACGTTCAGTTGGTACGCAACGGAAAGAATATCGCCACCATCGATGTTTACGAATTTATCATGAAAGGCAACACACAGGATGACATCCGCCTTCAGGAAGGTGACGTGGTTATCGTCCCCGCCTACGATGTCTTGGTAAAGATCAGCGGCAAGGTAAAACGCCCTATGCGTTTCGAAATGAAGAAAGACGAGAACCTTGCCACTTTAATCAAATATGCCGGCGGCTTTGAAGCCGATGCCTACACCCGTTCATTGCGTGTTGTCCGTCAGAATGGTGAGGAATATGAGGTCAACACGGTCAAGGATATGGACTACAGCATCTACACAATGCGTAACGGTGACGTTGTAACAGCCGAAGCCATCCTTAACCGCTTCACAAACAAACTGGAAATCCGTGGCGCTGTCTATCGTCCCGGTATCTACCAGCTCAGCGGTAAACTGAATACGATCCGCGAACTTGTCCATGAAGCCCAGGGCCTGACCGGTGACGCTTTCCTGAATCGTGCCGTCCTTTATCGCCAGCGTGAGGATTTGACCAGTGAAGTTGTTCAGATAGATATCAAGTCTATCATGAACGGTACTTCCCCGAACCTTGCCCTGATGAAGAATGACATTCTCTACATCCCGAGCATTCACGATCTGGAAGATCGTGGCAATGTCACAGTTCACGGTGAAGTCGCGCACCCCGATTCCTATCCTTATGCTGATAACATGACACTTGAGGATCTGATCATCCAGGCCGGTGGCTTGAAAGAAGCCGCCTCTACTGTCCGCATTGATGTGTCGAGACGAATCAAGAATCCCCGTAGTACCGCGGATAATGATACTATCGGTCAGATGTATACCTTCTCTTTAAAGGATGGTTTTGTCATCGACGGTCAGCCCGGTTTTATCCTTCAGCCTTATGACGAAGTTTATGTCCGTCGCAGTCCGGGTTATCAGGCGCAACAGAATGTAGTCATTGATGGTGAAATATTGTTTGGAGGAAATTATGCCATGACCAACCGTGAGGAACGTCTTTCCGATCTGGTGAATAAAGCGGGTGGTCCTACCAGTCTTGCCTATCTCCGTGGTGCGAAATTGACCCGTGTGGCAAGTGCCGGTGAGAAGAAACGTATGGGTGATGTGATTCGCCTGATGAGCAGACAATTGGGTGAGGCCATGATTGACTCTTTGGGTATTGGTGTTGAGGATACCTTTACGGTAGGCATTGATCTGGAGAAGGCTTTGACTAATCCTAAGGGTAGTGCCGACCTTGTCTTACGTGAAGGTGATGTGGTCTTTATACCTAAGAATACTAATACTGTAACTATCAATGGTGCTGTTATGGTTCCCAATACGGTTTCTTATATGAAGGGAAAGGATGTGGATTATTACCTGAATCAGGCCGGTGGTTATTCTGATAATGCTAAGAAGAGTAAGAAGTTCATTGTTTACATGAATGGTCAGGTGACGAAGGTTAAGGGTAGTGGTAAGAAACAGATTGAGCCGGGATGTGAGATTATTGTACCTAGTAAGGCTAAGAAGAAAGGGAACATAGCTAATATTTTAGGTTATGCTACTTCCTTCAGTTCTTTGGGTATGATGATTGCTTCTATTGCTAATCTTATAAAGAAATAATAGAATTTACTTTTATGTCAGAACAACGACAGGATAAAAACTTGCTCTCTGAACCACACAAGACAGAAAGTGATGAGATAGAAATTGATTTGGTCGATATCTTTCGCAAGATTATTGCTATTCGTAAAAAATTATACAAAGCCGTTGGAATTGGTTTTATTATTGGAATAATTGTAGCGGTAAGTATCCCTAAACAGTATACAGTAAAGGTTACCCTTTCTCCTGAAATGGGTAATGCGAAGGGAAGTAATGGTTTAGCCGGACTTGCTGCCTCGTTTTTGGGAGATGGGGCTCTAATAGGGGAAAGCACAGATGCCTTGAACGCTTCTCTTTCAGCAGATATTGTTTCTTCAACTCCTTTTTTATTGGAACTTTTAGAAATGGAAGTCTCCGTTTCTAAAAAGGATGATAAAATGACTTTGGGGTCTTATCTCGATGAAGAGTCATCTCCTTGGTGGGATTATCTTATAGGTTTTCCGGGCATAGTAATAGGAGGAGTTAAATCATTATTCGGAGAAGATACGGTTCCTGCCAGTGGAGGGCGGCAAGGAACTATCGAATTGACGAAAGAAGTAAATGAGAAGATTAATTTTCTTAAAAAGAAGATTAGTGCATCCATTGATAAGAAAACCGCCATAACGAGCATTACGGTCACCTTACAAAATCCGCAGATCACTGCGGTTATAGCAGATTCTGTCGTTCATAAATTACAGGAATATATTATTGGGTATCGAACTTCAAAAGTAAAAGAAGACTGTGCGTATTTGGAACGGTTGTTTAAAGAACGTCAGCAGGAATATTATGCTGCTCAAAGAAAATATGCGGATTATGTAGACGCCCATGATAATGTGGTTCTTCAAAGTGTACGTGCTGAGCAGGAGCGTTTACAGAACGACATGAGTTTGGCTTATCAGATATATAGTCAGGTTGCTAATCAGTTGCAGGTATCCAGAGCCAAAGTACAGGAGGAAAAGCCAGTCTTTGCAGTAGTTGAGCCTGCCGTTGTACCTTTGAAACCTTCAGGTATGGGACTCAAAATTTATATTTTATTATTTGTGTTCCTGTCCGTATCTGGTACTCTCGTGTGGGTGCTTTTTGGCAAAAGTCTGCTGGCTAGCTTGAGAAAAGAACTGAAAAATAAGGAGATAGAACAGGATAAATGATGCTAAAACGTCGTTTACAACATTCTTACATCAATTAAATTCACTTACTATATTATTAAACGAATGATACGTACAGCTATGATAATGGCTGCGGGCATGGGAACCCGTTTTGGCCAATATACAGAATTGATACCTAAAGGGTTCGTCAAAGTGGGAGGTATTCCAATGATAGTTCGTTCTATTGATACTTTGTTATCATGTGGCATTGAGCGAATTGTAATCGGTACAGGATATAAACAAGAAGTTTATGAAGAATTGAAGACAGACTATCCTATGCTTGAAACCTGTTTTAGTCCTCGTTATGCTGAAACAAATAGTATGTATACTTTATATAATACGCGGGAGATTCTGGGCAATGATGATTTTTTATTGTTAGAGTCAGATTTGATTTTTGAGAAACAAGCAATAATGAGCTTATTGGAGTGTCCTGCGGCAGATGCAATGCTAATAACTCCAGTGACAAAGTTTCAAGATCAGTATTATGTGGAACATGATGATAATTTTCGCCTTTCTTCATGTTCTGTCAATAAGAATAAACTAAACGCTAAAGGCGAATTGGTCGGCATCCATAAACTATCCGGTTCCTTTTACAAAATAATGTGTGCTGATTATGCGAGTATTGTTGATGAACAACCCAATTTGGGATATGAGTATGAATTACTACGAATATCTTGTTCTCAATCTCCTGTTTATGTGCATAAAGTAGAAGGGCTGAAATGGTATGAAATCGATGACATATCAGATTTGGAATATGCAGAGAAATATATTGTTCCGTATTGTTAATTAAAATAATATATCAAATTATGAGTAAGACAGTTTATATTGGGATGACTGCGGATATTATGCATCCAGGACTTATCCGCATTATTAATGAGGCTACTAAATACGGTGATGTTATAATTGGTCTTCTTACAGATAAAGCTATTGCGGAGCATAAACGCCTTCCTTATCTGACCTATGAACAACGAAAAGAGGTAGTTCAGAATATTAAAGGCGTATGTAAAGTTGTTCCTCAAGAAGAATGGAGCTATGTTGAGAATCTCAAACGCATTAAACCTGACTATATAATTCATGGTGACGACTGGAAAACCGGGCCTTTACGTGAAGAACGTGTGCGCGTATTTGAAGTGATGAATGAACAGGGAGGAAAGGTTATCGAAATTCCATATACTTTGGGAATTAATTCATCTTCTTTGGATAAAGATATTAAGGCTATAGGTACAACCCCTGATGTACGTTTAAAATCACTTCGTCGTTTGATAAATGCCAAACCCGTAGTTCGTATTTTGGAAGCTCATGATGGACTATGTGGCTTGATAATTGAAAATCAGGAAATATTAAAAGGGGATAAGAGGGAAGTATTTGACGGAATGTGGTCTAGTAGCCTTACGGATTCAACCAGTAAAGGTAAACCTGATATTGAGGCGGTTGATTTAACTACCCGATTGCAAGATTTGAATAATATTCTGGAGTGTACTACTAAACCTATTATTTTTGATGGAGATACAGGTGGTAAAATTGAACATTTCGTATTTACAGTACGCACTTTAGAACGTCATGGAATCTCAGCTATAATAATTGAAGATAAAGTTGGATTAAAAAAGAATTCATTGTTTGGTACGGATGTTATTCAAACTCAAGATACAATCGAAGGTTTCTGTAATAAGATCAAAGCAGGAAAGGCATCTCAGATTACTGATGATTTTATGATTATCGCTCGTATTGAGAGCCTTATAGCGGGAAAGCCGGTAAGTGATGCTTTAGAGAGAGCTTTTGCATATGTCCAAGCGGGAGCGGACGGTATTATGATACATAGCAAAAATAAGTCGGGTGAAGATATAAAAGAATTTTGTTTGGCGTTTCGAAAACAGTATGCTCATGTACCTATCGTGGTTGTGCCTACTACATATGATCATATTTATGAGTCTGAATTGTGTGATTGGGGTGTGAATATAATTATTTATGCTAATCATATGCTTCGTGCCGCTTATCCTGCTATGATGAATGTCGCAAAGACAATATTAGAGAATGAACGTGCTTTAGAGGTGCGCGAACTGTGTATGCCCATAAAGGAAATATTGGAACTGATTCCGGGTACTAAATAAAAAGAGGAATATCATTATGTTAAGCGTAGAAAAAGTTTATGAAACGTTTCTGAGTCATGACGTTGATTTTTTTACAGGAGTTCCAGACTCATTACTAAAAAATATTTGTGCCTATATCACAGACCATACTTCACGTGAGAAACATATCATAGCTGCTAATGAAGGTGCGGCTGTAGGAATTGCTTCAGGTTATTATATGGCATCAGGTAAGGTTCCTGTGGTTTATATGCAAAATTCCGGCTTGGGTAATACTGTTAATCCTCTGCTGTCTCTTGCAGATGAACAAGTATACAGTTTTCCAATGCTTTTGATGATTGGCTGGCGTGGTGAACCGGGAACAAAAGATGAACCTCAGCATAAAAAACAGGGTGAGGTAACTTTAGATTTGTTGAAAGCAATGCGGATTCCTTATATAATTCTTGATTCAAATGAGAATGATGCATTTATTCAGCTCCATGATATCATACAATCAGCAAAAACTAAGAATATTCCTCATGCAATAATTATTCGGAAAGATGTTTTTGGCAAATATAAACTTCAAAAAGAGTTCGGATGTAATTATCCTTTATCTCGTGAGGATGCTTTGCAAATAGTTGTGGATTATCTGCCTGAAAATTCAGTGGTCGTTTCTACTACTGGCAAGCTTTCTCGTGAGTTATTTGAATATCGAGAAATGAAAGAGCAAGGTCATGAACATGATTTTCTCACGGTAGGCTCTATGGGACATAGTTCATCAATCTCTTTGGGTATTGCTATAGCAAAGCAAGATAGACCTGTTTATTGCTTGGATGGTGATGGAGCATTTATTATGCATTTAGGGGCAATTAGTAACATTGGCGATTTATCTCCTAAAAACTATTATCATATTTTGTTTAACAATGGTGCTCACGAGTCTGTAGGAGGACAGCCTACTTTAGGATTTAGTTTAGATATTCCGGCTATTGTCCGGGGGAGCGGATATAAGCATACTTATACTGTTTGTACAAAAGTTGAAATTGAAGAAGCAATGAAGCAGCTTCCAAAGTTATGTGGTCCTGTTTTGTTGGAAATAAAGGTTAAAATAGATTCTCGGGAGAATTTGGGACGTCCCACGACTACTCCTATAGAGAATAAGGAGCATTTTATGGATTTTTTAAAATAAATATATTCGATGAAAATAGAAAGAAAAATATTATTAAATCCTGGGCCTGCCACTACTACTGACAGTGTAAAAATGGCACAAGTTGTTCCGGATATTTGTCCTCGCGAGAAAGAATTCGCAGGTATGATGAAACAACTTCGGGACGATTTGGTCAGAGTTGCTCATGGGAATTTGGAAAAACATACCGCTGTATTATTTTGTGGCTCAGGAACCATCAATATTGATATATGTCTAAATTCTCTTCTTCCTGAAGACAAAAGGGTGCTTATAGTGAATAATGGGGCATATAGTACCCGTGCTGTAGAAGTGTGTCAATATTATGGTTTGCCTCATATTAATTTGGAATTTTCCGTTTACGAACGTCCTGATTTATCGGTGGTGGAAAATGTGTTGCAAGAAAATCCTGATATAGCTATGGTTTATACTACTCATCACGAGACGGGTACAGGAATTCTGAACCCTATTCGCGAGATGGGCGCTATAGCTCATAAATATCAGGCTAAATTTGTCGTCGATACTACTTCTTCTTTGGGCATGATTCCTTTTGATATAGAGAAAGATAATGTGGATTTTTGTATGGCATCTGCTCAAAAAGGACTTCAAGCGATGACAGGTCTTTCTTTTATTATAGGCAATGAGGAACAGATTAAGTTTTCAAAAAAATATCCCAAGCGTTCTTACTATTGTAATCTTTATTTGCAGTATGAGAATTTTGAGAGAACAGGTGAAATGCATTTTACTCCACCGGTACAAACTATTTACGCCACTCGTCAGGCATTAAATGAATATTTTGAAGTGGGCGAAGAAGCTAAGTTTGCCCGTCACAAAAGAGTTTTTGAGGCTATTCATTCAGGTATAAATGAAATTGGTCTTAAAAGTGTAATAAAGCGTGAATGGCAGTCAGGACTGGTTGTCTCAGTTCAATACCCAGAAGATCCCAACTGGGATTTTGAGAAAATACATGATTATTGTTATGAGCGTGGATTTACGATTTATCCAGGTAAGATATCAACTGAGGATACTTTTAGAATCTGTGCTTTAGGAGAGATAGAAGTAGATGATATTGAGAACTTCTTTAAAGTACTAAAAGCTGCATTAAATCATTATAACGTCACATTACCGATGTCATGATTGCAGAAATATTATTGAAGATTCGTCATTTTTATTTTTCCCTTCGTGGTATACACTTCCATCCGGAAAGTGTTATTTCTGGAGTGCCTATTCGTTGCTTTCGCTTAGTAGGCAAATATAGCAATATCTACTTAGGTAAAAATGCTGAAATACGTTCAGGCTGTTATCTGATTGCTCGTGATAAAATCATTATTGGAGAAAACTCAACACTCGCCTATGGAACGACTATATTGACAACTGCTGATCCTAATGGACCGTATAATGCATTAGCAGTTCTTTATCCTTATAAAAAGGCACCGGTAGTTATAGGAGATAATGTTTGGATTGGGGCTAATGTTACCATCCTTCCTGGAGTAACTATTGGTGATTACGTTGTAGTAGCAGCTGGAGCTGTTGTAACAAAAGATGTACCTTCAGGAGTATTGGTAGCTGGTGTACCAGCTATTGTGAAAAAACGTTTTAATAAATGAAAGAAAAAACTTCTTTAAAGAACAAAGCCATATGTGGAATCTTTTGGAGTGCAGTTGAACGATTTTTATCACAGGGGATACAGTTTGTAGTTACAGTCATTATGGCGCGTTTTCTATTGCCATCTGATTATGGAATGGTAGGAATGTTAGCAATAGTTCTTCAATTATCTCAAACGTTAATGGATAGTGGTTTTACTAATGCCCTTATTCGTTATAAGGAACGTACTGAAATTGATTATTCAACAGTTTTCTTTTTTAATATATTAGCATCATTAGTTATTTATTTTCTAATTTTTTTTCTAGCTCCTTATATATCGTGGTTTTATAAAATAGGTCAATTAGTTGAGATTACTAGAATTTTATCTATTGTTATTGTTTTAAATTCCTTTGCGATTATTCCTAAAACTAAATTAATAATAGCTGTAGATTTTAAAACTCAATCAAAAGTCTCATTTATTGCAGCTTTGGTTTCAGGTATTATTGGCATTTGGGCTGCATATTTAGATTTTGGAGTTTGGGCTTTAGTTGGACAAACTTTAGTAAACGGATTGTTGATTGTAGTTTTGTATGCATATTTTTGTAGATGGAAACCATTGTGGATATTTTCATTGAAATCGTTTCGTTTATTATTTGCTTTTGGGTCAAAATTAGTATTAGCTAATATTCTTAATACTTTATATAAAAATCTGTATGCTATAGTTATAGGAAAGAAGTTTTCGTCGGTTGATTTAGGATTTTATACTCGTGCGGAACAATTTGCTCAGTTTCCTTCATATAATTTGAGTGCAATAATTTCTAGAGTGACATACCCCATATTGAGCCTTGTGCAAAATGATAATGATAGATTATCTGCTTTATATAGGAAATATGTCCGTTTATCTTCTGCTTTTATCTTTCCATTGATGATTTTGTTAATTGTCATAGCTCAGCCACTGGTATTATTGCTTTTGACAGAAAAATGGATAGGAGTAGTTGTATTGCTTCAAATATTGTGTTTAGATTGGATGTTTGATCATTTGAGTAGTATAAATTTGAATTTACTATATGTAAAGGGACGTTCAGACTTGGCTTTACGTTTAGAAGTTATAAAAAAAGTGTTAGCGACGGGGATCCTTCTTCTATCTATTCCTTGGGGGATTGTAGGTATGTGTTGGGGGCGTGTTATGTATTCATTGATTGCTGTGTATTTGAATACTTATTATACAGAATCATTGATTAAATTAAGTCTTATTAGACAGATGAGAGATATACTACCAAGCTTTTTTTTAGCATTAATAATGGGAGGAGGTACTTGGTATATGATTTTATTGTTAGAGGGTGAAATTGTTCAAATTGTAGTAGGAAGTGTTATTGCTTTATTGCTATATGGAACGTTGTTGTATTGCTTTTCTCGATCCTTGTTTGATGAAATATGGGCGGTTATATTAAAAATAAAAAGGTAATGGATAAACTGAGTTTGATTATTAGTAAAATACGACGGAATCATTGGTATAGAACCTATATGCGTCCTATATATTTATTTGTTTATGGCAATAGAAAATTGAAGAATAGAAATAGAATATTTTTGCAGTATTCACAAGAGCTGCTAACTAACTTTCATCAAGCAATGAATGAAGTGGGAATTCCTTATTGGTTAGAATTTGGAACTCTTTTAGGTGCTGTTAGAGAACACAGTTTTATAAGTCATGATTTTGATCTTGATGTGGGCCTTTTTAAGGAAGATTATTCAGATATAATAAGAGAGGTCTTAAAAAAATATGGTTTCAAAAGAATAAGGTGTATAACCGCCCTTGATTTTATTGATGCTTATGAGGAAACTTATCTTTATAAAGGTGTGACAATTGATCTTTTCCTTTTTTCAAGAGAGAAAAATTGTGATGGGGTCTATTGTTATGATTTTGTTCCAGTATATTCAGATATAAAGAGAACTAAAAAAGGTGATAATGCAATCCGGAGAATTCATTTTCCTAGAATTGATTTGATTGAATATTCATTTATTGGAATTAATACTTTTGTTCCTGAAAATTATGAGGAACATCTTTGTATGCATTATGGTAAAGACTATATGATTCCAAATCCTCATTGGAAAGATTCAGATGCGCAACATACTGATATCTTTTATGGTAGAGAGATTAGAATTGAATTGTTTGATAAAAGTAAATAATAGTAGATAATACATGTTCTATCTATTTTTTTTACTAATTGTGCTATTTTTGTTATATATACAAAGTAGGAAAAGACAATATTCTACTGTAGCGGGAATTTGTGTTCCTATTATTATAATTTTTGTTGTAATTTGTCGTTATAGAGTGGGGTATGACTATTTAACGTATTATACATTAATTGAAAATGAAGAAGAGGCACAGATTTTATACTTATTTTCTCCTTTAAGCATTGTTTGGGCAGAGATTGCTTTATATTTTGAATCTCCACAGATGTTATTTGTTCTTTTTGGGCTTCCAACATTTGCTCTTCTAATATTTACTTTAAAAAAATATTCAAAAGATTATGCGTTATCAGTAACTATTTTAATTTGTTTCTTCTTTTTTACATCACTCAGTATTATTCGACAAGCTTTGGCTTTGGCTATTTGTTTTTATGGTTATCGTTTTATAGTAAAACGTTCACTAATTAAATATATATTATGTATATTGATTGCAGCTTTATTCCATCCTTCTGCAGGAGTAGCGATTATTATATATTGGTTGCCATTTCTAAAGTTTAGATTAGTTGTATTATTATCTATAATATCAATAGTAGCCAAACCTTTATTTTTTTATATGCTAAATATATTAGGGGTGTATACCTCTTATCTTGATGGCAAGATGGATATTGAAGGTGGGAAATATACTCAATTAATATACTTTTTGTTGTTTATTATTTGTTTTGTTTTGGGAAGTAAAAACATAGATAAAAACAAGTGTAATTTATTTAATGTTTTATTGTTAAGTTTTGTTTTCGTATCTTTTTTAGGAGCTCATTTAGGCGGGAGAATAGCGTTTTATTTTAATATATATTATTGTTTGTTGATTCCTAAAGTGGTTAAAGGATTGGATGGGCAACTAAGAGAGCAAGTGAAGCTTCTTTCTTATTTTCTATGTATTTCTTATTTCTTATTGTACCTATTCGTTCCATTCATAAAAGGTGTACCCTCATATTATATCCCATATAAGTTTATATTTTTCAAATAGTAAAATGTTGATATCTATAATTGTCCCTTGTTATAATTCTGAAAGATATTTGTCTGATTGTTTATTGTCTATATTGAATCAAACCTATGTTAATTGGGAGGTGATTTGTATAGATGATGGAAGTCAAGATAATACATTATCTATTTTAAATCATTACGCTACATTGGATGAGCGTTTTAAAATTATTTCTCAGTCTAATGCAGGAGTGTCTGTCGCAAGAAATAAGGCTCTATCCCAGTGTCAAGGAGAGTATATTTGCTTTGTTGATAGTGATGACCTGATAGAACCTAATTTTTTGATAACACTTTTACAGCTTATAAGTCATCAGGCTGATTTGGCAATCTGTGGTTTTACTCGTTCTATGGTTTTCTGTATGGATGATGCTCAAGGATATATAGAAATGAGTGGTAAACGTTGTATAGAAAGAATTATTCTAGATAAAAGTTTCAATCCTCAGATTTGTTGTATGTTATTTCGACATAATATTATAAAAGAGAAACAATTAGAATTTGTGATAGGGTGTACTCGTGGTGAAGATCGTGAATTTATATTGAAATATTTAGTTTATTCTAATAAGGTTTGTTATACAAACAATCTTCTTTATCACTATCGTGTAAATGATCAGTCAGCCATGGCAATCTTTTCTATTAAAAGTTTGACAAGTATAGAAGCTTCACAACGCACGGTCAACTACTATAAAAAAGTGAATTATTCTGTTAGAGGGCTTGAATTTGAATTTTCACGTACATTGTGGAAATTCATGATTTTAGCTATTTTGTCTGGGCAAAATGATTTATATCAAATCATTCGAGAAAAGTATGATCTAAAAAGACAAATGGAACATCTTTATTCTCATCCAGGACTATCCGAAAAACTTACAGCGAGATTGTTTGTTTGGAATGAGGCACTTTTTAAATGGGTATTTTCTATTATTAGATATCTATATAAAAAAAGATGGAGATGAATAAACGAAATAGATTATCTGAACAAGAAATAAAAAAAGTAGAACTTGACGCTTTATTGTATATTCGGAAAATTTGTCAGCAATATCATCTTCGCTATTATTTAGCTTGGGGTACTTTGTTGGGAGCCGTTAGGCATAAAGGATTTATTCCTTGGGATGATGATATTGATATAATGATGCCACGTTCAGATTATGAGCGATTATTGGAGTTAGTTCCTTCCTTGAGACATAGTTATTATAAAATCTTAAGTAATCCAAAGAATGAGGATTATTATTATACTCATGCAAAAATGATAGATACTCGTACTTTGTGTGTGGAAAATGATTTGCAAACTATTCAAAATATGGGGATTTGGGTTGATATTTTCCCCTTAGACGGTATGCCTGATAAATTTAAAATTCATTATTTTAAAATGCGTGTTTTGCATAGGATGAGGGCTTTGTCTGCACATCCTAAGATGCCTGAAACATCTTTTATGATGACTCCTATTATTTATTTAGCATGGAAGATCGTCCGTATCTTTGGTTTTCAGTTTTTTGTAAATAGGATGGAGCGATTGGCTCGAAAATATGCTTATGAATCATCAAATTATGTCTCTAATGTGGTAGAGCCGGAAGCTAAAATATGCATTTATAGAAAAGAGGTTTTTGACTCATCGTTATTATTATCTTTTGAAAAAGAAAGTTTTGAGGTCCCTATATTATATCAAGAATATTTAAAAAATACATACGGTGATTATATGCAATTGCCTCCAGTGGAAAAAAGGATTGGTCACTCTTTTGAAGCTTATTGGAAAATTTGAATATATGTGTTCCCTGTTTTTTTACTTTTCACATTTTATTATTAGTAATGATTTTGGTATCTGTTATAATTCCTTGTTATAATTCTGAAAGATATATTGTTCAATCAATAGAATCAGTTATAATGCAGACATTTCAACAGTGGGAAATGATTATTGTTGATGATTGTTCTACTGATAATTCTGCAGATATTATAAAAAAATATGAAGCAAAAGATTTTCGTATTAGATATTTAAAAACAAATGAACCCTCAGGTTCACCATCCATACCACGTAATATCGGAATAAGAGAAGCAAGGGGAAGATATATCGCTTTTTTAGATAGTGATGATATTTGGTTACCTAAAAAATTAGAGGAGCAGTTAAAATTTATAGATCAACCTAATGTAGCAATGGTTTTCTCAAATTTCGAGAAAGTAGATCAGGCAGGGAGGCGTACAAAGCGTAAAATTATTGCTCCTTCAGTGGTAGATTATCATTTATTATTGAGGGGGAATTGTATAGGCTGTCTGACTGTAATGTATGATACGGAAAAAGTAGGTAAAATGTATTTTAAGAATGTAAGGCATGAAGATTGTGCTTTGTGGCTTTCTATCTTAAAAAAAGGATATAAAGCTCAGAACACTAACTCTGTAATGGCTCTTTATCGTGTAGGGAATCATTCTATTTCATCAAATAAAATGAAAATATTGTCTTGGCAATGGAATATATTGAGAAAAGAGGAAAAGTTACCTTGGGGTAGAGCTGTCTTTTTGTATATACATTATGCTGTTAAAGCACTTTTAAAGGCTATCAAATAGTAAGAACTGTTGTTCTAAATGAAAGTATTGGATTACGTTATATAGGACTGATAACTAAAAATTTAATCATTTTATTATGGAGTATAATAAAGATTTCATTCCCGACGGAATGAATGCTTTTGAGCGCAATGTCAAGCGAATTGGGGATTGCATTATTGCGGGCATATTACTGATTATTTTTTCTCCTTTATTTTTAATCTGTTATATAGCTGTGAAACGTGAAGATGGTGGTCCGGCTATTTTCAAACAGGAACGTATCGGTCGTTTCGGCCGTCCGTTTTATATTTATAAGTTCCGCAGTATGCGTTTGGATGCGGAAAAAATGGGCCCTGCGTTATATAAGGGTGGGAAAGATAAACGATTGACTAAAGTGGGTAAGTTTTTGCGTGAACATCATTTGGATGAATTGCCGCAACTTTGGAATGTCTTCTGCGGGCAGATGGCTTTTATTGGTCCTCGTCCCGAACGGAAATATTTCATTGATCAGATAATGGAACACGATGCTCGTTACGTATTTTTGTATCAGATACGACCGGGTGTTACTTCGTATGCTACGTTATATAATGGGTACACAGATACGATGGATAAAATGTTGCGTCGTCTTCGCTATGATTTGTTTTATTTGCAGCATCGCTCATGGTGGTTTGATTTTAAGATCTTGGTGAAGACATTTATAAATATTTGTTTTGGCAAGAAGTTTTGAGTAGTGAAATTTGAGACTTTTATCTCTTTGATTTTAGTAGATAAAAAAGTTGTTTCAACAGAAGATGAGTTGAATATTACTGATCCTCCTTATAAAATAGAATTAGAAACAGGTATTTTAATAAACCCTTTTATTCTACCTAAAAAATATAGGGGAAAGTTGTCACTCCTTTTTATGAAAATGTTATGAAAGAAGAGATTGCATTATTATGATAGATGAAGAATTGTTAAGTAATAGGTCAATCTGATATTTTTTCGTAGTTTTGTGAAAAAGATAATTGATATGGAAGATTTGCAAAGGTTATATCCCATCGGAATACAGACATTTTCGGAAATTCGGGAGAGAAATTACCTCTATATAGATAAGACAGAATACGTTTACCGGATGACGCATTCTGCTTCCAGTTATATGTTCCTGAGCCGTCCGCGTCGTTTTGGTAAATCATTGTTAACCTCTACGTTGCATAGCTATTTCTCCGGTCGTGAAGAACTGTTTCGTGGATTGGCGATGGAGAAGCTGGAGAAAGAATGGATACAGTATCCGGTTCTGCACTTCGATATGAGTATGGCCAAGCACGTGGACAAAGATAAACTGATGAATCTTTTAGACTTCATGCTAACAGAACACGAACGTACACTAGGGATTGATGCAGCAGGTACAGACCCTAATTTGCGCCTGACTAATCTGATAAAACGTGCTTATGAACAGACTGGCAGAAAGGTCGTGGTCCTTATTGATGAATATGACGCTCCTTTGCTGGATGTGGTACACGAACGGGAGAACTTGGGGGTATTGCGTGACGTTATGCGTAACTTCTATAGTCCGTTGAAAGCCTGTGATCCTTATTTGCGCTATGTGTTTCTTACAGGTATCACTAAATTCTCACAGCTCAGCATTTTCAGTGAACTCAATAACATCAAAAATATCAGCATGGATGAGCCTTATGCTGCTATTTGTGGTATAACGGGGAATGAGATACTTACTCAGATGAAAAAGGATGTGGATAGGCTGGCTGTCAAATTGAATATTACTGCGGAGGAAGTACTGGCTAAGTTGAAAGAGAATTATGACGGCTATCATTTCACTTATCCATCGCCCGACATCTATAATCCATTCAGTCTGCTCAATGCTTTTGCAGATGGGAAATTTAATTCTTATTGGTTTGGTAGCGGCACTCCTACCTATCTGATAAAGATGCTGGATAAGTTTGGAGTAGAGCCTTCTGAAATAGGAAATAAATTGGCGGCGGTCGAAGAATTTGATGCTCCCACTGAAACGATGAGTAGCATTACTCCATTGCTGTATCAAAGCGGCTATGTCACTATCAAGGATTACGATAAGGAATTGGAACTATATACGTTGGATATTCCTAATAAAGAGGTGAGGGTGGGATTGATGCGAAGCTTGTTGCCTTATTATGTAACCAATGACACACGTGAGGCGACGAACATGGTGGCTTTTATTTCCCGTGATATCCGGAAAGGTGATATGGACGCGGCATTACGGCGTTTGCAAACCTTTCTGTCTACTATACCTCAATGCGATCATACAAAGTACGAAGGTCATTACCAGCAGGTATTCTATATCATATTCAGCTTGCTGGGATACTATGTGGATGTCGAAGTACGTACTTCCCGTGGTCGTGTGGATGTAGTGTTGCGTACTGAGGCCACATTATATGTGATGGAATTGAAACTGGATAAGAATGCGACAGTTGCTATGGAACAGATAAATTTAAAGAATTATCCGGAACGCTTTGCTCTATGTGGACTGCCAGTGGTGAAGGTGGCTGTTAATTTTGATAGTGAAAGTGGCACACTGGGGGATTGGATGATTGAAAAATAGAGATTGATAAGTGAATATAAAAAGTGTAAGGACGAAGGCCATTTTCTTTAATTATCAGATTAATAACATTTTAATAACTCCCTAAAATAAAAAGAGCCCCTCAAGGGGCTTTTCCTTTGTCTTTTTAATAGACATGCAAAGAATAATGTGTTTTTTCTTATTGTAACCTTACGATTTATACTTTTTTATTCCTCTCTTAATTAATTTTATCACAAATATTTGGTATTTTCGGACGCTTTTTGGACAAACGACTTGA
>ERZ773243.2148-NODE-2148-length-17887-cov-2.807761_pt1 | contig 17887 bp, 16 predicted proteins | sample MGYA00580520_ERZ773243 | MGnify/ENA primary metagenome ERZ773243 (study PRJEB29015, sample SAMEA2737747) | human gut metagenome | biome: human gut; feature: human-associated habitat; material: faeces | place: China | collected 2012 ... | reverse complement strand
TTTGACACCCTAAGTCGAAATCAGGATTTCGACTTGCTAAGACAGAGGAATAAACAGACGAGTTCCATCAGCTTAAAAGCCTTGAAACTCGCTGTTTTCCTCGTCGGAAGTGAATTCCGACTGCGGATTCCATTTGGGAAACTACTTACCGCCCAAGAAGGGGCGGCAGGCGAAGCCTGCTTTGCGTAGCAAAGTAATGAACAGTTCGTTTCCCGAACCTTTCCGCGGCATCGAAATAACCTTGTTTATAGTCTGAGCCGAGGGAGAAAAATCCTTCGGCTTTTATACGTTATAAAATACGAAATTCGGTTTCGGTTTCCTTGATGGAATGGGGTTTATTTTCCATTTTTCTGATTTTGATGCGTTTGAGGGAATTCATGAATTTCAGCAGGAAGCGGATGCGGCTTTCAAAGCCCTGCACCTCTGCGATAACCTTCCCATTTTCGGCATTTTTCACCCAGCCGGTCAGCTCCAGTCTTTCTGCCATCTGCGCCAGCTCGATGCGAAAGCCGACCCTTTGCACACGTCCGTGGAAGGTGATATGGCGGCGGACAAAGCGGTTTTCTTCAAAATCGGGCAATCGGACGCGATTCACCTGATGGCAGATATAAGTATTTCTTGCGGATTTTAATGCTTCAATGGGTTTCATGCAATCACCACCTATTTGTTTTTCTGTTTATACATTATAACAAAGAAGGAACGCATTTGCCAGCCGTCTTTTGAAAAGATTTTTCTTAGAGTTCGATTAGGGAGGTTTACCTTTTCTTTTTTTTGTATTATAATCAAAATTACTTATGGTATTATGCCCGCAATATGGGGCGAGTGAAGAAAAGGAACAGGGGGATTCCCATGAAAAAAGGTTCCTCAGGGAATAGAAAAAAAAGAAGACCGCCCAGACCGGAGGCACCTGTGAACCGTTATCCCACAAGGGACAATGTCTACAATCTGCAAAGAGAACGGCAGAGACGACAGGCGCAGGCGGAGAGACAGGCACGCGAATGGCAGCAGGCGCAGATGGGCTATGCGCAGACACCGCATCCTGCAAAGAGGAAGAAGCACAGGCAGAGAAGAAGGGGCAGCCACATGATGATGCCTTTGCTTGTATTTGCAATCATTGCTCTGTATCTGGTGGGGCAGATTGGCAGCCTTGCGATAAAGGGCTCTGATATTGATGTGGAAACGGTGGCATACGGCACGATTGATACGCCTGAGGTTTATACGGGGCTGATCCTTCGGGAGGAATATGTGGTGGACAGCACCAGAGACGGGCAGCCGTATTATCAGTATTCGCAGGGGGACTATGTGCCGAAGGGCGCAGTGGTCTGCACGGTAAAGGATACGGATTCAACGGATGCGCTGGAAAGCAAGCTGAACCAGATTGATAAGGATATTCTGAAAAGCCAGAAGGCAAGAACGGATTTATCTGCCTTTTCGGAGGATATTTCCCGTTTGGAGGATAACGTGAGCCGGACGGTGGATGCCTATGCAGGGCGTTCCATGCGGTCGAGCCTTTCCTATATGTATACGCTGAAAAGCCAAGTGACCTCCTTTATGGATCAGAGAAACGAAATTTGGCTGACAGAGAATGTGGATAGCCTTTCACAGCTGACAGAGGAAAGAAATGTGTACGAGCAGCAGCTGGCGCAGAACCAAAGTGCGCTGACGGCATCGGAGGCAGGTGTGCTTTGTCTGAGCTATGACGGGATGGAGAAAAAGCTGACACCCGACAAGGCGGAGCAGGTAACGGAAAAGCAGATCGGGGATGCAAAGACACAGTATATCTCCAAGGCGAAAAGCGTTGCCAAGGGCGATCCGCTCTTTAAGATTATTACGGATAACAAGTGGTATGTGGTTGCATATCTGCCGAACAACGCCGTAGCAGGCTGGGAGGCAGGCAAAACAAGCTGTACCCTGAATATGATGACGGAGGAAGAAACCTACAAAATCAGCGCAGATGTGGAAAGCCTCACCGCAGGAGATAAGCAGACAAAGGTTGTTTTCTCAAGCTATGAGCACATGGAGGACTTCATGGAAAGCCGCACGATTTCCTTCAGCTTAGAGGGGACTGTGACAGAGGGTCTGAAGATTCCCAATGATGCGATTGTGGAAAAATCCCTGCTGAAAATCCCCAGAAGCTGTCTGACGGAAAGCATGGGCAATACGGGTGTTTTGCTTGTGAAGGGAAGCAGCACGAAATTTACCGACATTACCGCTGTGACGAGCGATGAGGATGCGGTTTACATTGAATTGGAGGACAGCGGACTGAAAACAGGCGACGTTGTGCTGCAGGGTACAGGCGAGGATGCCGCACAGGTAACGCTTTCCGAGCTGCTGCCGCACGCAGGGGTTTATGTGGCAAACAGCTCCATCGCGAAGTTTGTTGTAATTGATGTTGTGGAACAGAATCAGGAATACGCCATCGTGCAGGCAGGCAGCACAACGGGGCTGCAGCCATACGATACGATTATTTCCGATGCAAAGAATATCAAGGAGGGCGACAGCGTTTTTTAAGCGTCCGGATAGATAAAGAGATAGAAAGAAGGCAGAAATATGAGCGTAGTTGAAAATATTCAGAATGTGAGAGCAAAAATTGCGGCAGCCGCAGAAAAAAGCGGCAGAACGGCGGAGGACGTACTTCTGCTGGCAGTCAGCAAGACAAAGCCTGTGGAGCTGATTGGCGAGGCGGTGCAGGCGGGGTGCCTTTCTCTGGGCGAAAACAAGGTGCAGGAAATCATGGAAAAATACGAGCCTATGATGGAATATGCGCCGGAGGGAGAGAGAATCCACTGGCACTTAATCGGGCATTTGCAGACAAACAAGGTGAAATATATCATTGATAAGGTGGATATGATTCATTCTGTGGAAAGCTTGAAGCTGGCGGAGGAAATTGAAAAGCGCGCGGCACAGAAGGATATTGTGATGGATATTCTGATTGAGGTGAACATGGCAGCGGAGGAAAGCAAATTCGGCGTGAAGCCGGAGGATACCGAAGCGCTGCTCAGAGAGATTGCGAAAATGCAGCATATTCGCGTGCGTGGGCTGATGACGGTTGCGCCTTTTGTTGAAAATCAGGAGGAAAACAGAGAAGTTTTTCGTCAAATGAGAGAATTACTGGTTGACATGAACGGGAAAAAAATTGATAATATAAAGATGGATACCTTATCCATGGGGATGACGGGCGATTATGAGGTTGCCATTGAAGAGGGTGCGACCATTGTCCGCGTGGGCACAGGTATTTTCGGAGAAAGATATTATCCCAACAAAGGATGAGCAATAGAAACAGCTTAGGAGGAACGTATTGTGGCGAAGATTTTTGACAGAATGAAAGACTTAATGTTTGGCGAATATGAAGACGATGATGATTACTATGAGGATGATTATGATACAGCGGCACCTGCCCCTGCACCCGTAAGAGAGAATTATGGTCTGCGTGACGCAAGAGAGACGGAATACAGCGCACCTGCACCCCGTAAGGCGGCTCCGAAGAACGCGGCAAATCCCCAGATTTACAGCGTGAACACAAGCGTACAGATGCAGGTAGTTATCATCAAGCCTGAATGTTACGAGGATGCACAGGAAATCTGTGACCAGATTAAAACCAAACGTCCCGTTGTAGTCAATCTGGAAAAGGTGGAATATCCCATTGCGCAGCGCATTATGGACTTTTTGAGCGGCACCTGCTATTCTCTGGAGGGTTCCATTCAGCGCGTAGCCAATAATATTTTTATTATTGCGCCCGAAAATGTGGATATTTCCGGTGATTTTAAAGAAGAATTAAAAACAAAAGGCGTTCTGCTCCCCTGGATGAACGGGACAAATGCCAGATAAAGGTGGTTTTGCGGATTGAATAGTATACAGGCATTGCTGATTAGTGCGATTGGTGTATTTTTCTATGTATTGGAAATTCTCATCTTCGTGCGTATCCTGTTTTCCTGGCTGCCCTTCGGCGTTGGCTACAACAGCAGCATTGGGCGTTTGCTGTATCAGCTGACAGAGCCGATTCTGGGGCCTGTGAGAAATATGGTAGATAAATCCCCGCTCGGCGGCGGCATGGGGCTTGATTTTTCCCCTATTTTTGCGTTAATCCTGATGAGATTGGTGCAGACCCTTCTGGTTGCAGCCATTCGGATGTTCTGATGCCATGGACAGACAGGCATTATTGAAAAGCGTACCGGAGGGCGAGGAACGGCTGCTGTTTGCAAAGGCGCTGGATCAGGCGATTTTTGCGATGAAGCGCAGAGAGCCTGCGTTCACGGATTTCATGGATCGGGCAAAATGTGCAAGATTTCGGGAACGGCTGCAGGGACTTCGGGAGCTGGAGATTACGCTTTTCGGCGGAACGGAGGACTGCGAGCGGCAGATGATGGGCTTTTTTACAGAACCGCTTGCGGCAGAGGAATTCCCGATTAAAATTGTAAAAATCAGAAGAAAAAGTAAAAAATTCGGACAGACGGATCTGAGCCACAGAGATTATCTCGGCTCCCTCCTTGGGCTGGGCATTGACCGCGGCAAGGTGGGCGATATTCTGGTGGCGGAGGATACGGCGGTCTGCTTTGTGGCGGAGGAAATTTCGCCATACATAACGGCTGTGCTGGAGCAGGTTTCCAGAACCGCGGTAGTGGCGGAGGAAACGGAGCAGGCGGAGGACATTCCCCAAAGGCAGACGGAGGCAAGACGCTTAACGGTGGCATCCATGCGGCTGGATGCGGTGGCAAGTGAGGCATTTCATCTGGCAAGAGGGAAAACGCAGACGCTCATCCATGCGGAAAAGGCACAGGTGAATTGGAATATTGTAACAAGCACATCCCATCTGTTAAAGGAAGGGGATTTGGTGAGCCTGCGCGGCTTCGGGCGGTTTCGCGTGAAGGAAATCGGCGGCAGAACCAAAAAAGACAGAATCGGATTGGAAATTGAAAAATATGTATAAGGAGGTTTTTTCGTGATCACACCGAACGATATCGCAACCAAGGACTTTAAGAAGGTAGCTGTAGGCTATTCCCCCGAAGAAGTAGATACCTTTTTGGATGACATCTATGAGGACTATGAGAAGCTGTATAAGGAAAGCCAGAAGGAAAAATCAAAGACAGAGGCTGTGGCTGAGGATACCGACCGGTTGAAGCATCTCGAAAAATCCATTGAACGTACATTAAGCCTGGCGGAGGCAGCTGCGGAGGAAACAAAGACGGCGGCAAAAGCAGATGGCGATGCCATCATCAACAGTGCGAAGCAGCAGGCAGAGGATATTCTGGCATCCGCAAGAACAAAGGCGTATGAGCTGGAACAGAAGATTTCCGGACTGGAAAGCCGCTACGAACTGATGAAAACAAGAATCAAGCTGCTGCTTTATGCAGAAATCGAGCTGCTGGACAAGGGCGAGGTTCTGGCAGAAAAAGAAGCAAAGGCACAGGAAACAAAATAAAAAACAGACAAGCTGCGGCGGGGTCTTCTTGCCGTGGCTCGTTTTGTATAATGCAAAAATCTTCCGAAAGGGGGATTGAATATGATACCGATTTTGATAACGATACTGCTGATTTTATTAGACCAGGGGACAAAGCTCTGGGCATTGGGAAGCCTGAAGCCGATTCACAGCATGACGGTGGTGGACGGCTTTCTGGATTTGACGTTTGTGGAAAACAGAGGGGTTGCCTTCGGGATGCTCTCTGGGCAGAGGTGGCTGATTCTGGTGCTGACAGGCGTAATTGCCGGTGCGCTGATTTATTTTTACCGCACACTGCCGAAAAAGAAGGCATATCTTCCCCTGCGCGCGGCACTTTTACTGGTGCTTTCGGGCGCGGTCGGCAATATTATTGACCGCGTATGCCGCGGCTATGTGGTGGATTTTTTTGAATTCACCTTCTTTGACTGGCCTGTGTTTAATGTGGCAGATATTTATGTTGTCGCAGGGGTCATCCTGATGGTGCTTCTGATTGTATTTGTGCTGAAGGATGAGGATTTGGATTTGAAGAAGAAAAAGGATGAATGAAATGGAATATTTTACCTTTGGGGCGGAGCAGGAGGACGTTGGGACAAGAATTGACGTTTTTCTTGCGGATGCCATGGAAAATCTTTCGCGCAGCGGTGTGCAGAAGCTGATTGAGGAAGGGCATATCACGCTGAACGGCGGAAGGACAAAAGCAAATTATAAGCTGCGGGAGAGGGACATCATTGATGTAGAGGTGCCCGAGGTGAAGGAGGTTGAAATTCTGCCGGAGGATATCCCGCTGGATATTTTATATGAGGATGCGGATGTCATCGTGGTGAATAAGCCGCAGGGGATGGTGGTGCATCCGGCTCCCGGACATACGAGCGGCACATTGGTCAATGCGCTGATGTTTCACTGCGGAGACGAGCTGAGCGGCATTAACGGGGAGAAACGCCCCGGAATTGTGCATCGCATTGATAAGGATACCTCCGGGGTGCTGATGGTTGCGAAAAACGATATGGCGCATCAGTCTCTGGCGGCACAGCTTGCAGAGCACAGCATTACGAGAAAATATAATGCGGTGGTCTACAACGGTTTTACGGAGGACGAGGGGACGGTGGACGAGCCTATCGGCAGAAATCCACAGGACAGAAAGAAAATGGCAGTGACGCAGAAGCACAGCCGCCATGCGGTGACGCATTACCGCGTGATCGAAAGAATGGAGAAATTTACGCTGATTGAGGCGCAGCTGGAAACGGGACGGACACACCAGATTCGCGTACACATGACCTATATCGGGCATCCGCTTCTGGGTGACATGGTATACGGCCCGAAGAAGCAGCCGATTCACTTAGAGGGACAGGCACTGCATGCCCGTGTGCTGGGCTTTATTCACCCGCGCACAGGGGAATATCTGGAATTTGAGGCACCTTTGCCGCCTTATTTTGAAGCATTGCTGGAACGACTGCGGAAATAAGTAGGAGGGAGTAACATGCCGCTGCATAAGAAGGATTTTTTCGGCTTACGGGGAATGTCTGCGGATGATATCCGCTATATTCTTGGGACTGCCGAAACGATGAAATATATTTTGAACCAGAAGGATAAGAAAACACCGCATTTGCAGGGAAAATCTGTTATCATGCTTTTTTATGAGCAGAGTGCCAGAGCGAAGCTGGCGTATGAGCTTGCGGCGCAGTACCTCAGCGCAAATGTGATTGATATGACAAATACGGTACATTCCATTGAGAAGGAAAGCTTGCAGGATATCGGACAGCTGATGGATCAGATGGGGGCGGATTTTATTATTCTGCGTCATTCCATGGCAGGCGCGCCGAGGCTGCTGGCAAGCTGTGTGGAGGCTTCTGTCATCAATGCGGGGGATGGCTTTAATGAAAACCCCGGACAGTCTCTGCTTGACCTTCTGACGATTCGGGAGCAAAAGGGAGGCTTTGAGGGGCTGAAGGTTGCCATCATTGGGGATTTGCTGCACAGCCGCGTTTCCAAAAGCAACATCTGGGGTCTGACGAAGCTGGGCGCGGAGGTCTGCGTTTCGGGGCCGCCGACGCTGATGCTGCCTGCCATCGAGAATTTCGGGGTGGAGGTATATTATGATGCCAGAGAGGCGGTCAATAATGCGGATGTTATCCTGACAACACGCATGCGGATGGAGAAGCAGGATAAGAAATCCCTGCCTTCGCTGGATGAATATAAACGCCTGTTCCGTATTGATGAAAATCTTTTGCGCTATGCAAAGAAGGATGCCATTGTGATGCATCCCGGCCCGATTCAGAGGGGGATTGAGATTTCCTCCGGAGTGATTGACAGCAAGCAGTGTATCATCAATGACCAAATCGGGAACTCTGTTGCGGTGCGTATGGCAATGTTCTATATCCTTTCTCAGGTGGGAGGTGCGTTCAGATGAAGACAGTTCTGAAAAATTGCAGAGTGCTTGGAACAACCCATGATAAGGATATGCTCCATGATATTTATGTGGAGAATGGGATCATTGAAAAAATCGGTCTGAATCTTGAGGTTGAGGGGGCGAAGCAGATTGATGTCGGCGGACATACGGTGATGTCCGGATTGATTGACATGCACTGCAACATCTGCGACCCCGGACATGAATATATCGAGGATATCGCAACGGCTTCCCGTGCGGCACTGCGCGGCGGCTTTACAACGATTACCTGCGAACCGAATACAGACCCTGTCATTGATAATAAAACGGTTGTGGAATATATTGTTTCCAAATCGAAGGAAAAATCTCTGGTAAATATTTATCCCTACGGCAGCATGTCTATCGGCTGTAAGGGACAGGAGATTGCGGAAATCGGGGAAATGTACGATGCAGGGATTGTCGGTATTTCCGATGGGGATGAATTTACGGATTCTGCCGCATTTCTGAGAAATGTGATGATTTATACGAAGATGTTTGATTTGCCCGTGCTGACACATTGCGAGGATCGGTCGCTTTCGGGCGTGGGTGTCATGAATGAGGGCTACACGGCGGCATGCCTTGGACTGACGGGGATGCCGCGAGAGGCGGAGGAAGTGATTGTTGCAAGAAATCTGAACCTTGCGGAGCGGACAGGCGTGCATCTGCATTTATCGCACATCAGCACGAAGGGCTCTGTGCAGCTGATTCGTGAAGCGAAGGGCAGAGGGGTTCCTGTGACCTGCGAAACATGCCCACATTATTTTATTCTGACGGAGGACGCCATCGGGGATTATGATACATTTGCGAAGGTGAATCCGCCGCTCAGGGCAAAGGAGGATGTTTACGCCATTATTGAGGGAATTATGGATGGGACGATTGATGTTATCGCATCGGGTCACAGCCCTACAAATATGACAGAAAAGGAACGGGAATTTGATGTTGCGGCGTATGGCATTTCTGCACTGGAAACGGCACTTTCTCTGAGCTATACGCATCTGGTGGAGACGGGATATATTACGGTGGAGCATCTGATTCGGCTGATGTCCGCGAAGCCGGCGGAGATTTTGAAATTATATAATAAGGGAAGCCTGGCAGAGGGAAAGGATGCCGATATTATCGTGGTAGATTTTCTGGAAACCCACCGCATTGACCCGGAGCATTTTGCATCCAAGGCGAAATTTTCTCCCTTTGCGGCGGAGGAGGTGCGCGGCAAGGTGCTTTATACCATGGTTGGCGGCAGACTGCTGACCTAAATGAATAAATGAGGTGTAAATGAATGTATTTGAAACGATTGGATTTACAGGGTTTCAAATCCTTTCCCGAAAAAGTGAAGCTGGAATTTAACCCGGGGGTGACGGCGGTTGTCGGCCCGAACGGGAGCGGCAAGAGCAATGTTTCCGATGCGGTGCGTTGGGTGCTTGGGGAGCAGAGAGCCAGAAGCCTGCGCGGCGATAAGATGGAGGATATTATATTCGCCGGAACGGAGAACAGAAAGCCCCTTGGCTTTGCGGAGGTTTCCATTCTGATTGATAATCAGGATGGCAGACTGCCTTTGGCATACAGCGAGGTGCAGGTGACGCGGCGTGTGTTTCGCTCGGGTGAGAGCGAATACCGCATTAACGGAACGGCGTGCCGCCTAAAGGATATTCAGGAATTATTTATGGATACGGGCGTGGGCCGAGAGGGCTATTCCATCATCGGACAGGGACGTATTGATGAAATTCTGAGCGCAAAGGGAGAGGAACGCCGCCGGATTTTTGAGGATGCGGCAGGCATTGTAAAATATAAAACAAGGAAAAACGAAGCGGTCAATAAGCTGGAAAAGGAACAGCAGAATCTGCTGCGTGTGGATGATATCATCAGCGAATTAGAGGTGCAGGTGGAGCCGCTGGAGAAGCAGAGCGAGAAGGCGAGGGAATACCTTCGTCTGAAGGAGCGGCTGAAGCAGGCGGAAATGACTGCCTTTTGCAGGGATGCGGCGCGGATTGCAAAAGAAACGGAAATGCTTTTGCAGGCGGAGCAGACTGCGGCGGAGCAGCTTGCACAAAGCCTTGCCGAAAGCGACCGGGAAAAGACGCAGGCAGCTTCCTTCCGAGAGAAAAATGAGGAACTGGATGCCCTTTTGCAGCAGCAGAATGGCAAAATGACAGAGTTGCGCGCGGAACTGGAAAAGACAGAGGGCGAGATTCGCCTGCGTGAGGAGCAGCGTGCCAATGACGAGGCAAACCGCAGCCGTATTGCCGGAGAAATGGCGGAAAAGGCGAAAAAGCAGACGGAAAATGAAGCGGAGCAGGAGCTTTGCCGCAGCAAAATGGCAGGACTGAAGCTGGAAATGGACGCAAGACAGGAGGAACTGGATGCCTTGCAGGAAGAATATGCATCCCTGAGCACTGTGCTGAGTCAGGATGAAACGAAGGTGGAGTCCTTTAAGGATGAAATTTTTGAGCAGATTCGGATTGGCACCGAGGCGAAGGGGGAAATCTCCAAGCGGGAGGCCATGCAGGAGCAATTTCTTGCCAGAAAGGCACAGCTTCTGGGCGAAAAGGAGCATACGGAAAGCAGACTGCATCAATTTGCGGTGCATTTGCAGGCATTGGAGAAGCAGGAGAATGACCGAAAGGAGCAGATTCGCTATCTGGAGCAGGAGCTGACTGCCTTGGAGCAGGACAAAGTCCATGCCCAACAGGAAAAGCAGAAGGCGGAGACAAGCCTTTCCGTACAGGAAAGACGCGGCTCTGAGCTGCAATCGCGCTTAACATTGCTTTTTGAAATGGAACGGGAGCATGAGGGCTATTACAACAGCGTAAAAAGCCTGCTGAACCTGCCGGATGCGAAGGAAAGAGGTATCTGCGGCGCGGTCGGACAGCTTTTGAAGGTGGAGGAGACCTATGAAACTGCCATTGAGGCAGCGTTAGGCGGCGCATTACAGAACATCGTTACCGAAACAGAGGAGGACGCAAGGGATGCCATCGGCTATCTGAAAAGGCGGAACCTCGGCAGGGCAACCTTTCTGCCCGTGACCGCCATCAAGGGCAGACCACTTGAGGGCAGACAGGCGATTCTGGCGGAGGTTGGTGTGATTGGTACGGCGTATGAGCTGGTTTCGTTTGAGGAAAAATTCAGACAGCTTGCAATGTATCTCTTAGGGCGGATTCTGGTTGTGGAAAATCTGGACAAGGCGGTACAGCTGGCGAAAAAATATCGCCATCAGTATAAGCTGGTTACACTGGAAGGGGACATTTTGAACCCCGGCGGCGCAATGACGGGCGGCTCACAGCAGAAAAAGGCACTGCATGTTTTCGGCAGGAGCAGAGAAATCCGCAGCTTGCAGGAGGCTTTGCAGACGGCAAACCGAACCATTGCGGAGATGCGCGACAGGCTTGCGCTTGCAAATGAGGATTTGCAGGAGATTGAGCAGGAAACGGTTGAGAAAAAAATGGAGCTGCAAAGGGTCATGGTGACGCAAAGCAGTGACAGCGGCGAAAAGGAAAAAACACTGGCGGAGAAGCAGGAGGCTGCCGAAAAGCTTTCCCTTCTGGAGCTGGAGGAAAAGCAGCTGACGGAGCAGACGGAAAATGCCGAGAAGGAAATTGCGGCACTGCGCGAAAGGGCGGCTTTCTCGGAAACGGCAATGGAAGCGGCAAATGCCCAGCTGACTGCCTTTCAGGACAGCCTGACGGGCGGCAAGGAAGAAAAGGACATGCTGATGGAGGAGATTACGCAGAAGAAAATTGCACTTTCTTCCATCGGGCAGAATGTATACAGCATGGAGGAAAAGCTGCTGCGCTTGCAGGAGGAACAGAATGCCCTCCGGACAGAGCAGAAAAAAGCAGAGGAGCAGGCGGCACTGTATGAAAAAAATACGGGTCTGCGGCTGGAGCAGCAGGAAACCCTACAGCAGAGGGCGGCGGAGCTGGAGCAGCAGGCGGAGACCCTGCAAAGCCGACTGAATGAAACGGCGGCAGAGAAGCAGGAGACTGCGGAAAAAGCCGCAAAAGCCGAGGAAACGGCGGCAGAATGGAAGGAAACGGCAAACAAGCTGGAGAATGAGCAGCTGCGCATTTTGGCGAAAAAGGAAAAGCTGGAAGAAGAAAAGCAGCGCATTACCGCCCAGATGTGGGAGGAATACGAAATGACGCTGCGGATGGCGCAGGAATATACGGCAGGACTGCCACAGGAGCAGGAGCAGCTTTCCGTGAAGGAATGGAAAGGGAAAATCCGCGCACTGGGGGATGTGAATGTTGGTGCGATTGAGCAGTATAAGGAAGTGAAGGAGCGGTTTGAATTTCTGACGGCGCAGAGAGAGGATATTCTTGCGGCGGAGGAAAAGCTGCGGCAGATCATTGCGGAACTTTCGATATTGATGGAGCAGCAGTTCCGCGAGCAGTTCAAGGTGATTTCCGAGAATTTCAGCGAGGTATTCCGCGAAATGTTTGGCGGCGGCAGGGCACAGCTCAGACTGACCGATGCGGCGCATGTTCTGGAATCCCCGATTGAGATTGTGGCACAGCCGCCCGGGAAAAATTTGCAGAACATGCAGTTGCTTTCCGGCGGGGAGCGCGCATTGACCGCGATTGCGATTTTATTTTCCATTCTGAAAATGAAGCCCTCTCCCTTCTGTATTCTGGACGAGATTGAGGCGGCGTTGGACGATGCGAATGTCAGCCGCTATGCGCAGTATCTGAAAAAATTTGCAGAGGAAACGCAGTTTATTGTCATTACCCACAGAAAGGGCACGATGGAGCATGCAGATGTGCTTTATGGCGTGACGATGCAGGAGAAGGGCATTTCCAAATTGATTTCCGTTGACTTTTCGGAGGCGGAAAAAAGTATTACAGCGTAAGGATGAAAAGGAGACCGAATATGGGTTTATTTGATTTTTTTAAGAAGAAAGCCACGGAGGAGCAGCCGCAGACAGAGGAGCAGCAGGAAGGCGTTCTGGAGCTGGATGGCGTGGAAGTGGAAACAGATGCGCAGGAGGCGGATATTGTTCTGGATGTGGAGGATGGTCAGGATATGAACCGGGCTGTCCATGCAGTGATGGATGAGGAGGAAATCCAGATTGACCGCGCAGGAGAGGATATTCTGTATCGGGAGGAGGCAGAAGAAGCGCCTGCGGAAGCGGAAATCGAGATTACCTTCGAGGACGCGGACGGAGAGGAAATCCTGACGGCAGAGGATGCGGCGGAGGCCGAAGCAGTTCTGGATGAGCTGACAGAGATTGCAGGAGAAATTCTTGCGGAAAAGCCCCTTGCGGAGGATGAGGTTATCGTTGCGACAGAGGACGGCGAGATTTTTACGGCGGACAATGATGCGGACGGCAGGGCCTTTGTAGAGGAGCTGGCGGACGAGGTTGCAGAGGAGCTGAATCAGGAGGAGACGGCAGAGGAAGCACAGAAAACGCCTGCGGAGGAAAGCGCAGAGGAGGAAAAGCCTGCGAAGATGGGCTTTTTTGCAAAGCTGAAGGCAGGTCTGGATAAGACAAGAAAGAACATCCTTGGCGGTGTGGACGGCGTTCTGGGCGCGTTTACGAAGATTGACGAGGATCTGTTTGAGGAACTGGAAGAAGCACTTATCATGGCGGATATGGGCGTGCAGACAACAATGGATATCGTGGAAAACCTGCGAAAAAGGGTTAAGAGAGAGCATGCGACCGACCCTGCGGTAATCAAGGATATGCTGATTGATGAGATTACGGCGATTTTGCAGGAGGGCGCGCAGGAGGACGAAAATTTGCCCTCTCCTTCCGTTCTGCTGGTCATTGGTGTAAATGGTGTCGGCAAGACAACGACCATCGGCAAGCTGGCGCATAATTTCAAGGAGGACGGGAAATCCGTACTTCTGGCGGCGGCGGATACCTTCCGTGCGGCGGCAATCGACCAGCTGGAAATCTGGGGGGAACGCTCCGAAATTCCTGTGATCAAGCATGAGGAAAATTCCGACCCTGCGGCGGTGGTATATGACGCAGTGCATGAGGCAAGAAAGCAGAATACTGACCTTTTAATCTGCGATACGGCAGGGCGTTTGCACAACAAGAAAAACCTGATGGAGGAATTGAAGAAGATTGCGCGTGTCATCGAGAGAGAATATCCTGCGGCACACAGAGAGGTATATCTGGTGCTGGATGCCACAACGGGACAGAACGCACTGCAGCAGGCAAAGCTGTTCAAGGAAGTGACGGATATCACGGGAATTGTGCTGACAAAGCTGGACGGCACAGCCAAGGGCGGCATTGTGGTTGCAATTAAGAGCGAATTGCAGATCCCTGTACGCTATATTGGAGTCGGGGAAGGGATTCACGATTTGCAGAAATTTGATGCGGCTGAATTTGCAGGCGCATTGTTCGGAAGGGAGGCATAAGAGATGGCAGAGGAAAAGAAAATCGAAAATGCCGTTTATGAATATGATGCATTAGAGGAAAGAACGGAACGCCGCCCGGCGACAGTGACCCCCTATGAACGGGAAATCTGTCAGCACATGGAGGGGCTGTTTCCGCATCGTGTGACGAGAGTGTATCGGGAGATAGATTCCGAATTTCTGAGTGTGAATGTTTTCGTGATGAAAGCACCCACGAAGAAGGATTTTCATGTGCTGTATACCACAGGGATGAGCGCGATGCCGATGAAGCTGCCGCAGGAATTTCTGCCGAAATATAAGGATTTGGAGCGCGCGGAGCTGCTGCTGTTTCTGCCGGCGGAATGGGATATTCTGACAGGATATGAAACAGATGCGGATGTGCCTGACCGCCTTTGGTGGCCTGTGCGGCTGATGAAATATCTGGCAAGATTTCCGCACGAATTCAAAACATGGCTGGGCTGGGGGCATACGCTGCCGAATTCAGCCGATTGTGTGCCGTATGACGAAAGTACGAAGCTTTGCGGCGCGATGCTCGGAGCATTGCAGGAAAATATCAGCATGTTCCGTACGGAGGATGATACGCAGATTAACATGTACTGCGTGATTCCGCTGTATAAAGAGGAAATGGAGTACCAGAAAACTGCGGGGACAGAGGCGTTGATGCAGAAGCTTTCTGCACTGAATGGGTATGGGATGATTGTATTTCCGGACAGACCGAATGTCTGTGCAGAGGAAGAATAAAAGAAAAAGGCGTATGGAAAGATTTGAACCGAGCTGTTTTGTGCTGTCTGCACAAAATGACTCGGTTCAAAGTTTCTGTACGCCTTTTAAATATAGACTGTTTTTATCACCGGTGTGATTTAGATGTCATTCCTTGCGGTATGCCACAGGCTTCTGTGCTGCCTTCTGGATGGTATTTTTTAATTCGTAATCCTCATATTTCAGGTCGGGAATTGCCTTCATGCGGTTTTGCCGTTCAACCAGAATTCCATATACAGCAGTAAATCCGCCTTACTATCCTCTTCCAGCAGGGTGTAATATCGACGAAATTCGTTGAACGCAGCGGTTTCGTCATCAATCACATAGGGATAGCGGATATCATTGACACCCAAAAGATAATCCATAGAGACATTGAAGATGGAGGCAATTTTTTTTAAATCGGAAATAGAGGGTTGGTTTCGACCGGATTCATAGTTTGCAATCGCTGTATAGCCATAGTTGAGCATTTCGCCTAACTTGACCTGTGTCAGCTTTTTTTCTTTTCTCAATGCTTTCAAGCGGTCTTTAAATTCCATGTCATACACCTCTTCTTTTATTTGAATTTTTACAGACAAAGCCGAAAAAGTTTGCGCTTTTGGTCGGTTTTGGAAATGTATAAAGTATCCCCCAAATAACAATATTTATTATACGGATAAATTTTCACGGGGAAAAGGCTGAACCACAGATGCAATGAAAATCTTGATAAAAATTTGCGATGCGTGAAGTTGAGTGTTTTTTATCAAAAAAGCAAAAAATTTTTATTTTTTTGGAAAAATGTGAAGAAATTTATTGACATATATCAGAAATGGTGCTATATTCAAATCACATAAAACATATAAAGATACTATGATATATAAAGAGATTGAGAGGAGTATTCTTATGCCGACAAAATATTATTTTGATAACGCAGCAACAACACCCGTAAGGGAGGAGGTATTGCAGGAGATTCTTCCTTACTTCAGAGAATATTACGGCAATGCATCCAGCATTTACAGCATTGCAAAGGAAAGTAAAAAGGCGCTGGAGGCAGCAAGGGCAAAGGTAGCGGCTGCGATTGGTGCGACACCCGATGAAATTTATTTCACAGCAGGCGGTTCTGAAAGCGACAATATGGCACTGCGTGGCGTGGTAAACGCAAGCAAGAAAGAGAAAAAACATATTATTACAACAAAAATTGAACATCATGCGATTCTGCATACCGCAGAATTTCTGGAAACAAAGGGTGTGGATGTGACTTATCTGAACGTAGACGAATTCGGGAAGATTTCTTTGGAGGAGCTGGAAAATGCCATCTGTCCCGAAACCGTTCTGATTTCCGTTATGTTTGCGAATAACGAAATCGGTACGATTCAGCCTATCGCAGAAATTGCTGAAATTGCGAAAAAGCACGGTGTTCTGTTCCACACAGATGCGGTACAGGCTGTTGGTCATGTGCCTATTGATGTAGAAAAGCTGCATGTTGATTTGCTGTCCATGAGTGGGCATAAGCTGGGCGCACCGAAGGGCATCGGCGCGATTTATATCCGCAAGGGAACAAGGATTTCTCCGCTGATTTTCGGCGGCGCACAGGAAAAGAAGCTGCGTGCGGGTACAGAAAATATTGCGGGTATCGTTGGTCTGGGCAAGGCTGCGGAGCTGGCAGTGGCTGAAATGGAGGAAACAACAAAGAAGCTGACTGCACTGCGGGATAAGCTGATTCATGGGATTCTGGAAAGCATTCCCGATAGCCGCCTGAACGGACATCCGACAGATCGTCTGCCTGGAAACTGCAACATTTCCTTCTCTTATATTGAAGGCGAATCTCTGCTGCTGTTGCTGGATGCACTGGGCATTGCGGCTTCCAGCGGTTCTGCATGCACATCCGGCTCTCTGGACTCTTCTCATGTGCTGATGGCGATTGGTCTGCCTCATGAGATTGCACATGGCTCTCTGAGACTGACAATAGACAGAGAAAACACGGAGGAGCAGGTAGACTTTATTCTGGAAAAGCTGCCCGGTCTGGTACAGCGGCTGAGAGATATGTCTCCCGTTTATCCTGGCAAAAAGGCTTGATAGAAGAAAAACAGACGTTTACTTTAGACATTCATATAAATTGGAACACCAAGGAGGAACTTTGAAATGGAATATAGCGAAAAGGTAATGGATCATTTCGCGCATCCGAGAAATGTCGGCGAGATTGAAGATGCTGACGGTGTCGGCGAGGTAGGAAACGCTAAGTGCGGAGATATAATGAAAATGTACATCAAGGTCAATGACGGCATTATAACTGACGTTAAGTTCAAGACTTTTGGTTGCGGTGCAGCTGTTGCTACATCTTCTATCGCTACAGAAATGATAAAGGGTAAAAAACTTGAAGACGCTTTGAAACTTACAAACAAGGCAGTTGTTGAAGCTCTTGACGGTCTTCCACCAGCAAAGCTTCACTGCTCTGTTCTTGCTGAGGAAGCAATGAAAGCCGCTGTTTCTGACTACTATAAAAGACAGGGTATCGATCCAACTCCGTTCGTAGGTAAGCAGTCTGCTCCTGATTGTGAGAACTGCAATGGCTGATAAAGTTCTTGTGGCAATGAGCGGCGGCGTTGACAGCTCTGTTTCGGTCAAGCTCCTTCTTGATGAGGGTTATGACGTGGCAGGGGCTACCATGCGGCTCTACAGCAATGAGGACATCGGTCTGGATAAAACAAGAACGTGCTGTTCTCTCAATGATGTAGAGGACGCACGTTTTGTTGCTTTTAAACTAGGCATTGATTTCCATGTATTCAATTTTTCTGATGATTTTAAGCACTATGTTATCGACAATTTTGTTGATACATATCTGGCAGGCGGCACGCCTAATCCGTGTATCGAATGCAACAAACATCTGAAATTCGCAAAATTCTATGAGCGTGCAAAGCTACTGGGCTTTGATTATA
>ERZ773243.2141-NODE-2141-length-17941-cov-3.160684_pt1 | contig 17941 bp, 10 predicted proteins | sample MGYA00580520_ERZ773243 | MGnify/ENA primary metagenome ERZ773243 (study PRJEB29015, sample SAMEA2737747) | human gut metagenome | biome: human gut; feature: human-associated habitat; material: faeces | place: China | collected 2012 ... | reverse complement strand
CGTGGAAGTTAAAAGACCTCCGAGAATAACCTTCGCCATCGGGCTTTGTATTTCATTACCCGGCAAATCACCTCCCAGTGCCAACGGAATAAGTGCAAGAGCAGAAGACAACGCGGTCATCAGAATCGGATTCAAACGGTCCATTGAACCGCGGATTACACTGTCATACACATTCAGTCCTTCTTCCCGTTGCAAGTGGTTGTAGTGGCTGATCAACAACATACCGTTTCGGGTAGCAATACCGAACAGTGAAATAAAACCGATAATAGCAGGAATACTCACTTCTCCCGTTGTCATCAACAAAGCAAATACACCGCCAATCAATGCAAGCGGCAGGTTGATAAGAATAATCGCACTTTCCTTCACACTGCGGAATTCATGATAAAGTAGTAAGAAGATCACTGCAATACTCATCAGCGATGTGAGTAATAAGGTGCGGCTTGCTGCCTGTTCGCTCTCAAACTGACCGCCGTATTCAAGGTGATATCCTTCCGGCAATTTGATGTCCTTGTCCACGCGAGCCTGAATATCATTCACCACACTGCGCAAGTCACGGTCGGCAACATTGGCAGAGATCACAATTTTACGTTTTACGTTCTCGCGGCTGATAGTATTCGGCCCCATTGCAGAACGCACTTCGGCGATGTAGTTCAACGGTATTTTCTTTCCGTCGCTGGTATCTATCATCAAGTTGCGTATCTTCTCTATTTCGTCGCGAAGATCATCACGTACACGTACAGTGAGGTCAAAACTTTTGCCCTTTTCGTAAACTTGTGATACGGTTTCTCCTGCAAGACAGACATTCACGAACTCAGAGAATTCCGGTAATGAGATACCAAACTTAGCCAACATTTCTCGCTTGGGCGAAATGATAAGCTGAGGACGTTCTATCTGTTGCTCCACATTCAAGTCGGCAATACCAGGAATATCTTGGATAGCACTTTTGATTTCATTACCCAAAGTAAACATACGGTTCAGGTCATCACCGAACAGTTTAATAGCAATGTTTGCTTTCGTACCGCTAAGCATAGCATCGATACGATGACTGATAGGTTGCCCGATTTCTATGTTCGCTCCTACGATGGTGCCCAATTTCTCGCGTACTTCAGCAACCATTTCGCTACGTGAACGATCTTTCAATTCGAACGGAGCCTCTATTTCGGAAACATTCACTCCAAGTGCATGTTCGTCCAGTTCGGCACGTCCGGTCTTGCGGGCAACGGTTTGTATTTCAGGAATACTGAGTAGCAATTCCTCTGCACGATGCCCCATCTTGTCACTTTCTTCCAACGAGATACCCGGCAAAGAAGATATGTTGATTGTAAACGAACCTTCGTTGAAAGGTGGCAGGAATGAACGGCCCAATGTGAAGAAACATACTAGGGCTACTACGAACAAACCAATAGTACTGCCCAATACGATCTTCTTATGTCCCAGTACGAAAGCCAGTGCAGCGCCATACCATTGTTTCATTTTACGTGCTACATACGAGTCGCTGCTTTCTTTCTCTTCCTTCTTCTTGTCTTTTCCCAAAAGATAAGAGCAAAGTACCGGTGTAACCGTCAGTGCCACTACCGTAGAAGCAGCCAATGCTACAATGAACGCAATACCCAGCGGAACCAGCATGCGGCCTTCCATACCTGTGAGGAAGAATAACGGCACGAAACTAACTACGATAATCAGCGTAGAGTTCAGGATAGGCATACGTACTTCTTTCGATGCGTTGAATACCACGTCCAATATGGAAAGTCGTTCTTCCACAGGTTTCAACTTGTTTTCGTGGAGTCGTTTATATACGTTTTCCACGTCCACAATGGCATCATCCACTAACGAACCGATAGCGATGGCAAGACCACCGAGACTCATTGTGTTGATTGTGAATCCCATATAATGCAGCGTCACCAGTGAAGTAATCAATGAAAGTGGTAGTGTAACCAATGAGATCACTGTTGTACGTACATTTGCAAGGAACAGGAATAGTACAATCACCACGAAGATACCTCCTTCGAACAAGGACTTCTGTACGTTTCCGATAGAGCTTTCGATAAAGCGGCTTTGTCGGAAAATGTCTGTGCTGACCTTTACATCCGGTGGCAGATTTTTCTGTAAATCTTCTAAAGATGCTTCCAATTTATCCGTTAATTCCAGCGTGCTGGTGGCCGGCTGCTTGGTTACAGTCAACAATACGGCAGCTTTACCTCGTTCCGATGCTGTACCCAGTTTGGGTAATTTTGCTCCGATGTGTACGTCTGCAATGTCTTCCAACAGAATAGGAGCACTGCCCGAAGCGGTTCCACCACGTACCACGGCACGTGCCAGTTGATCTACCCGATCGGTAGAAAGTACTCCACGTACAATGTATTCATTGCCATATTCATATAGCACACCACCGTTTGCATTCAGATTCATTTCACGGGTTACGGTCATAATTTCATTCAGCGTAACGCCGTAATGCCGCATCCGTTCCGGATCTAATTGTATCTGATATTCCTTTATATCACCACCCAGTACTGCTACCTGTGCCACACCGCCTGTAGAGAGTAAGCGCGGACGGATGGTCCAGTCAGCTATTGTACGCAGGTCAAGCATAGAGGTAGAGTCGGCAGTCAGACCGATAATCAGCATCTCGCCCAGAATGGATGATTGTGGACCCAGCGTCGGTTTACCTACACCGGTAGGTAAGCTTTCGCTTACAACAGCCAGCTTCTCGCTGACAATTTGCCGGGCCAGATAAATATCCGTATCCCAATCGAATTCTACCCATACTACTGAGAATCCATTGGTAGATGAAGAACGTACGCGGCGCACACCTGTTGCACCGTTCACTGCTGTTTCAACAGGAAATGTGACGAGTTGTTCCACTTCTTCTGCCGCCATACCGTTTGCCTCAGTCATGATGACAACCGTAGGCGCATTGAGATCTGGAAATACGTCCACTTCCGTGTGCATGGCGGTGTAAGTTCCGCCTATCAGTAACAACACCGAGGCCACAAGCACCAGGATGCGGTTATGAAGTGAGAAATGTATAATCTTGTTTAACATGTTGATTAAAGTGTTAGAGTGTTAATGTGATAATGTGATAGGGTGAAGTTGCTTTATCACTCTATAACTTCATCACTTACCACTGTTTTTTTAGTGTTCGTGACTGTGTGCCGGTATTGCATTTGTAGCGCTTGCCAGTTTCACTTGATAAGCTCCTTCGGTTACCACGCGGTCTCCTGCTTTTACACCTGAGAGAATCTGTACGCTTTCACCGTTATCGGCTCCAAGAGTCACGAGTTGTTTCTTATATCCTTCTTCATCCAGTTGCAGGTAGACAAAGAAACTGCCTTGTTCTTCAGTCAATGCTGAATGGGGTAGGGATATTACATTTTCTATAGGGGAAGACAATAAGAAGATTTCTACAAAGGAACCGGGGATGATATCACCTTTGTTGTCAAACTCAAAGGTTACAGGTACATAATATCCACCGTCTCCACCCGAGGCTTTGCCATAAGAGAGAAGACGTCCGTCTAAGTCTTTCAATGCGTATACCTTATTATTATAAGGAGTACAGAAGTTAGCAGAACCAATAGTACGAAGATATTGGTAATATTTCTCTGAAACGTCAGCACGCAAGAATAATTTGCGGTTTTGCGTAATGCTGACTAACGGTTGTCCCACCGCTACGTAATCGCCTTCTTTCACTAACAGGCTTTTTACATATCCACTGATGGGGGAAACCACGGCTTGTCCGCTTGCCGAACTGTTTTTGGCTACGGCTTCGTAGCTGATACGTGCATTCTCATACGCTTGTTCAGCCTGAGCGAAATCCTTTTCAGAAACAATCTTATTTCCTACAAGGGATTTCATACGCTCGTATTCTTTCTTGGATACTTCATAAGCGATGCGTGCCCGTTCTACAGGGTCACCATCCGCCATATTTTTAGAAGACAATATAACCAACGGTGTACCTTTGCTGACACTCATGCCCTCGATAACTTTTCCACGGAAAGTTACTACACCTGCCACTGTTGCTACAGCAACGCTTTCGTCTCCTTGTGCTGCCATTACCTGGCCGCTGGTTTTTATAACTTGATGGAAAATTCCTAGTTCTACAACATTGGATTTTACTCCGGCAGCCTGCGCCTTGGCGGGGGGCAGAATGATTTCGTCACTATGTCCGGCTGCTACTACTTCACCGTGGTCATGTCCATCGTGGTTGTGTTCGTCACCTTCGTGATTGTGGTCTTCGCCCTCATGATCATGATCGCAACCTTCGTGCTCATGCTTTTCTGTTTCATGATTGTGACCTTCGTGTCCGTCTCCGGATTTACTATTGCAGGAACCCAATAGGAATAGACCCATGACTCCCATAAAAAGAATTTTTTTCATGATGATATTTTTATGTTCTTACTTTTATCTGTGTGCAAAATTAGAGATAAAAGCCTGCAATAAAGTTGCAGACTTTACGATAAAGTAAGAATACACGGAGGTGCGCGAAGTCCTGTGGCACGTGTAAGATACGTGCCATGAAGTGACTCCTGATATATGCAGTCCTGTCTTTGCCCGCTTTCTTCGGGTAGGACTAATAATCGGAGGAGTGGTTCGGAAAATAATGTAATAACCAGCGGAAAGTCCGGATGTGCCCATCCATTGTCCGAGCTAGGAGTTTGCTGGAAGAAGTGAGTCGTTACACATCCCGTATCGCAACAGCAATGTTCGTTATCCGAGTTGTGTTGTTGTCCGCAACAATCGGGAGCTATATCATTCTTCATGCATATCAACCCGTTGTTGTGGTGGTGATGAGGAATAACCGGCACTACCAGCATGACCATGCTGATGAACATTAGGAAAAATGTTATATACCGTTTCTTCTGCATCTTAATTTTCTAATTGCGGACAAAGATAGAGGTTAACGGCTTAATTACCAAATGTTAGTTATTAAAAAGCCTTGAATAATCCATTTAAACCTTCACTCATACTGGGATGGGTGAATATAAAGCTACGTAAAGCTGAAGATTTCTGTCCGGTCTTTATGGCAAACGCTACCAGATTAATAAGTTCCGGTGCATTCACACAAAAGAGGGAACAGCCCAGAATTTTCTCTGTATCCGTATTTACGATAGCTTTCAACATGCCATCCATATTCTGCAAAGTACGCGCACGCGGAATAGCTGAGGCTGGCAAACGTGATATCTTGATAGGATAACCTCGTTTCACAGCATCTTCCTCTGTCAGACCGATATGTGCCATCGGAGGATCTGTGAAGATGGCGTAAGGCACAGGATTGCGGTCGTCGATAGATCGTTCCTTATTACCGAATAAATGATTCAGGATAATGCGGGAGTCATCGATGGAAAGGTAATCATACATTTCTCCACCTCTTACATCTCCCAAAGCCCAGATATGTGGTACAGTAGTGCGTAATTGTTCATTTACAATTATTGCTCCCTGTGCGTTGACTTGTACTCCGGCTTTTTCCAGATGCAGATCATCTATCATCGGTTTACGGCCTGTTGCAATGAGCAGGGCATCTCCTTCCAGAAAATAAGGTGTATCGTCCGAGGCATCCGTATAGGCAGCTGTGATACCGTCTGCTGTATCATGCAATGACTGCACGCGGGCATTCAGGCGTATCTCTATATTTTTCCTTTTTAAACTTTCCTGCATATATTCGGCAATCTCCCGGTCTGCTTTCGGCAGAAAACGTTTACCGGCTTCCAGAATAGTGACCTTACTGCCGAATCCGGCATACATGGTTGCGAATTCCAGTCCGATGGCACCACTGCCTATGATTAGTAAATGTTGGGGAAGAACATCTGCATGGAGTAATGTTTCACTGGTATATACATATTTACTATCTCTTAATCCGTCTATATCCGGCAGGATAGGTGTAGAACCGGTATTGATAAATATTTCTTTTCCTTCCAGTTCGAAAGATTTTTCATCCTTTCCGGATGCAAGAGTTACTTTCACCGTATCTTCGCATACAAAAGAAGCGGTTCCGTCATACAATGTGATATTAGGGTTGCCTGTCAGACTCTCGACATTCTTTTCCCGTAGGTACATGACCAACTTATCTTTGCGTTTCAGGGCAAGAGAATATAACTTGGACTGTTTTTCATAATCATTCTGGTAGATACGCTCAGCAAATTCAGCTTCGTGTATCATGGTTTTGGTAGGGATGCATCCTACGTTTATACAAGTCCCACCGTACATTTCAGGGGAACGTTCTATAACCGCCACTTTCCAGTTGCGGTTGGCTAATTCGGCTGCCAGTAATTTTCCACCTTTGCCAAATCCTATTATTATTGCGTCATATCGTTTCATTATTCTCGTAGTTAAAGGTTTATGGAAATAAAACACTATGACGCAAGAAAAGTTGCAGAAGCCTTGTTAAGGAACGTTTACCTTTCCAGTTCGCGGAGCGACTCCATTTTCTTCTTTTCCAGGAATTCGTAGATACCGCTCAGGTGTTCTTTCACTTGTTTATTACCGAATTCATAGACCTTGGTAACCAGCCCGTCTAAGAAGTCACGGTCGTGGCTTACAACAATCAGTGTACCATCAAAATCCAGCAGAGCTTGCTTCAGGATATCTTTAGTTTTCATGTCCAGGTGGTTTGTCGGCTCATCCAGAATCAGCAGGTTCACCGGTTCCAGCAGCAACTTAATCATAGCAAGCCGGGTGCGTTCTCCACCGGAAAGCACTTTCACCTTTTTCATGGATTGTTCAGGGCCGCCAAACATAAAAGCACCCAGCAAGTCGCGTATCTTGTTACGTATTTCTCCTTTTGCCACATCGTCAATCGTCTGGAATACCGTAAGGTTCTCATCCAGCATAGACGCCTGATTCTGTGCAAAATAACCGATCTGTACATTGTGCCCGAGTGTCAGTGTACCATCGTGCTCAATCTCTTTCATGATACACTTCACCAGCGTAGACTTACCCTCACCGTTCTTACCGACAAAAGCTAATTTGTCTCCCCGTTCTACAGTCAGCGTAGCATTCTTGAATACTACATGGTCACCATAGGTTTTGCCCACGTTTTCCATGATTACCGGATAGTTACCTGAGCGTGGTGATGGCGGGAACTTCAGCCGCAATGCCGAAGTATCTTCCTCATCCACTTCCAGGATTTCCAGTTTCTCCAGCATCTTTACGCGGCTTTGCACTTGCAGAGTTTTGGAATAAGTGCCTTTGAAGCGTTCGATGAAGTCTTTGGTTTCGGCTATGAACTTCTGTTGTTCGTCATACGCCTTTTGCTGTTGTTCGCGACGTTCTTTGCGGAGTTCCAGATATTTGGAGTAATTTACTTTATAGTCATAAATCCGTCCCATTGTCACTTCAATAGTACGGGTAGTGATGTTATCCACAAATTTACGGTCGTGGCTGATGACGATGACAGCCTTACCATTATTGATGAGGAAATCTTCCAGCCACTGGATACTTTCAATATCGAGGTGATTGGTAGGCTCATCCAGCAACAACACATCTGGGTTCTGCAGCAGCAACTTGGCAAGTTCGATGCGCATACGCCATCCACCGCTGAAGTCACTGGTCTGACGGTCAAAGTCTTCGCGTGTGAAGCCGAGTCCTAACAAAGCTTTTTCCACATCTTCCTCATAGTTGGTGGAGTCGATGGAGTAAAATTTCTCACTCAGGGCAGAGACTGTTTCGATCAGTTCCATATAACTGTCACTTTCGTAATCGGTGCGAGTTTCCAACTCCTTGTTGAGGCGTTCTATTTCTGCTTCCATCTCATGCAGATGTGAGAAGGCTTGTGCTGTTTCCTGAAATACAGTTCGTCCGTCTTCCGTCATCAGGTGCTGCGGCAGATAAGCGATTACACTGTCTTTGGGTGCTGAAATTTTGCCCCGGGTAGGTTGGCGTACTCCTGCCAGAATTTTCAGTAAGGTACTTTTCCCCGCTCCGTTCTTTCCCATCAGGGCGATGCGGTCTTTTTCATTAATAACGAAGGAGATATCACTGAATAAGGTGGTGCCGCCAAATTCTACGGCCAGTCCGTCTATTGAAATCATACTCTATTTTTAAATTGAGGCGCAAAGATAGTGCAAATTGAGCGTAGAACTTTCATGCTTGCATGAAAAAGTTATGCCGAGATGCAGCATATCTTCTCCAAAGATAATATATTTATATTATTTTTTATATCTTTGCCTCATTAAACAAAAATACATTGGTCATGGAAACAGGGAATTTGTCAGAAGATTACCGTCCGCTGATACTGGTAGCGGAAGACGATGATAGCAACTTTAAATTGATAAAAGCTATTATTGGCAAGAAATGCGAGATATTGTGGGCAAAGAACGGTGAAGAGATGGTTGGTCTGTTCAAAGAGAACCGTGGAAAGACAGCTGCTATCCTTATGGATATCAAAATGCCTATCATGAATGGTCTGGAAGCGACAAAGATCATTCGCGAAGAAGAAAAGGAACTTCCTATCATTATGCAGACTGCCTATGCTTTTACGGCTGATCGTGAAAATGCAATGGCTGCCGGTGCTTCGGAAGTATTGGTGAAACCCATTACGTTGAGTGCATTGCGTACTTGCCTGAGCAAGTTCCTGCCGCAATTACAGTGGTAACAGAATTTTCATAGCATAAATTATACTATAATGAGCGCGGGATGACTTCATAATGTAGTTGTCCCGCGCTCGTTATTTTATGCCTTCACCTTGTGCGATAAATATGTTTCAGCCAATATTCAAATTAATCACTATTGTTACTTTGTTATCGTCTACGTGTTTATTTTCCTTGTTCTGTTTCTTCTCTTTCCTGCATCTTTCGTTTCACGAATTCTACCTTCAGGTGCGCCTCTTCCATCTCTTTTTTTATCTGAGTGACGGATGAAAGTATCTGTGCCAGTTCATAAACCCCTGCCAATGCCTGGCGGTCTATCGGCGACATAGTAGTGGAGTAGGAGCGTTCGCCTTGATAGTTCACTTTGATATTCTTGTCCTTGTTCAAGTAAAGGAATCCTATTACATTACCATCTTCTCCCATTTTGAAGTCCGCCTTTTCTATTTTTTCTCCCAAATCGGTGGTTTCATAACTATCCTTGGAAGCAGGTGTCTCAGCAAAACTACCATCAGGGGCGACTACTTTTACACCTACATGGTGAATATTGCTGGGACCGCAATAAATGGAAGTCATGCTCATTTGCCCATTCTCATTCACTTGGAAACGTAGATAGGAACGGTGCAGATTCTTCTCTATAACTTGTGAAGGGTGCAAATAGTTACCTATTTGTTGATATTCGGTATCTTTTTCGAGTGTGAATTTACCCTTCAGGGCATCCAGTTCTCCTTGTTTTTGTTGAAGCAGGCTATCCAGGTAAACAAGTGTTTTTTCTTGCTCCTTCAGTTCCACTTGTTGCATCAATCCAATGCCCTCCCGGCGGGTTTCAAAAGCCTTGGGATATAGTATTTTAATGCTGTCTATCTGCATCTTTGCTTCGCTAAAGTCTCCCCGTTCGAAGGCTGCGCGGGCTGTTTGCAGTTTCTCACCTGCTTTCTTTTCTACATTTTCACAAGATAAGAGCGTGCAGCAGAGGCACGCAAGGAGCGTCACTTTCTTCATAATTACTGTTGTTCTGTTAGTGAGGGCAAAATTAGAAATAATATCCGTATCTTTGCACTCTGAAAATAGATAAATAGTATTTTAGTTTTCCGGAGATATCGGAAATTTAGAACAATCTGATACCCGGGCCGTACCAACTCCGTATCAAGCCCGTACCAACTCCATACCAAGTTCAAGTGTATAGACACGGAGTAACTACGGAGATGGTAGGGAGCAGATAAGAATGGAGAGAGAAGAGGCAGGGAATATAGACCAAAAACAGTGCTACTTTCTCCGATGAAAACTAAATAATTATTTTAAAAAGTATAGTATGATAGAATTGACGGCAGAAGAACTGAAACAGCATTTCAGTGACGATATATTCAAACGGATATCCGAGACAGCAGATGAATTAGGATTGGAATGTTATGTAGTCGGCGGATATGTGCGCGATATTTTCCTGCAACGCCTTTCTAAGGATATTGATGTTGTAGTAGTAGGTAGTGGTATAGAGATGGCCGAAGCGCTGGGTAAACGTTTGGGACGTGGAGCACACGTAGCCCTGTTTAAGAATTATGGTACCGCGCAAGTAAAATACCGTGGGGTAGAAGTGGAATTTGTTGGTGCACGTAAGGAGTCTTATCAGCGCGACTCCCGTAAACCCATCGTTGAAGACGGTACATTGGAAGACGATCAGAATCGGCGGGATTTTACTATCAATGCATTGGCTGTCTGCCTGAATCAGAGCCGGTTCGGAGAATTGGTAGACCCCTTTGGTGGTATAGAAGATCTGAAAGAAAAAACAATCCGTACTCCTCTTGACCCGGATATTACATTTAGTGACGACCCGTTGCGCATGATGCGGTGCATCCGTTTTGCCACTCAGCTGAACTTTTATATTGATGATACTACATTTGAGTCTTTGTGCCGCAACTGTGGGCGCATATCCATTATCTCCAAGGAGCGTATTGCCGATGAACTTAATAAGATAATACTTTCTCCGATTCCCTCTAAAGGGTTTATAGATTTGGACCGTTCCGGTTTGTTGTCCCTGATTTTTCCGGAACTGGCTGCCCTTCAAGGTGTGGAAACACGTAATGGGCGGGCACATAAGGACAATTTCTATCACACATTGGAAGTACTCGATAACATCAGTCGTAAAACGGATAATCTTTGGTTACGGTGGGCTGCACTGCTGCATGATATAGCCAAACCCGCCACTAAACGTTGGGAGCCTCGTGCGGGCTGGACTTTCCATAATCATAATTTTATTGGTGAGAAGATGGTTCCTGAGATTTTCCGGAAGATGAAGCTGCCGATGAATGAGAAGATGAAGTATGTACAGAAGTTGGTGAGTCTGCATATGCGCCCTATTGTGATAGCGGATGATGTGGTAACCGATTCTGCTGTCCGCCGTCTTCTTTTTGAAGCCGGAGATGATATTGATGATTTGATGACATTGTGTGAAGCTGATATCACTTCTAAAAATATGGAGCGTAAGCAGCGATTCCTGAATAACTTCCAGTTGGTACGCCAGAAGTTGAAAGACCTTGAAGAGCGTGACCGAGTCCGCAATTTCCAACCGCCTGTCAGTGGAGAAGAGATTATGGAAACTTTCAATCTGGAACCCTGCCGGGAAGTGGGGGCTTTGAAAAGTGCCATTAAAGATGCCATTCTGGATGGGGTGATTCCCAATGAATACGAAGCGGCACGGGCTTTTATGATGAAACGGGCAGCAAAAATGGGAATCAGCTACAAGTTACGAGCTACGAGTGACGAGTAGTTGCGCAGTTACTCGCTCTCTCCTGTCACCGCGCAGTTACTCGTCACTCGTAGCTTGTCACTCGTAGCTACTCCCCATCTGTCAGTTGGAACTTACGGCTTACCTTCATCAGGTTAATAGTGTAAGTAACAACATTTTGTGCTTCCTGTATCATTGTCAGATATACCATGCTGACTTTGATACTGCCGGATTGAGTTTGGATGCGTTGTAATTCTTCCCGTTTCAGGTGCGACAGCTGTCCGTTCAGATCATTCGCTTTCCGAAGTTCATTTTCAAAATCCTCATAATCATTGTTCTCCATCTTATGGCGGCAGATCTGTAGTAAGTAAACGATATCTTCCGTTACATCAGAGAATTCACCTTTCTGGATGGTATCCAATGGCTTGAAATTATTGTCGATGTGTTCCAGACAGGGTTCGCAGAGGCGTCCGATACTGTAAACCAGTTCGCTGGCAAAATCATTGCCCTGATAAAAGTAAAGACCTTTTTCCAATACGGTGTTATTGTCTAAACGGCACATCGCAAGAGTACCTGTACGTTTCATTTGTTTAATGAGTTGTTTCTCAAATTTTACCGATCCCATGGCACGACGCAGGCCGCGCAGGTTCTCATGCAAGAAAGCAGTAACCGTGCGTTCGAAGTTCTCTTCTGTGAACTCCAATATCTTAACCAGTTCTTCGCGGGTATGCTTGCGCAGCAAATCCAGGATTTCTGTATTGTTATTACTCTGCATCAGCTGTTTGATGGTCTCATTACCCTTTTCTTTGGCTTTGCGTTTCTTGTACATTACCTGGCTGCGGATCAGTGTAAATATTGCCAGCCCGATCAGTGCTATGATAGCAAACGTGCCTCCGAAATGGATAACCATAGCTACAAAGAAACAGATGGTGAATGCCGCACCGGCAGTGATGAACCAGCCACCGATTACACTGAGTACTCCTGTTATACGGAATACGGCAGAGTCACGTCCCCAGGCCCGGTCGGCAAGTGAGGTACCCATGGCAACCATGAATGTTACGTAAGTGGTGGAAAGAGGAAGTTTCAATGAAGTACCTAAAGCAATGAGCAGGCCGGCCAGTACCAGATTTACCGAAGCGCGAACCAAGTCGAAAGCTGCACCATCGGCAATGATGGCCTCGTCTTTACGGAAGCGGGTATCGAGCCAGCGTTTCGTGCCTTCGGGCATTACTTTGGATATTCCGTTGGATAATGTCATACTGAAGCGTACCAGTGTACGGGCGATAGGGGTACTTCCGAAGTTTTCTTCTCCTTCATCCTGACGGGCAAGGTCGACGGAAGTTTTGATTACATTATGCGCTTTTTTAGAAGTACAAAGGGCATATACCATGATGACACCTGCTCCAAAGAGGAAATACCACGGTGTCTTGGCCGGGCCGAGGAGTGAAGTCATCAGAAAACCGTCCGGCGAACTGCCTGCTCCGTTGGTGGTAAAGTCTATGAAAGAGGAATAACCAGCTAAGGGTACACCTATAAAGTTTACGAGGTCATTGCCGGCAAAGGCGAGTGCCAGTGCGAAAGTACCCAGTAGCACCACTACTTTGAATACATTTACTTTGAGCCAGTGCAACACCTGCATGAGTATCGTGAAGAAAATGAAACAGCTACCGATCAGCATTGCCGTGTTATCCTGTATCCACTGTTTGTTGTCAGCAGTCATGAATGAACTGTCTTTCAACCCCTTTATCAGCATAAAGTAGATGATGGATGTAACAGCAATACCTCCGAAGATACCAATGCTGTATTTCATCCTCTTTTTGTAGTTGAAAGTGAATATTACACGTGCCAGCCATTGTACCAGCATACCGAAGAAGAAAGCAATGGCGACGGAGACGAAGATGGCCATAATGACGGATAGGGCTTTGTCTGTGTTGATGAGATCACCAAGCCCCAGTGTGTCGCTACTGTTTACTTTGATGAGCGCCAGGGCGAATGTTCCTCCGAGTAGCTCGAATACCATAGACACGGTAGTGGAAGTAGGCATACCCATTGTGTTGAAGACATCCAGTAAGACTACGTCCGTTAGCATCACGGCAAGTAGGATACACATGATTTCGGCAAAATAAAAGTGCTGTGGCTGATAGATGCCGTGCCGTGCAATATCCATCATGCCGTTGGACAATGCTGCACCGATGAATACGCCTATACCGGCGATAAACAACACGGTTTTGAAAGATGCAGCTTTTGCACCGACTGATGATTGGAGAAAATTGACTGCATCATTACTGACGCCCACGATGAGGTCGAACACCGCAAGGACGAACAGGAAGATGACAATGAATAGATAAATAGTTTCCATAATGATGTATTTTATTTCTGGCTGCAAAGGAACGGAAACCGTGTTGCAGCGAGGTGTCATACATATTACAGAAATGTTACAAAACTATTCAATCTTCTCTTTCAGGTATTCATAAAAGGTATACTGCGAACGTACTTTTTCTTTCAGCGGATGGGCCGATTTCCAGCAGTTATGCAAATTTTCATCCACAAAACAGGCTTTGCGCTTGTCTGAAAGCTGGATGGAGAGCATGTCTATCAGTTCTTGCTTGGCATCGGGGTCCAGTATAGGGGTTACGGCTTCAATGCGGCGGTACAGGTTACGCCGCATCCAGTCCGGTGAACCGAGGAAGAGCTTCGGATTGCCACCATTACCGAAGTACCATATACGGGCATGTTCCAGAAATGTATCCACAATACGTGTTACACGAATGTTACGACTGTATTTCTGTCCCGGTATCAGGCAGCAAATGCCGCGTACGATCAGGTCTATTTCCACACCGGCCTGTGAGGCCTCATACAGGCGGTCTATCATGGTGGGGTCCTGTAGCGCGTTCATTTTAAGAATGATCCGGCCTTTCTTACCCTTCCTTGCCAGTTCCATTTCATGATCGATGAGGCGGTTCAGTTCCGGTATCAGGTTGAAGCGTGCCACCAGTAACCGGTGGAATACAGGATTCTCTTTCCCCCGTAAGGTGCGGAACAGATTGTGAAGGTCGTTGACGATGATGGGATTGCAGGTGAAGAGTCCGCTGTCGGCATACAGTGTGGCGGTCTTTTCATTGAAATTCCCGGTGCTGATATACGCATAGCTGGTCAGTTTCTTATCCTCTTTGTCACGGCGCAAGACGAGGGCAACTTTGGCATGTACTTTTAATTTGGGTATACTATATATAATATTGATACCCGATGCTTTCATCATTTCGGCGGTGGCAAGGTTATTTTCTTCATCGAAGCGGGCTTTCAGTTCCACGAAGACTGTGACTTTCTTCCCATTCTGGGCGGCAGCTATCAGGGTGTTGATAACAGCGGAGTTTTCCGCCACCCGGTATTGGGTTACCATGATTTCGCGTACGGTAGGTTCGTGCACCGCCTCGTACAGGAAGTGGATGAAGTGCTCGAAAGAGTGGTAAGGGTAATGCAATAACAGATCCTTCTTCTCCACATATTGAAAAATGGACTCCCGTTCGTTGAGGCATGTCAGCTTCATCGGTTGCGGTTTCCGGATGGGATGGATATTCGGATTCGGATTGGGCAGATGTCGTAAGTCTTCCAGATTCAGGTGCTTATCCCCCGGAACCAGTTCACGGCGGTCGATATGGAAAGCATCTATTAGGTAGTCGAGGAAGTCCTGCGGCATGGCACGGTCGTACACAAAACGGCAGACATCTCCTATCTTGCGCTTTTTCACCTTGGTCTTCACCTGTTCTATGATTTCGGAAGTATTGGCGGCATCGTCTATCAGAATATCCGCATCGCGTGAAATCTTGATACAATAACTGCTGTCCACATCATAACCGGGAAAGATCACATCCAGATTGGCCTTGATGATATCTTCGATGAACATCAGGTAATAGTTGTTCCCCACTTTGGGTAGTTCGATGAAACGGGGTACTTTGCTGTAAGGTTGCTTCATCACGAAGTACTGCGTACGTCCGGGAGCACCGGGCGGCAATCCTTTCAGGTGAAGGCGGACGGCCAGATACAGGCGGTTGTCTCGCAGGAAGGAGATAACCTTATCTTTGGAAACAGGTACGGGCTGCAGGAAAGGGAAGATTTCTTCCCGGAAAAAACGTCGTACAAAGTCACGATGAAACGGTTCTACGTTGCGGCTCTGATAAAAGATGATATGGTTTTTCTTCAGGGCAGGAAGTATCTTTTGCTCGTAGATACGGATACGGTCCTCCATTTGGCGGTTTACTTCAAGGTTTATCGCATCCACCAGTTCGATGGTAGACTGTACGGTTTCCTCGTCACTTTGTGCGGCACCGGTAGCTATTGCCTTATGGTCGGCAACGCGTATTTTATAGAATTCTTCCAGGTTGGAAGAATAAATGGATATAAAGTTAATGCGTTCGTATAGTGGAAGAGTATCATCTTCCGCTTCCAGCAGGACACGGTAGTTGAATGACAGCCAACTGATGTCCCGTTTAAAATATTGATATTGGTTTTCCATGGTTTCATCAAGATTTGCCCAAATATAGTTACCTTTGCACAGATAAACAAAAGAAAGATGACAAAAGTTGGTTTATTATCCGATACACACGGCTATTGGGATGAAAAGTATCTGCAATATTTCGAGACGTGTGACGAAATCTGGCATGCCGGTGACATCGGTTCGCTGGAGGTGGCCCGGAAGCTGGAGGCATTCCGTCCTTTCCGTGCCGTGTATGGTAACATCGACGGGCAAGACATCCGTCAGGTCTATCCGCAAATCAACCGTTTCACGGTCGATGGTGCCGAGGTATTGATAAAGCATATTGGCGGTTATCCCGGCAATTATGATCCTTCCATACGGGGCAGTATCTTGGTGCGTCCGCCTAAGCTTTTCATCAGCGGACACTCCCATATACTAAAGGTAAAGTATGACAAAACGCTCGATATGCTGCACATCAATCCCGGTGCTGCAGGTATCTCCGGATTCCATAAAGTACGTACCATGGTGCGCTTTATTGTGGACAACGGAGTGTTCAAGGACCTTGAAGTGATAGAGCTCGCAGGGTGAGAAAGCTCCTAAAAATAATTTAAATTATTTTGTACTGCATTCCGTTTGCATTATCTTTGTAGCCTGAATAGATCACCGAGAGCCGTGGGGCGTTGTCCTCCTTCTTATTTTATTCTATATTTGTATCAACCGAAAAAAGAACTGAAATATGAAAGGAATTATTCTTGCCGGTGGTAGCGCCACCCGTCTTTACCCCTTATCTAAGGCTATTTCCAAGCAGATTATGCCGGTTTATGACAAGCCAATGATTTATTATCCGCTTTCCACGCTTATGTTGGCGGGGATACGCGAAGTGCTGATTATCTCCACTCCACGTGACTTGCCCATGTTTCGCGAATTGCTGGGTACGGGTGAAGAGCTTGGAATGTCCTTTGCTTATAAGATACAAGAGCAGCCTAACGGACTGGCTCAGGCTTTCGTGTTGGGGGCCGAGTTTCTGAACGGTGAGCCGGGATGTCTCATTCTGGGTGATAACATGTTCTACGGACAGGGCTTTTCTGCCATGCTGAAACGTGCTGCCTCCATTGAAAAAGGTGCATGCATCTTCGGTTATTATGTGAAGGACCCTCGTGCTTATGGTGTGGTGGAATTTGATGCCGACGGAAAAGCGATTTCCCTTGAAGAGAAACCTGCACAGCCCAAGAGCAACTATGCAGTGCCCGGTCTGTATTTCTACGACTCTACCGTTACTGCCAAGGCTGCCGCTCTGAAACCTTCCGCCCGTGGCGAATATGAAATTACGGATTTGAATCGTCTGTATCTGGACGAGGGCACGTTGAAAGTCGAAATCTTCGGTCGTGGTTTTGCATGGCTCGATACCGGAAACTGTGACAGCCTGCTGGAAGCAAGCAACTTTGTGGCTACCATACAGAACCGTCAGGGCTTCCGCGTCAGCTGCATCGAAGAGATAGCCTGGCGTAAGGGTTGGATAGATGCCGACCAGCTTTACCGTCTTGGTGAGCAACTTGGCAAAACAGAATATGGCACTTACCTAATGGAACTTGCCAATTCCCACCGCTAATAACTTTTAATATTCAATTTTTAATTTATAATTTAAATGAAGACTTATCTTGTAACCGGTGCTGCCGGATTTATCGGCGCGAACTATATCAAGTATATCCTGGCAAAGCATGATGACGTGCAGCTTGTGATACTTGATGCTTTAACCTATGCCGGAAACCTTGGAACCATCGCTAAAGACATTGATGACGAACGCTGTTTCTTTGTAAAAGGTGACATCTGCGACCGGATACTTGCCGACGAACTGTTTGCCAAATTTAAATTCGACTATGTGGTGAACTTTGCTGCCGAGAGTCACGTAGACCGTAGCATTGAGAATCCGCAGCTCTTCCTCGTTACTAATATTCTGGGTACGCAGAACCTGCTGGATGCAGCTCGCCGTGCCTGGGTGACGGGTAAGGATGAGAATGGCTATCCTACCTGGCGCAAGGGTGTGCGTTACCATCAGGTGTCTACGGACGAGGTGTACGGTTCGTTGGGTGCCGACGGCTACTTCACGGAGCAAACCCCGCTTTGTCCGCATAGCCCGTACAGTGCTTCGAAAACCAGTGCCGACAT
>ERZ773243.2124-NODE-2124-length-18050-cov-13.307252_pt1 | contig 18050 bp, 18 predicted proteins | sample MGYA00580520_ERZ773243 | MGnify/ENA primary metagenome ERZ773243 (study PRJEB29015, sample SAMEA2737747) | human gut metagenome | biome: human gut; feature: human-associated habitat; material: faeces | place: China | collected 2012 ... | reverse complement strand
GCTGGGCTTGCCGGAAAGGTTCGCGCTGGGGGCCGCAAAGGCGCAGCCGCTCTGCGCAATGACAGCCCGTGCCACCGGGTGGCTGGGCATCCGGATGCCCACCGTGTCCAGACCGGCACAGCACTCTGCGGCCACCTCCGGGCCGCGGGGCATGATGATGGTCAGAGGGCCAGGGCAGAACGCGGCCATCAGCAGCTGGGCACGCTCGGGCACCTCGCTGACAAGGCCGGGCAGCATCTCTGGGCCGGTGACATGGACGATCAGGGGGTTGTCCTGCGGGCGGCCCTTGGCCACAAAGATCTTTGCGACTGCCGCGCCGTTCCGCGCATCGGCGGCAATGCCGTAGACCGTCTCGGTGGGCAGGGCCACCAGCTCCCCTCTGCGCAGCAGATCAGCCGCTTTGGCGATTGCTTCGCCCTCAGCAGGTAAAATTTCAGTTTTCATTTTCATGCGGTTCATCGTTCTTTCTATCTGTAAAGTAAAAATACTTTTCGATCATCAAATCAACGCAAATGCGTTATTCTTTCTATTGCAGTATCATTCGGCCTGTGCGTTGAGCTGACGCAGTTTTTCGGCCTGTTCATGGGTTGCCAGTGCATCAATGATCTCGTCCAGATTTCCGTCCATGATCTTATCCAGATTGTGGACCGTCAGGCCGATGCGGTGGTCGGTGCAGCGATCCTGCGGGAAGTTGTAAGTCCGGATCTTCTCGCTGCGATCACCGGTTCCCACCTGCCCCGCGCGGTTGGCATTGATGGCATCCTGCTGTTCTTTCTGCTTCTGGGCCAGCAGGCGGCTGCGCAGGATCTCCAGCGCCTTATCCTTATTCTGGAACTGGCTGCGCTCGTTCTGGCACTCCACCACCATTCCGGTGGGGATGTGCGTGACCCGGATGGCGCTGGACGTTTTGTTGATGTGCTGGCCGCCCGCACCCGAGGAGCGGAAGGTATCGATGCGCAGATCCTTGGGGTCGATGACAAGATCCACCTCTTCGGCCTGCGGCATCACCGCCACGGTTGCCGTGGAGGTGTGGATGCGGCCCTGCGTTTCGGTCTCAGGCACCCGCTGGACACGGTGCACCCCGCTCTCATACTTGAGCCGGTTATAGGCCCCTGCGCCGTTCACAGCAAGGATAGCTTCCTTGACACCGCCCAGCTCCGTCTCATTGAGGTTCAGCACCTCCAGCTCCCAGCCCCTGCTCTGGACGTACATGGTGTACATCCGCATCAGGCTGTGGGCAAATAGTGCGGCCTCTTCGCCGCCCGCACCACCGCGCAGCTCCATGATGACGCTTTTGCCATCGTTGACATCCTTGGGCAGCAGCAAAATTTTGAGATTATTTTCCAGCTGCGCCACTTCCTGACTTTTTTCGCCGATCTCCTGCTGTACCATTTCCTTAAAGTCCGGATCAAGGGTCTCGCCCTCGAGCAGGGCTTTGGCCTGAGCAAGATGATCCTGCGCCGTGGTCAGGGCCTGATAGGCCTGCACCACAGGTTCTGCCTCGTGATACTCCTGCATCAGGCGGCGGAACAGTGCAGGATCTGCCGCTGTTTCCGGCTGGTTCAGGCGGATGGAAAGTTCTTCAAACCGGTGGCTGACAGCCTCCATTTGGGAAAGCAGTCTTGACATACTGTGCAGTTCTCCTTACATGACCCAATGGTTACTCGGCAGCGCCGGGCTTGAGCACTTTCTTGATGTTTTTTTCAATTTTCGCGCGGGGCAGCATGACCTCACGGCCGCAGCCCGTGCAGCGGATCTTGAAATCCATACCGACCCGGAGCACCTCGAAGCTGGAAGCTCCGCACGGGTGTTTTTTGCGGGTCTGGATGGTATCTCCCACTGCGATATCCATGTTTCTTTCCCTCCTGCCGCCCCTTTGCGGGGCAGTACCCTGTGCAGCAGGTTTCCATGCCGCACATACAGATATAGTATAAACCAAACTCGTATAAAATGCAATTGTCCGCGCATAGAGTTTTAATGCCGACACCTGCTTTGTGTGCCGACGTGCAGCGGAAAACGCTAAAATAACACAGAAAGAGGAACAAACCATGATGCAGACATTTCGTACTGAAGGCAATTACCGTTCCGCAGACCGGCTCAGCCCCGCAGAACTGCGCGCCGCCATCGCCAGCCGCGAAATTTTACAGAGCACTGCCCTTGCCTTTGACACCCAGCGCCAGCTCCGGTTCGACCTGGGCGGGGTAAAGGCCGTGATGCCCTTTGGCCAGTGCGCCGATGGGGCCGAGAGCGGCACCGTGCGGGACATTGCGGTGCTGACGCGGGTGGGCCGCCCCACCTGCTTTGTGATCGAAGGGATGGAGACCGGGGAAAACGGCCAGCCCTGCTACCAGCTTTCCCGGGCCGAGGCACAGCGGATGTGCAAGGCAGAGTATCTGGACACCTTACAGCCCGGGGACATCCTGCCCTGCACTGTGACCCACATCGAGCCGTTTGGTGCCTTTTGTGACGTTGGGTGCGGCATCAGCGCCCTGCTGCCCATCGACTGCATGTCGGTCAGCCGTATCTCCTCCCCTGCCGACCGGGTGAGTGTGGGCCAGCAGATCCTGTGCGCCATCAAAAACCGGGACGTGCAGGGGCGGTTCGTGCTGAGCATCCGGGAGCTGCTGGGCACCTGGGAGGAAAACGCCGCCGGGTTCACCGTGGGCGAGACCGTGGTGGGCATTGTGCGGAGCGTGGAGGAATACGGCACCTTTGTAGAGATCGCCCCCAATCTGGCCGGCCTTGCCGAGACCTGCCCTGACCTGCACCCCGGGCAGGCGGTGAGCGTCTACATCAAAAACATCCTGCCCGATAAAATGAAGATCAAGCTGGTCATCGTCAACCACAGCCTGGGCCAGAGCCACCGGTTCGACCTGCGCTATTTCATCACCGAGGGGCATATCGACCACTGGCTGTATTCCACCCCCGAAAGCCGCAAGCGCATTGAGACAGATTTTGCGGTTGCGGCTTGCAATCCGGTCTGAAACCCTTTATACTATAAGAAAGTGATTCTTTACGGCCTGCCCCGAGGCAGTGCCGGGCAGCAATTTGAAATAACAGGGGGATGTGCAGAACGATGGCCGCCAACGATGCTTTTACCGCCGGTGTTCGTCCCGGCGGGCTGACCGACAGCACGGAGATCCGGTTGCTGTTGTGTTATCTGGTAAAGAATGCCGGGCCGATCACCCGGACGGAGATCGAGAATGCGCTGATGGAAGAACAGCTGGTCAACTATTTTGAGATCGGCTCCTGTCTGGATGATATCACCCGCCAGCAGCTGGTCACGCTGAAGGAAGATCGCTACTCCATCACCGAAAAAGGACGCAAGGTCGCACAAGAGCTTGCCTATGACCTGCCCCGCAGTGTGCGGGAGCGCGCGGTGGCGGCGGTTCTGCGCAGCCAGACCTGGGCCCGCAAAGAGGCCGAGTACAGCGCCCGCATCACCGAAAAGCCGGACGGCCACTGCTCCATCCGCTGCACCATCAAGGCACTGGATCAGGAGCTGTTTTGTCTGGACATCGGCACGCCTGACCGGCTGAGTGCCGATCTGGTCAAGAAGCAGTTCATCCTCAAGGGCAACGAGATCTATCAGATGCTCATCACAAAACTGACAGAGTAACAAAGAAACGGGGCTGTTGCAAAAACAGTCCCGTTTCTTTTAGTTCCAGCACACTGCGGCAATCAGTTCCAGCACACTGCCCGCAATGCAGCGGGCCTTATCCGAGATGAGGAAGCAGTTTTCCAGCTCCGCACGGCGGGGGTCCACATCGGCCACCTTGAATCCTTTGGTCACCGGGTAGCCATCCCGCAGCAGCCCCCGCAGAATGCCGGAGATCTGTGTGACCACCGGCAGACGCTGGCCGTCTGGTGTTTCGATCTCGGCCACAGCCTCGCCTGCCTCCACAAAATCAGCGATAGAATGCAGGTTGCGGAAGATACCCGCGGCCTGCGCATGAAGTACACGCTCGGCACCATAGCCACCGATGATGCCCGGCACGCCGGAGTTGGGTGCGGCAGATCCTTCCCGGATGATGCGGCCCAGCTTGTGGCCGCGCTTGGTCTCCACCACCACGTCCACATCCTGCCCCGCCGCAAAGCCGGGGCCAAGGGCAATGGTCAGCGGAGCCATCTCCCGGGTGGTGCCCAGATTTTTCTTTGCGATGATGGCATCCACCAGAACAGCTGGCCTTGCCTGCGGCAGGCAAGCACCCGTTGGGTCTATCAGGACCGGCACGGCGTTCTGTGCCCAGACGGCATCGGCATCCGCCAGCGTCTCCACCCGGATGCCCCGCATTCCTTCCACAGCGGTCTCGCCTTCATAGACAGCCTCACAGAGAGACACCTGCCGACGGATGGCGGCGGGATGGGCCGTTTCCAGCACCAGCACCCGCAGCCCTGCCGACCAGAGCCGATGCACAACACCGGTGGCAAGGTCTCCCCCGCCCCGGACAACGATCAGGTCATCACGCTTCATGGCTCATCCCTCCGGTTCCAGACGCTGCAAAAAGACTTCCATGGAGCCGCCGCAGGCTGCAATAGCAGCGGCATCGCTGGCCCCCTCTGTGGTAAAGGCGGCCAGCCTGCACGGGGCAGCCCCCGGCTCCAGCAATTCCCGCGCCAGCTGCTGGGTGCGGTACTCCATGATGCCGCCGCCCACGCTGCCCACGGCAGAGCCATCGGGCAGGACCAACATCTTGGAGCCCTCCTCCCTTGGCGTAGAGCCATGGCGGCCGATGATGGTCGCCAGCACCGCCGGAGCGGTCTGCTGTTCCAGCGCAGCCAGCAGCACCGGGGAAAAGCCCTCGGTCTGCTGGCGGCTGTTTTTAACAGAGACGATCTCCGCAAGAATAGAAAGTGCGATCTCCTGTGCGGTTTTTGCGCCAATGGAAAGCCCAATGGGCGCGTGCAGGGCATCAATGCGCTCTTGCGGCAGCCCCAGCTCAGCCAGCTGTGTGTGCACCAGAGCCGCACGCTTCCGGCTGCCCATCATGCCCACATAGGCGGCGGGCTTTTGCAGAATAGAACGCAGGCAGGCAATATCACAGCTGTGGGCACGGGTCACAACCACAAAGTATGTCTCCTGCCCGCCGGGGATCTGCGCAAGACCCTCTGCAAAGGGCAGGCAGAGCACAGCATCGGCCCCGGCCTGACGCAGCTCCTCCGCAAACTCGGGGCGGTCCTCCAGCGCTGTGACCGGCAGGCCCAGCAGCTTTGCCAGCCGCACCACCGACGCGCCCACATGGCCGCCGCCGCAGACCACAAGCTGCGGGGCTGCGCCAAAGCGTTCTACAAAGATGCGCTGTCCGGCTGATTTCAGAATTCCACTGGAGGTCACAGCGGCCAAGGCAGGCAGATGCTCCCCCCAGAACGCAGGCAGTTTCTCCGGCCAGACCGGTGCTGTGTTTCGCAGCAGGACACGCTCCCCCTGCGCCGGGCCTTCCAGCACCGTGGCCAGCAGAAAATCCCCCTCCCGGTCATGGAGTGCATTGAAAAAAGAACGGTTTCCCATCCAATTCTCCTTTATTTGTTATTGTTCTACCACCGCTGCGGCATCATAGGCGGCGGGGTCGATGCGGCTCTGCCACAGCTGCCAGTCCTCGGGCGGCATCCGCCACGCAAGGCCGCACCCGGCAGAGAGCTCCCGGGGCAGCGGAATAAGCCGCCCGGGGATGTGTTCCGCTTCGCAGTGTTTTTCCCATGCCATTGCTTCCACTGTGGTGCGGAAGGATAACACGATATAGGGTCTCTTTGCACGCATTATTTATTCCTCCGCAAGGCTGCGTACCGCACGGGCAGCGGCAAGCGCCTCCTCCCGGGTGTTGGTGTGGGAGAAGCTGAACCGCACCACGCCCTGCTCCACCGTGCCCAGCGCCTTGTGCATCAGCGGAGCACAGTGCGCACCGGCCCGCACACAGATACCGTACTCCTCCCAGAGCGCATCTGCCACCCGGGCGGAATCCTCGCCCATCAGGTTCAGCGAGACGATGGGTGCACGCGGCGCAGTGAAGTCACCATAGAGCCGCACACCGGGAATTTCCCGGACAGTTTCGTAAAACAGGCGTGCAAGCGCATTTTCTTTTGTTTCCAGCGCTTCCACGCCCTGCGTCAGGAGCCAGCGCACCCCGGCCCCCAGCCCGGCGATCCCCGGCACATTCAGCGTTCCTGCCTCCAGAGCGGTGGGCATTTCGGCGGGATGGCGTTCATCAAAGCTGTGGACTCCGCTGCCGCCCACCACAAGGGGGGCAACCTGCAGCCCGGGCCGGACATACAGCCCGCCGGTGCCCTGCGGGCCCAGCAGCGCCTTGTGCCCGGTAAAGCAAAGCACATCGATCCCCAGCGCCTGCACATCCATCGGCATGGCACCCGCTGTCTGGGCGGCATCCACGAGAAACAACAGGCCGTGGTTTTTTGCAAAAGCGGATACGAACGCCAGGTCCGTGCGGTTTCCGGTGACATTGGAAGCACCGGTCACAACAACGCCCCTGGTATTGGGGCGGAGCAGCTGCTCAAACTGCGCATAGCAGAGCACACCGTTTGCCTCCACATCCACAAAGCTCACCTCAACCCCCTGCCTTTGGAGGCGGTAGAGGGGCCGCAGGACGGAATTGTGCTCACAGACCGTAGTGATGACATGATCCCCCGGGCCAAAGAGCCCGTTGATGGCCGTATTCAGCGCCTGGGTCGCATTGGATGCAAAGGCGATGCAGGCCGGGCCTTCGGCGTGGAAGAGCTGGGCCAGCGCTTCCCGGGTCTCGTAGACGACACGGGAGGCGTGCAGGGTGGGCGCATGGGCTCCACGGCCCGGGTTGCCCGCTGTCTGCAGAGCATCCAGCATCGCCTGCCCCACCTCCGGGGGCTTGTACAAGGTGGTTGCGGCGTTATCAAGGTAGATCACGGCTTGACCACGTTCCCGGCGTTCAGCATCTTTTCAGCGATGACATACATATTGGTCACGCCGCCCACGGCCAGCTTCTCCGTCATGCCGTAGAAGTTCAGGCAGGTGCCGCAGGTCAGGATCTCCACACCCTCAGCTTCCAGTGCCTTCAGGTCTTCCAGCATGGGCGAACCTTCACAGGTCAGGGATGCGCCGCCGTTATAGAAGAGGATCGTCTTGGGCAGCTTGTCCTGCTGGGTCAGGGAGAACACGAAGGCCTTGAGCAGGGTCTTGCCCAGCTCCTCGGCCCCCTCCCCCATCTTGTCGGACGCGATGACCACCACTGTATCGGTGCGGGCATCCGGGATGCAGGTTTCCGCTTCTGCCTGCTGTTTCTCTTCGCCCAGCACAGCGGTATCCGCAGCGGGCGTGTCCTTGATGGTAAAGCGGACACGGTATTCCTGCTCGGCCAGCTTTTCAGAGCTGGACAGGTAGCCTTTCTGCTGGGCCATCTTGGTCAGGTTCTGGACAGCGATCTCATTGTCCACCAGCACTTCCACCTCGCCGGGGCCGTGCAGCTCTACAATGGCCTTTTTAGCCTTGACCACGGGCAGTGGGCAGGCATCTCCACGGGCATCGATCTTGATCATTGATTGTTCCTCCATCATTCGTATGTTACTGTGATCTCCGGTGTCTGCTTTTCCCCAATGGTGCCCACGATCTTTGCGGGCAGACCCGCCGCCTGCAGCTCTGCTTCCAGTGCAGCGGCATCCTGCGGGGCCACAGCAAACAACAGGCCGCCGGAGGTCTGGGGATCAAACAGAATTTCCTCCATCGGGAAGGGTACTTTCTCAAACCGGACAAAGGGCCCGGTGTGGTTGCGGTTGCGCTGACCGGCGGCGGTGTACAGGCAGGCATCTGCGGCCTCCCACGCACCGGGCAGCACCGGCACCGCATGGGCATCGATGACACAGGAGAGCTTTTCCCCCATCATCTCGTGCAGATGGCCCAGGAAGCTGAACCCGGTCACATCCGTGGCGGCGTGCACCTCGTACCTGCGTGCGATCTCTGCCGCTGCTTTGTTCAGGGTGGTCATGGAACGGACTGCGGCTTCCATCTGTTCCGGAGCGGCTTCGCCCACCCGGTTAGCGGTGCAGATCAGCCCCACGCCAAGTGCCTTGGTCAGAAGAAGTTTGTCGCCCGGGCGGCCGGTATCGTTGGCCGTCAGGCGGTGCGGATCTACCAGGCCTGTCACCGACAGGCCGTACTTCACACCGGTATCGGCAATGGAGTGCCCACCCACCAGCATGCCCCCGGCTTCGGCCACCTTTTCGGCACCGCCGCGCAGGATCTCCCCCAGCACGTTCAGATCCATGCTCTCGGGGAAGCAGACAAGATTCAGTGCCGTTTTGACCTCACCGCCCATAGCGTAGACATCGCTCAGGGCATTGGCCGCGGCGATCTGCCCGAAGGTATAGGGGTCATCGACCATCGGCGGGAAGAAATCCACCGTCTGCACCAGGGCAATATCCTCGGTAATGCGGTAGACGGCAGCATCGTCCCGGCTGTCGTAGCCAACCAGAAGGTCGGGGTCTTTTTCGCCCCGGGGCAGCTTTTCCAGAATGCGGCTCAGTACCCCGGCACCCAGCTTTGCGGTGCATCCGCCGCCGGTGCAGAAGACAATGGGGCCCTGTTCTGCCATTTCATGCACGCTCCTTTTCATCAAAATAAGTCAACACGCCCTGCACCTCATATTTTTTGCGCAGGAGCGCAAGGGTCTGTTCTCCGGCAGCAATGCGGGCGGGGTCATCTGCCTGATTGAGCACCACAGAAAAACGGCGGTTCCCCACCTGTTTTCGTCCTCCCTGCTCACTGGCCAGCAGCCTTGCCAGCAGCTCCGGGGTCAGAAGCGTTTCGGGGGCAGCGCCCAGCAGGGCGCAGGCCTGCTCCAGCCGGAAGCAGACCTCCCGCAGAGGTCTGCCCAGTGCGGACAATCCGGCCACCGCCAGCACGACATCGCTTTCCGGCAGCAGCACCGGTTCATGGGCCGCCGGAACTTTGCAGGGCATCCGTTTTGCACCGTCCGCTTCCAGAAGAACAATATCAGCCTGTGCCATCCAGCGGGTCAGCTGTTCCGGCGGCAGGGCGGTCAGCTTGCCCTGCTCTGCCGGGACACCGGCCACGGCATATTGCCCTGCCGCCCAGAGGGCCGCAAGGGCAGCCTCATCTGCGGCATAATGTGCCCCGGGCTGCCGGATGTGGGTGGTGGTGCTCACCAGCACCCGCCAGCCTTTGGCGACACAATGCCGGGCAAAGGCATAGAGCAGGGTGGTTTTTCCGCCGCCGCCCACCAGCGAGACCACATGGCCCTTTTCCGCCAGAAACGGAAACTGTTTTTCCGAAAGCATCAGCGGTTTTCTTCCACCGCCATGGCGACCTGCTCCGGGGTGATGGGCAGCTCGTAGAAGCGGGTGCCGATGGCATTGTAGATGGCATCCGCGATGGCGGGCAGCGGGGTGTTGATGACCACCTCACCGATGGATTTTGCACCAAACGGGCCGTTGGGCTCGTAGCTGCTCTCAAACTCCACCCGGATGTGGCCGATGTCCACACGGGCGGGGATCTTATACTGCATAAAGGAATTCTCCATCGGCCAGCCCTTGGCATCGTAGGTGATGTTCTCGGTCAGGGCCATGCCGATGCCCTGCAGGATGCCGCCCTCGGTCTGCACACGGGTCAGGTTGGGGTTGATGGGGGTGCCGCAGTCCACACAGGCGGCATAATCCACCACCTTGACCTCACCGGTCTCCTTGTCCAGCTCAATTTCAGCCGCGCCGACCATGTAGGGCGGGGGCGAAAGGGGCGAGGTGTGGGTCTCGGTGATCTCCAGCGGCACCATGTGGCCGAACTGGGAGGCGAAGGCCACCTCAGAGAGAGAGACCTTCTTTTCCGGGTCTGCGTTCAGGGAAACGAACTTGCCGTCAAAATCCACGGCATCTTCGGTCGTCTGGAGCAGCTCCGCGCCCAGCTTGCAGATCTGGCCGCGCAGCCGGAGGGCGCACTTCTCCACTGCCTTACCGGTGACATAGGTGGTAGAGGAAGCGTAGGAGCCGGAATCATAGGGCGAGGTGTCGGTATCCGCACCAAAGACGGTGATATTGTCCAGGTCACAGTCCAGCACCTCGGCGGCGATCTGAGCCAGCGTGGTGTCACAGCCGGTGCCCATATCGGCCGCGCCGATGATGAGAGAGTAGAACCCGTCATCGTTTACCTTGAGGGTGGCACTGCCCACGTCCATGCCGGAAATGCCGGAGCCCTGCATGGCCATGCCCATACCCACGGCGCGCACCTTGCCATTGCCAAGGTCGCGCACAGGGTACTTGTTGTCCCAGTCGATCATCTCGTGGACTTTTTTCAGGCAGCGGTCCAGCGCGCAGCTGGTGTTCACAGCGCCGTAATAGGCGGGCATCACATCGCCCTCTTTGACGATGTTCATTTCGCGGATCTTGAAGGGGTCCATGTGAAGTCTGGCGGCCAGCTCGTTGACGGCAGATTCCACTGCAAACAGGCCCTGGGTCGCACCATAGCCGCGGTACGCACCGGCAGACATGTGGTTGGTGTAGACCACGTCGCTGACAAAACGGAAGGCCTCAGCCTTGCCGTACAGCGGGATGGACTTGTGACCGGAAAGGCCCACCGTTGTGGGGCCGTGCTCACCATAAGCACCGGTGTTGGACAGGGTGTAGAGGTCGATGCCCTTCACGATGCCGTCCTTGGTGGCACCCAGACGGACGTGCATTTCCATCTCATGGCGGGGCGAAGATGCGGTCTGGCTCTCTTCGCGGGTGAAGATCAGCTTACAGGGCTTCTTGGTCTTCCAGGTAACAAAGGCCGGATAGATGGCCGAGACCGCCGTCTGCTTGGCACCAAAGCCGCCGCCGATGCGGGGCTTGATGACGCGGATCATGGATTTGGGGATGTGCAGGGCGTTTGCCACATTGCGGCGGGTATGGAACACGATCTGGGTCGAGCTGAGGATGTTCAGCCGTCCGTACAGGTCCATCCAGCAGCAGGTGCGGAAGGTCTCCATCATGGCCTGCTGACAGGCCTTGGTGTGGTAAACACGGTCGATGACAACATCACACTTTGCCAGCACGGCATCGATGTCGCCGTCGCCGCACGCATCGTGGGCACAGAGGTTGCGCTTGTTGTCGGCACCCACGGGACTCAGGCTCTCCCAGTTGTCCTCCGGGTGGACAAGGATGGGGTTGTCCTTCGCAGTGTGGAAATCCAGCACCGGCTCCAGCACCTGATACTCCACCTTGATGAGCTTCATGGCTTTCTCGACACATTTCTCATCCTTGCCCACCACAATGGCCACCACGTCCCCCACAAAGCGGACGTGGCGGTCGATGACCAGGCGGTCGTAGGGGCTGGCTTCGGGGTAAGTCTGGCCGGCCTGCGTGTAGCGGCGGGCGTTCTGGTCCACATCCTCCCAGGTGAAGATGGCCTCGATGCCGGGCACCTTTTTGGCCACGGACGTGTCGATGTGCTCTACCATGGCGTTGGCATGGGGCGAGCGGTACAGCTTGACGATCAGGCAGTCTGCCGGGGCCAGATCATCCATGTAAACGGGCTTGCCGGTCACAAGCTGCATGGCATCCTTTTTGCGGAACGCTTTGTTGACGTTTTTCATTCGGCACCCTCCTGTTTTGCTTTTTTCCAGGCGAGGAAATTCTGGATGCCCCGGAGCTGGCCCTCGTAGCCGGAGCAGCGGCAGAGGTTGCCCGCGAGATATTCCTTGATCTCCTCCTCAGTGGGGTATTCCTTTTCCCGGAAGAGGGCGAGGGCGTTCATAATAAAGCCCGGGTTGCAGAAGCCGCACTGCTCCGCACCCTGATCGGCGATAAAAGCACCGAACTCAGCAGCCTCCTCCTGCAGGCCCTCCAGCGTGGTCACCCTGTGGCCGTCGGCACGGGCTGCCAGCACAGAGCAGGACAGCACCGGCACATCGTCCAGAAAGACGGTGCACAGGCCGCAGTTAGAGGTCTCACAGCCGCGCTTGACGCTGTAACAGCCGTGTGCGCGGACAAAGTCGATGAGCAGGGTGTCCGGTGCGGCCTCTGCCGTGACTTTGGTTCCGTTCAGAATAATATTCACCTGCATCTTGTCTCACCTGTTCCCTTCCAATTTCAGCACAGCGCGCTTGACCAGCACCCCGGCCAGATGATTGCGGTATTCCGCACTGCCGCGCATGTTGCTCTCCGTCCGGATGTTTGCCCGCACCTCAGCGGCAAAGCGGGCGGCGGTCAGCTCCGGCGTTTCGGCGGCATTGGGCTGCAGGGTATACAGCACTGCCTTGCCGGGCCGGGCACCAATGGCGACCCGGAAGCCCCCGGCCGTTTTCGCGGCGGCACAGGTCAGCACAGGAAAATCCGTCTGGCTGTTGCGCACCGACTGATAGCAGAATGCTGCCTGCTCTTTCGGCACGATGACCCGTACCAGGATATCCCTGTCGTACGGGCGTTGAGCATACTCCGAAAGCGGCACGATGCCGCCCTTGTAGAGCTCCACCGAAGCGTTCAGGGCCAGGAACATGGTCAGAACATCGGAAAAGCCAAAACGACTGTAAATGCTGCCGCCCACGGTGGCAAGGTTGCGCAGCTGCACACCCACAATGTGGCGCACAGATTCCCGCACAGCGCCGTCCGTGTAGGCATTGAGCCCCTCGTGGAGCTCGATCTGCCGCAGGGGCACCATGGCCCCGATGGAAAAGCCCTCGGCCGTTTCCTCAATTTTGTCCAGCCCAAGGCCCGACAGGTCGATGGCGGTGCCGACATTGATGTTCTCCATCTTGAGCCAGATCATGCCGCCGATGACCCGATTGTTTCGCTTCTGGTTGAGCTGCCAGGCTTCCTCGAGGCTTTCGGCCCGTTTGTATTCCCGGATCGTCATCATACGCAGTACCTCTCTTTTTTCGATTGCTACTTTTATTTTATCACAAAATCCCTTATAATGCCACTGGAAAGACTGCCGCAGATCCGGCAGATTCAGGAGGAATGATTTTATGGCAGAGTTGTGCAGAAAGAACGCCCACCCTCCGGTGGGATGCGTCATCATGGCATCGGGGTTGGCCCGGCGGTTCGGCTCCAACAAGCTGCTGGCCGATTTCGGGGGCCGTCCCCTGCTCTGCCGGGCGTTGGAAATCACCGCCACCCCCGCCCTTGCTGCCCGGGTGGTCGTGACCCGCTCTGCCGGGGTAAAAGCCCTGTGTGACGCACAGGCCGTTCCCTGCCTGCTCCACAGCCTGCCGGGCCGGAACGACACCGTTCGGCTGGGGCTGGAGGCGCTGCTGGAGCAATGCCCCGGTCTTGCAGGCTGTATCTTCCTGCCCGGAGATCAGCCCCTGCTGCAGCGGGAGACGCTGGAAGCGCTGATCACTGCTTTTGCCCAGACACAAAAAGAAACAGAGCGGGCGATCTTCCGGCTGGGAGCCCGGGCCGCAGATGGCCCGGACACCTTTGTCGGAAGTCCCGTTCTGTTTGGATGCGGATATTTTCCCGCTCTGCGCACCCTGCCCGAGGGTAAGGGCGGCAGTGTTGTGCTCAAGGCTCACCCTGAGCAGGTACAGATCGTTTACGCCCAGCGGCGGGAAGAACTGCTGGATGCAGATACGCCGGAAGCTCTGGAGGAGCTCTCCGCCATTGCAGCGCAATGGTGCGTCACCTGACAGGAGAGGCAAGGGCGCTTCTTGGCTCCCTTGTCAGGGGAGCTGTCACCGAAGGTGACTGAGAGGTTTATACGGCCTTATCGTCCTTGGGCAGCAGCACGTTCAGCACAATGGCCACAAAGGCTGCGGGCACGATGCCGCTCTCGCCGCAGATCAACTGGAAGAACTGGGGGGTGTGTGCCAGGATGCTGGCATTGGCACCCATGCCGTAACCCACGCCCAGTGCAACGGAAACGATGGTCAAGGTGCGCGGGGTCATCTTTTCCTTGGTAATGAGCTGGATGCCGGACACCACGATGGAAGAGAACATCATCACGGCAGCACCGCCCAGAACGGCCTGCGGCATGATGGAGACCAATGCACCCAGCTTGGGGATCAGGCCGCAGAGGATCAGGAAGATGGCACCGGTAGCCAGTGCACCGCGGTTGACGACCTTGGTCATGGAAACCAGGCCAACGTTCTGGCTGAAGGAGGTGTTGGGCAGAACGCCGAAGCAGGCGGCAAAGGAAGAGCCCAGGCCGTCGCAGATAACACCGCCGGACAGCTCCTTATCGGTGGCCTCACGGCTCATGCCGCCCTCCATCACGCCGGAGATATCGCCCACGGTCTCCACAGCGGTGACGATGAACATGATCAGCACGGGCAGGATGGCGCGCATATCAAAAATGATCTTGACGGGAACCAGCTTGGGGATGGCAAACCAGTCGGCCTGTGCCACCTTGCTCCAGTTCAGCACCCATGCCTTGGTGAACTCCACACCCTCGGCAGTGACACCGGTGGTGGGCAGGACAAAGCCCATGATAAAGGCAGCCAGATAGCCCGCCACGATGCCGATGAGGATGGAGGAGGAGCTCAGGAAGCCCGTGGTCCAATGCTTGAAGAACAGGATCACCACCAGCACGAATACAGCCAGCAGCAGGTTTTCCGCGGAACCGAAGTCCTTGGCTGCGTTGCCGCCGCCAAAGGAGTTGACACCCACGGAGATCAGGGACAGACCGATGGACAGCACCACCGTACCGGTGACCACCGAGGGGAAGAACTTGCGCAGGGGCTTGAGGAAGAAGCCCAGCACAGTCTCAAACAGGCCGCCCAGAATGGAAGCGCCCATGATGGCACCGTAGGCCAGCACACCGCCGCCCATGGAAGCAGCCACACTGTTGAACACGCCCAGGAAGCCGGAGCTGGTGCCCATGATGATGGGAACCTGACCGCCCACAGGGCCGATGGAGAACAGCTGCACCAGCGTGACCACACCAGCCACGAACATGGCGTTCTGCAGCAGGCTGACCTGCAGGTCAGCAAACTCACCGCCTGCAAGGCCGCAGGCACTGGTGATGATAAGAAGCGGGGTCAGGTTGCCCACGAACATGGCAAATACATGCTGCAGGCCCAGCGGGATGGCCTGGCGAAGGGGCATCTTGGCATCAAACTGGTATGCACCCTTCTCCAACTCGATATTTTTGATCATAACTTCTCCTTTATCTAAAAGGCTTTTTTACACGACAAAAATTATTATAGCAGAGCCTTTCCCAAATTGGGAGAGGTCCGGGATGTTTTTTGTTCATTTTTAGTTCATAAGTCATACTTTAACATTAAATTGTTCTTCTGTGAAGCACAAAATCAGATGGATCAACCCCCTGCTCCCGGCACCAGAAGCCTTTGAGGCGCATCGATGGCCGTGGTGCCCTCTGCAAGGTCGTTGGCGGCAAGCATCTGGGCCGGGGAGACATGGAACCGCCTGGCGATGGCAAACAGCTCCTCCCCCGCCTGTGCATAATAGATGCGCAGGCTGATCTCCGGGTCTGCCGGGGTCAACGGCTCTCCCAGCGCGATGGAACCCACACAGGTATTTCCGCTCCGCTGTAGGATGGCTCCTTCTGCCTTGACGGAAAGGGTGACCTCCAGTGTGCCGTTTGCGCAGACACAGCGCAGGTCCTCGGCACGGAGCCAGCACTCCGGGATCAGCTCTGCGTCCGAGGGCAGCTCCCGCCCCAGCGGCAGGGCAAGCTCCAACACCTTTTCATAGCTTTCCAGCTCCGAAAGGCTGTTCTCCCCAAAGGCAGTCACAGTCACCCGGCTGGTCAGATCCCAGTTGTTTTCCCTGTATGCCAGCAGGGCCGGGCCAAAGGAGGCAAAGCAGGCCAGAATTTTAGCCCCAGCGTCCGGCAGAGGGCCGGAGCCGGTCAGGGTTACGGTCTCGTCCAGGGTGCAGGCCAGTGATTCCGTCTGTACCGTCTGCGGGGTCTGTTCTGTCTCAAATTTCGTGGAGAAGGCATCTGCCACGCACTGCAGCTGGTAGGGCCTCCATGCCCGCAGGCGCAGCATCAGGGTGGCGGTCAGGCGGCCGGGTTCCTCCCCTTCTCCCTCCGTGAGCGTAAAGCCCACCGGCTCGGCCACGCAGAGGCAGCGGCAGTCCTCGCTCAGGCCGTCCACATCCAGCACCTGATTGAAGTTCAGGTTCACGCTCTGGCTCTGCAGTACCGGGTCGCCCTCGGCACGCCAGGCGCAGGAGACGACCAGCCCGCCCTTGGCAACGGCTTTCCCGTTCAGGAGCTTGAGGTCTCCGACAGAGGCATTGCCGCTGAGGTCCAAAACGGCGGCGGGCGGCGTGGGAAAGCGGATCTCGCCCTCGACCGTGACCAGCTTTTCCAGCACAGCGGCACGCCGCACCCCGGAAAGGGTGACCAGTTTCTGCTCTACCCCGCCATCCGACAGAGCCGTGATGACATCGGTTTTGACCTGCGTATGCACCGATACCACCAGCCCATACGCCCCCCGCACCTCGATGCGCCGCGGGTTGACGGTGCGGCAGTTCAGATATTCGGTCTGGCCTTCCACCTGCACGGCCCATGCCGTGAAAACGAACTCCGGCAGATCCAGCAGCTTGGTAAAGGGGAGCTTCTGCTCGGTCTGGCACAAGCCCGCCCCATCTTCCCCCTGATAATAGACCACACAGCGCAGATATCCCTCCAATTGCAGCTTGCCGGGCTGCAGCCGCTTTTGCAGCACCACCGGCCTGACAAAGCACTTGACCAGCTTGAACACCGGTGGCAGATAATCAGAGATCAGGATCTCTGTTTCCAGCGGCAGCTCTGCCTTGAGGGTACAGTTTGTCCCCGCCGCCGGCAGGGCATCCCGAAAGATCTTCAACTCCATGGTACGCGCTCCTTTCCTGTCCGCTCTTGGTGTCATTTTATTCCGGGAACAGGCAGGATAGAACGGAGCGCTTTTCCGGAGACGCAAAAGGCCGCCGCACAGCGTTTCCACTGCGCGGCGGCCTTATCACAATCAGGGTTCAGGGAAAGTCAGGTGCTTATTCAGCAGCCTTGGCAGCCTCGATCTGCTTGATCAGCTCGGGAACGACCTTGAACAGATCGCCCACGATGCCGTAGTCAGCAACACCGAAGATGGGTGCGCTCTCGTTCTTGTTGACAGCGATGATGCACTCGGAATCCTGCATACCAGCGGTGTGCTGGATGGCACCGGAAATGCCCAGAGCAACATAGATCTTGGGGTGGACCGTCTTGCCGGTCTGACCGACCTGATGGTCAGCGGTCATCCAGCCTGCATCGGTAACGGCGCGGGAAGCACCCACAACGCCGCCGCCCAGTGCAGCAGCCAGCTGCTCAGCCAGCTCGATGCCCTTGTTGACATCCTTGCTGATGCCGCGGCCAACGGAGACGATGACATCGGCACCGATCAGATCGACCAGCTTCTCAGCAGCCTTCTCGACACTCAGGACCTCGGTCTTGATGTCGGCAGCGGACAGCTCGAAAGCGGGCTTCACGATCTGGCAGGCATCAGCCTTGGCCTGATCGAAGGGAGCCTTCTTCATAACGCCGGGACGCACGGTGGACATCTGCGGACGGAAGCGGGGGCAGATGATGGTAGCCATCAGATGGCCGCCGAATGCGGGACGGGTCATCTTCAGGTTGCGGTCTTCCATATCGAACTTCTGCTTGGACAGGTCGATGGTGGAGCTCTCCTTCAGGAAGTCGATGTACTTTGCAGTGTCGATGTCCAGGTGGGTAGCATCAGCGGTCAGGCCGGTGTGCAGGCGGGCTGCGCAGCGGGGGCCCAGATCGCGGCCAATGTTGGTGGCACCGATCAGCAGGACCTCGGGCTTGTACTCGTTGACCATGTCGCAGACGACCTTGGCGTATGCGTCCGTGGTGTAATCCTTCAGCAGGGGGCTGTCGCAGACCATGACCTTATCAGCGCCATAGCCGCCCAGCTCCTTGGCAATGCCGTCCACGTTATCGCCCAGCAGCAGGCCGGTGACTTCGCAGTTCAGCTCATCAGCCAGCTTGCGGGCCTCGCTGACCAGCTCGAAATCGGTGGGCATCAGTTTGCCCTGGCGCTGCTCACAAAAGACCCAAACGCCCTTGTACTCGTTAAAATCAGCCATTGTAATCCTATGCTCCTTTCATCAGATCAGGTGCTTCT
>ERZ773243.2111-NODE-2111-length-18160-cov-2.801602_pt1 | contig 18160 bp, 18 predicted proteins | sample MGYA00580520_ERZ773243 | MGnify/ENA primary metagenome ERZ773243 (study PRJEB29015, sample SAMEA2737747) | human gut metagenome | biome: human gut; feature: human-associated habitat; material: faeces | place: China | collected 2012 ... | reverse complement strand
ATACTGCATATAACCGAAATCAGGCATTCCCTTATAAGTAAAGGAACCGTCATAACTAATTTTAATCTTCCGATCGGTATCTTTACCTTTTTTCGTCGTAATCACGACAACACCGTTAGCCGCCCGAGCTCCCCAGATAGATGCTGCCGTTGCATCTTTCAAAAACGTAATGCTTTCAATGTCATTGCTATTTACCATGTTCTCGAAATTCTCTGAACTCATGGCAACCCCGTCAACCACGAACAACGGACTCCGGTTGGATGAAATGGAAGTTAATCCCCGGATCAAGTATTTATCCTGTCCGTCGGCATAGTTGATATTCAAACCGGAAGTCAATCCCTCCATACTTTCCAACACGCTACCGGTCAATCCAACACGCTCTTTAATCTCGCTACCGGAAACAATACCAAAAGAACCGGCATTTCTCTCTTTTGACAGGGTTTGGTATCCCGTCACGACCACTTCCTCCATCTGCTCCACATCTTCTTCCATCACGATGTTCAGTTTTTTGCCGGGAGTATATTTCACCTCTTGTTTTTTCATTCCCACGAAAGAGAAGACAAAAGTGACCGTGTCTCTCGGAATCTTAATCATAAAGTTTCCGTCAACGTCGGTTACCACCCCGTTGTGAGTTCCCTTAATCAACACCGTTACTCCCGGAAGTGGCTCTCCTTTTTTATCCTTTACCGTTCCGGAAGCCTGTTTTGTTTCCTGCTTTTTCACCTGACCGCTCTTCGCTAGAATATAAATCACATCCTGTTCGAAGAAATAACGCAACGAAGTATTGTCAAAAACCTGATCCAACACTTCCCGCACCGTTTTCTTGTCCGCCTTCACATCAAAAGCTGTCAGATTTTTCACGTGTTCTTCATTATAAATGAAGCGTAACCCAGTCTGTTTCCATATTTCCTGACACAACGTGTTCACGTCGCATTGATGCAAATTAAGGGAAACAACTTGCTCCTGCGAGTAACCATTCGCCATGGCCCCGGAAACGAAAAAGAAACAAAAAATCATCAACAGTCTCATAATTTTAAAAGTCTTTGATTTTTTCACGCTGAAAACAGCGCTTTTCCAATTAGATTTCATAACTTTGTTATTAAAGATTATACATTCTGAATAGGTATCCGCTTGCCAATGGACCTATTCATTGATCTTTCAAAAGGTGGAGATGGGGGAAACATCTTCACTTTTTTTATTTACTACTTACTATTACTTTATTTCCTTGTACTTTAAAACGTGCATCTGATATTTTTTCAAAAGAAACAAACAATTCCCGTACGTCCTTGTAACGTTTCAAGTTTCCGGACAATCGTACATTCTGTAACCTAGCATCCTGGTAAAGTACTTCCAACCCGTACCACCGACTCAATTTATCCATAATCGAATTCAGAGATTCATTCCGGAAAATGAAATCCCCGTTTTTCCACGACACGTACGCCAATACATCCACATCCGCCACCGTGATTTTACCCGACACTTGATCAAACACGCCTTTCTGGTTAGGTTTCAACAACACCTCTTTTCCACCTTGATTCATACTCACACTTCCCGTCACGAGAACCGTCTCGATGTTGTTGTAGGTATTCACGTTGAATTCCGTTCCGTACACTTTGACTGACATATCATCAACCTGTACTAAGAAAGGCTTTTCCTTATTCTTGGAAACCTCAAAATAAGCCTCTCCTTTCAAATAAACGACCCGCTCTTTTCCATTAAATTGTACCGGATAACGCAACTCGGTCTCGGCATTCAGCCACACATGGGTTCCGTCGGACAAAGTTAGATTAAATTCTCCTCCTCTCGGGATAACCAAACGATTCATTACTCTTGCCGTATCCTTGGTTATTCCTCCTTTACCCTCGGCTGACTGGTAGGAGATTCGACCTGTTTCACTCACCACAACAGAAGTTCCGTCCTTTTCTTCCAATTGCCGGGAAACATTACCCATCGCCACTTCCTCTCCCGAAGACAACACTAATATGGCCTGTGATTTTCCCGGTTGAATGGTTACCTTTTTTGCCACCTGTACCGGTTTTTCCTCTATCTCTCCCGAATTCCATAATAGCATTCCACCCACACTCAGTAATATCACCACGGCAACGGCCACGCCATACCAAACTTGGAGAGAAGAGTGCTTTCTCAATTTTTTCCGCAAGACATTGAAATCCGATTTTACCTCCCGGGCATATACACCCCATTGAAATTCCAGATGTACCCGTTGAAATTCCCGAAAATATTCCTTGTTACATTCACTCTCTTCGAGCCATGCCTTGACTTCCTCCCGCTCGACATCATCCAGCTCATCAAGAAGATACGCCAGTAATTTTTCATCTATTTCGTTTTGCTCTATCATAGTTATAATCCATTTTATAACTATAATACAGTTCAACAACAAAAATCATTGCTCTAAAATCAAACTTTTTTCAAGAAAAAACAAATAGATTGCCAATTTATCGTTATTATCAGACTGTTGACGTAGTTTTTTTAATGCTCTTACCAGAATACTATTTACCGTGGCAACAGATATTCCCAACTTATCTGCCACATCCTTATATTTCATCCCTTCCAAATATATTTTACGGATCACGTCCTGCGCCCGGGGAGTCAATTTTTCCAGTTCCTCCTCGACACTCCGAAAAACTTCGTCCTCAAAGTTATCATACTCATTCCAAGGGCTATCGCAGTAAGCCACATCACAAGCCCGGCGCAAAGGATCGATTTTATCTAACTGGTTTAATGCCAGATTACGAATAGAGGTAAACAGGTAAGATTTCAACGTTTCCGGAAGTAACGCAGAATAAGGTTTTTCCCAAAGTTTCACGAAAAAGTCCTGCACAATATCTTCGGCTCGCTGAGTATCATGTAAAAAAGTCGTGGCCCAAACCACCAACGGCTTATAGTATTCACGAAACAGAAGTTCCATTCCGCCAATCTTCCGCACTTTTAATAACGAGCAAATTTCTTGATCTATCGGACGCATAACTTTTCCACACTTGAACTATACAAATATAGGAGATTTAATTTCCGGAACAAAAGATAATGTAAAGTTCTTGCTCCTGTACACAACGAATCAATGCCTCAAAAGCTGCTGAATAAACATCTGCAATAGTCTCGGTTCCAATAACACGGGAAAAATCAAGCCGAACACCGCTCCATAGAAGTGGGCGTTATGATTGATGTTATCACCATCTCGTTTTGCCATGTATTGGCAATAAAGCAAGTAGATAAAACCAAACACGATACCGGGAATCGGAACAATCGCAAAGAAGTAGATCTTATCCCAAGGATGCAGAAATATCGCCGTGAACAAAACAGATGAAACCGCACCGGATGCCCCGATGGAAGAATAGTATTGATTGTTCCGGTATTTCCACACATCATATACCGAGGCTGCCACCATTCCCCCGAAATACAGGATCAAGAAACTAGAACTACCGAATCCCCATGCAACAAACTGGTTCTCCACGTATAACCCGAAAGAGAGAAAGGTAAACATATTCACGATCAAGTGCGTCCAATCAGCATGAACAAAACCGTGAGAAATAATCCGGTACCACTCTCTGGAATGTACCATTCGGTAGGGATTACACGACAATTTATTGAACAGTGAATAATTATTAAAACAAGCAATTGACACGACAACCGTGGCAATAAGTATAATGTAAGTCATCATAATCTACTCTAAAAAATATGTTATTAAATATCCTCCCGGTTCTCCTGCATCTCATCTTGCCTGATGAACGTACTCCGACTCGCGTAAGTTTTGTCATCTCCATGAATATACAGAAGAGTCCCGCCTTTAATCGTATCTATAATTTTTTTACTCACGGCTAACGGCAAAGCCGGACATCCCAGGCTGCGCCCCAAACGACCGCATGACTGGATGGTTGACGGATCAGCATAAGCCGCCCCATGTACCACGATTGCCCGTTCTTTCGCCTTGTCATTAATTCCCCGCTCCAGACCGTTCAACACCAAAGAATAACCGTTCTTCCCGTAATACGTGTTCTCCGTTTGGTAAAAACCCAACGAACTCTTGAAAGAACCTTCCTGATTGGAAAACGAGGTGGCATACTTTTCCCCACTATTCCGACCATGAGCCACGTAAGAAATAAACAGAACTTTCTTCAACTTCAAATCAATCACGAACAAGCGTTTTTCCGTGGAAGGTTTCGTAAAATCAATTACCGTAAGTATATTTTTGTCGAAACTGCCCATCCGGTTATACCCCGCGATAGCCCGCTCGAATACCGTGTAATCAATCGTTCCCTCTAACGCCATTTCGTGATAAAGCATCCGACTATTGGGCATAGACGGCCTCTCTGCCGCTATCCCTAATAGCGATCCCCAACAAATTCCCCCGATAATCAAGATAAGCGATAACACACGCATAAAGTCATTTTTTCATCAATCAAACACAATTACCAACGTCTTTTCCACCTCCGCCCAATCGTACATGAACTTGGCATGTGATGTCGCATTCCTCACGCACATATGAGACCGGGGTGTCGTTCCGAGCGTCCAGCTATATTCAATCAACTTGTTATCGGGATAATTGACCGGAACCCCGTGTAAATAAGCCCCCCCGGTAAAACGACTGGCATAAGGTGCGAAACCTCCTTCCTCGTCTGACCCATCCTTCAAGAAAAGCATCTCCAACAATTTCCGCTGTATAAAATAAATTCCCGGCGGTGTCGGTTGCTGGTAAGGCGGTCGGTTAGCTCCCGTCGTTATCGGGTTCATACTTCTCACCAACCAAGTCGCTCCTTCTTGTTCCAAAGTTACAATATTCTGATTCGTTCGGTCAACAAATATAACTTTTTTAATCGAAAGAGGCCCTATCAGTTTCATGTATTTTTTAGGAACATGCCATATTCCTCCAAATGTTACCGGAATAACTTGAAAGTAATCGGCACTATCGCTGATCACGGAAACATAAGCCCCGTCCCGTCCGTAGCGTTCCGGCACACGGACATCATCCAGCCGGTAGAGGGGAATTCCCTGATAACGATTCACCCCGAAAGTATCCCGAATCTGCTTGTATTTATTGGTCACGTACTTTCTCGTGAGAGGCGGCTTCCCGTTTGCATTCTTGTAGTTCCGCAGCATCCCGTACCCGTCATTCCTTTCCTGAAAAGCCTCCAGCGAATCCAGAAACACCGAAATTTTATTCCATTGAAAACACCTCTCCTGCTTCCCGTATTTATAGGTATCCTGCAACGTATGTTTGTCATATAGTAATTTCTTCTCGATCTTCACGGCAAAACTATTCCAACCCCACCCCATCAAAAAGAGAATTGTAATATAGTGTCTTAATATCATCATTTTTCATTACCTTTTTTAAAAAGATACGCTGGCAAAGAAAAATGGTTTACATACGGTATTCAAAATTCATGGTTTCCGAATAAAAATAACAACGCCCGGCAAAAATTTGCCAGGCGCCGTCACGTTTTATAATTGAAATGTTGAAAGTAACTTACGCAGGAATCAATCCGGTAATCAAGATCAATACCAACAATCCCAAGATGGCGTACAATTCCGGGAACACGGCCAATACCATTGTGGTACCGAACACATTATAACCGCTACCGATTGCCACGATACCGTTAGCACATACTTGAGCCTGACGGATAGCAGAGAAGAAGGCTACCAAGCCAAGTCCCAATCCGGCACCGAAGATGGCAGAAGCAGGCCCCCAACCCATATCCACGTTTGTCAAGAAACTACTTAACAAGAAATATCCCACAAAACCATACAAACCCTGAGAAGAAGGCAGCGCAGACAAACCGATATACTGACCGGATGCGGTCGGATTTTTCTTCAAAGCACCCACTGCAGCATTACCGCAAATAGTAACTCCATAAGCACTACCGATTCCTGATAATGCCACCATCAATGCAATACCTAGATAAGCTAATAAAATTGGTTCCATAATTCTAATCTATTTAATTTGTTATTTTTATAATCTTTATTTTTAATCATTTACTTTTTTTCTGAACGGGGCATATTGTTTACCTCCTCCTTCAAATCCGGCATTCTTGTAGAATTCCACGAAAGTCAAACGCATCGGGTGCACGAACGAACTGATCATACACAACCCGAAGTTAATCGAGTGACCGATAAGCAGAATCAAGAACACGGCAATGAATTTCACGATAAACGGTAGTCCATCCGTGAGCTGGAAAGCCAACGTGTTAAACACGCCTCCCAAGATACTTCCCGTTAACCCGATCGCGAACAACCGGATATATGAAAGCGTGTCTCCCAGCAATCCCGTCGCCATGTTATACGTTCCCCACAATCCGGATCCGAAATTCGAGAAAATCCCTTTCCCCGGAGAATTGTAGAAATAAATCGTAAGTGCGGCAAGGCCTAATAGAGCGTAAAGCACGTATTTCAAACCTTCCGGAATCACAACTTTTAGCATCGGTAACCCAATCAACACGCCCGACAGGATAATGGCAACGACCCAACCTAGCGTCGATACTGCGTATTTAAATCCGAACTGTTTCGTTAACCTTGCAGCATTCAGGCACATCCCGTAAAGAATCTGGATAATACCCACGACAACCGCAATAATCATCATCGGGTTATATCCGCCCAAATACTTCCCGTAATTCGCCTCCGTCAGGAAGAGAGACTTCACGCCGGCTAACCACGGCCATTCCACAGAATCCAACGCGATACCAAAGAATGAACCTGTCAATAAACCGACAATAACCGTCATAATCCCCAGATATTGCCCTAGTACAAGGTACCCCTTTATCGAAGGCGAGGCTTTCCGGCCCATAATGAAACAAGCCAGCCAAATGATCAACCCGTAACCGCCATCGCCCATACACATCCCGAAGAATAGCATAAAGAACGGGGCCAAGAAAGGTGTCAAATCCAACTCTCTATATTGCGGCAGGGCAAACATCTCTGTCACCGGTTCAAAAAGCTTGGAATAAGCATTATTTTTCAACTGCACAGGGACATCATCCTCCGGAGTCGGGCGGGTAAATTCGAAGTACACCTCCTTCGTTTCCAAGAAACTTCTCATTTCAGCCTCTCTCTCCACCGGAATCCATCCTTCCAAAGCAATGACTTTCTCGTCGATCAGATGTTGAGCTGCATCCTCCACTTTCATCTTGTCTGCCACCTCGGTAATCTTCAAACGATACTTTTTCAAACGTTCGATGGCATCCTGCGAAACGGCATCCAGCTCATGCCCGATATTCACGGATTCTTCTCGCAAAGCCGTGATTTGCTTGGCCAGTTCTTCTGCCGTGGCCTGCGGGAATAGATAAGGATCTGCCTCCAAGTTCACGTTCGTCCCGGCAGGGGTAACGGTAACAAAATATTTCTGTCCCATCATCTCGCTGATCACAACCGCATCGTACATTTCCTCCCATTCCGGCTGATATTTCTGTTCCGGCACGGAAAAGAAATGAAATTCCCAACCGGCAATCTCCAATTTTTGGATCATCTCCCGGGAAAATTTTCCCCAAGGACGATAAGCCGCATGGTCCTTCTCCAAACCTGCCAATTGTTGCTCGATCTGATCCTGCCGACTGTACAAACCTTCCAGATAATCCAGTAAATGCTCGTCGTCCACTTTCACTTTTTCCACCTGCTCCACGTCATTCCGACTCTGCATATGCGTGATCATCTCCCCGGTCCGCCTAATCAACATCAATTTCGCCTGTAGATCCGTATCTTCTGCCGTACGTTCCGTATTCTCATGAATATGAACCATTCCCTTTTCCCGGAGCTCCCCGAGAAATGCTTGATATTCTTTGTAAAATATCAACAGGGACAATTTCATCATAGGTACTATCATAGGCTATTCCTCCATCAATTTACGGGTTTTCACGATCTTCTGTGACGACTTGGAAAGGTTTTCCTCGTCTTCCAAGAACCGCTTGATTTTGCGAATCGCTTCCTGGAATCCCGGGATCTGTACTTTCTCGTACAAATTCACTTTCTGTGTCGTTTTCTTTCTCGCCCTATCCAACAGCTCCATTTTCCGGGTGAAAAATTCCCTCTCCAAAGCGATACTTACTACCTCTTTGATGTATTCCACACCATCGAGTAGCCACCCGGGTTGATTAAACAAGCTGAAATCCTTCACCTCATAATCCACCCCGTCGAGAACTGGCGTCTTTACCCCGGCAATCTTTTTCACCGACATTCTGACATCCTTCACGACAAGTATGTCTTCCTTATACTCGTCATAAAGTTGCAACATATCGTTCAATGAATTCAGCGTTTCCTCCAACTTCACATTAAACTCATCCGCCACCTGTTTCGCCTTCTTCACCTCCGAACGCAAAGCCGACTCCTTATTTTTGATGGTAGGCAATGCCCTCACTCGCATCTTCAACTGCTTATCCAGCCCTTGAAGCGATGTCTTATTATATTGAAACTTTATCACCTTACCAAATTATTAAATTATTCTGTGATTTGCGATTTAATGATTCTGTGATTGCTGCTCTTTGTTAAGCCCGATACTTTTAGTCCGGATAGAAGCCACAACCATAGCCACTAATTCATTTACTTCTCTCTTGAGTTCTCTCAAATCATCTGATTTTAGTAAATCAGACTCTTCAATAATTTCAAGCCAATAAGCTGTTTCATCTGCTTCCTCTTCAACGATCCTCATTTTATTGATGAAATCCTTATCCGATTTTGCTCGACACACAGCCCGATAGTTAGCACCAACCGATAAAGCCGAACGTAAAATCTGATCTTTCACGACCCAAGCTAACCGTGTCTCCGGAAATTTTTCTGTCATCCTGATCACGGCTAAACCCAACTGTTTTGTTCTACGTTTAAACTCTATCTGATTCATAAACTATATTAATTAATCACTGAATCGTCAATCACCTAATCACTAAATCCTCCAAACTCTTCCACGATTTCCTGCTTAATCCCCAATTCCGCCTTGTTAAAGTATTTGCGGAAAAGATCCCAAGCGGTATCCAACATCTGGTCGGTACTGATGTTCACATCGATAGCAAGCAAACTGTTGGAATAGTCCTTGGCGAAATCCAGAGTACGGCGGTCGTAGTCCGTCAGGTCGAAACCGTTCTCCATCTTGGTCCGGGCGTTAGCAGCATCGGCATACAGACGGATGGCAGCATTCATCACTTGCGGGTGATCCTTCCGGGTTTTCTTACCGATCACGAGCTGTTTCAAACGAGACAAACTTCGGAACGGGTCAACGATAACCTTACCGATCTCCGTGTCTTTACGCAGGAACAACTGTCCCTCCGTGATGTACCCGGTGTTATCCGGAATAGCATGGGTAATGTCACCGCCGGACAACGTGGTCACGGCTATAATCGTGATAGAACCTCCGGCAGGGAACTGCACGGCTTTCTCGTAGATCTTCGCCAAATCGGAATATAACGAACCCGGCATGGAGTCTTTGGACGGAATCTGATCCATACGGTTGGACACGATACTCAAAGCATCGGCATACAACGTCATGTCCGTCAACAACACCAACACTTTCTCGTTCTTATCCACCGCAAAATACTCGGCAGCAGTCAATGCCATATCCGGTACCAACAAACGCTCAACAGGCGGAGCCTCCGTGGTATTCACGAAACTGACGATACGATCCAATACTCCGGCATTGTCAAACAAATTTTTGAAATACAAGTAGTCATCGTTCGTCAATCCCATACCTCCCAAGATGATTCGGTCGGTCTGCGCTCTCAGCGCCACGTTTGCCATCACTTGGTTATAGGGCTGATCCGGGTCGGCAAAGAACGGAATCTTCTGACCGGACACCAACGTGTTGTTCAAGTCGATACCCGCGATACCGGTCGCGATCAGCTCCGACGGTTGTTTACGACGTACCGGGTTCACCGACGGTCCCCCGATCTCTCTTTCTTCCCCGTCAACAGCAGGTCCCCCGTCAATCGGGTCTCCAAAGGCATTAAAGAAACGCCCGCATAAATCATCTCCCACTTTCAGAGTAGGCGCTTTTCCCAAGAATGTCACTTCTGCATTCGTCGGAATCCCTTCTGTTCCAGAGAACACCTGAAGGGTTATATCATTTCCCCAAATCTTCACGACCTGAGCCAAGCGTCCGTCCACAATGGCCAACTCGTCATTTCCGACGCCTTGGGCATTCAACGTACACGTTGCTTTCGTGATCTGGGTGATTTTTGTATAAACTTTTTGAAAAGCAGTCGTCATACCATTTATTTTAGATTTTAGATTTTAGATTTTAGATTTAAAATCCGGTCAATGAAACAAAGAATCATAAATCAAAAATCTTAAATCACAAATTATTTTTTTCTTTCGTTAATGATCTCGTTCACTTCTGCTTCGTACTTTTTAAACGCTTCCGATTGATATTCGGAATAGTTCATCTGTTTGAAACCATTAATAATACGTTTGAAATAGGGGTTAATCTCCTCGAACGTGTCAAAATTAAATTCGGAACGAACCACACCCAGTACCATATTCAACATATATTTCTGACGTTCCATGGCGGTAGAACCGTCGATGTTGTCGAAAGCATCCTGTTGCAGGATCACGAAGTCGATTAACTCGGATTTCCAGTATACCACGTGATATTCCAAAGGCACACCGTCATCACCCAAAATATCGATCTGCTCTGCCGTCTCGCGACCACGCACCAGCATATTACGAGCCTCGTTCACATCGGCAATCCATGTATCGGAAATATTCTTCTTGGCGAACTCGATAAATTCCGGATATTCCAAGTATTTAGAATATGATTCCAACGTATCGATGGCCGGGTAACGTTTCGCATCTGCACGAGCCTGAGACAAGGCGTAGAAACAACGTGCCACTTTCTTCGTGGACTCCGTCACCGGCTCTTTCAAGTTACCTCCGGCAGGAGATACCGTACCGATAAAAGTAACAGAACCTGTCTTTCCATTATTCAAGTAAACCATTCCCGCACGAGCGTAGAAGTTTGAAATAATAGCCGACAAGTCCATCGGGAACGCATCCTGGCCCGGTAACTCCTCCATACGATTGGACATCTCACGCAAAGCCTGCGCCCAACGAGAAGTCGAATCTGCCAGCAACAACACCTTCATTCCCATGGAACGATAGTACTCTCCAATTGTCATAGCCGTGTACACGGACGCCTCACGGGCTGCCACGGGCATATTGGACGTATTAGCAATAATCGTGGTCCTCTCGTACAATTTACGACCGGAACGAGGGTCTTCCAATTCCGGGAACTCGGTAAAAATCTCCACCACCTCGTTTGCTCGCTCACCACAGGCCGCCATGATAATAATATCAGCATCGGCAAACCGGGACAAAGCGTGTTGTAACACAGTCTTTCCCGTACCGAACGGCCCCGGAATAAAACCGGTACCCCCTTCCAAAATCGGGTTCATCGTGTCGATAACACGTACTCCGGTCTCCATCTGACGGGAAGGACGAGGTTTATCCACGTAATTACGGATAGCCACTTTCACCGGCCATTTCTGGATCATCGTAACAGGAATCTCTTTTCCGGCCTCATCTTTCAGCACAGCAATCGTATCCTTTATCGTGTATTCCCCGGCAGCGGCAATCGAAGCAACAGTATACTCTCCTTTCAACTTGAAAGGAACCATAATCTTATGATCCAGCCAGTTTTCCTTCACGTTACCTAACCAATCGGCACCGGTCACCTTATCACCGACCTTAGCCAACGGGGTAAAACTCCATTTTTTATCTTCTTCCAACGGGTTCGTGTATTCTCCTCGTTTCAAGAATACACCCGTCATCTTATCCAGGTCATTTTGAAGACCGTCAAAATTCTTTGACAGCAAACCGGGCCCCAATGTAACTTCCAACATATGGTTTTCGAACTCCACGAGGGAACCGGGTTTCAATCCCCGGGTACTTTCAAAAACCTGTACATAAGCAATATCCCCGACAACCTTGATCACCTCGGCCATCAACCGCTCGTTTCCAAGCTGGATAAAGCAAATCTCATTCTGAGATACCGGTCCTTCGGTACGCACAAGTACAAGGTTGGAAATAATACTATGAACTTTTCCTTGTGTCTTATTCATATCTCAATTTTAATTTTTAAATTCTTCCGCAAACTCGAAACTCTTTCTGAACTTATCCACGACTTCCATAAAGACTTTCCGTCCCGATTCGGAACTCATCTTGCTCCATCTCTCAACGATCATCAGCTCAAGCATGAAGCTCAACACCTTCTCCATGGAAAAATACTCGTAAACCACGGCCTCTTCGATATAATCCCAAAGAAGTAAATCCAGCCCTCTCTCCCGTTCGACAAGGTTTGTATTTCCCATCAGAGAAATCACCTTCTCCACGTACGGGAACTCCATCGCCAAACCGAAATCTTTCGAGTTCGAAGTTCTCAACGCTTTGGAAAATACGTTATCACCGATAATCTCCGGGGCCACCTCTTTCCCATACTTCCGACAAGTCAGGGCAGTTTCCAGATTCTTCACGTTCATCACGAATTCCGCATAGTTTCGGACGAACTTACTACCACTTTTCATCAAATGATCGTAATACATCCAACTCAATACATTCTCTGGCGAGACATCATATTTCAAATGTTCCCGCTTAAAATCCGCGATAAATCGATTGAGGTAAACAGGTAAAGAATGGGTGGGTTCGGTGATTTCGTCTTCCAGACGCTGTAATGGATATACTGTTTCAAGATTGGTATCGGGAGCCATTTTATTTAGCAACCGCAGGACTTGTTTATTATCGGCAGGCAGGAAAAAAAGTTCAATCAATTTCACATCCTCTTTTTTCAGAGCCTCCCGAGCCAACTCCCGAAACCCATTCACGGATAACGCTAGTTTCCGATCATCCAGAAAGACCTCCGGTAGTCCTGCAATAAAACAGTAGTAATTATTTTTTAATATCATATTATTCATTCTGTGATTCCGTGATTTAATGATTCAACGATTTTGTGATTCAATCACTTAATCTATAATCACCCAATCACTCAATCCTTAAATAACAGTTTTTTCGTGAAGCCTTTCATGTACTGGTTAAAGAAAGCTTCAAATAATTTCTCGGAGAAAGCGATCTGGAATCCGCCATCTTTAGGCTGAATCACAAAACCTTCTTCCAGGTTACCTACTTTCACATCAAGCCCTTTATCCAACAGATCCTTGTACTTGGCTGCCACAAACGATTCGAACGTTGCCTTCTCGTTTTCGGAAAGAAGAACTTCCATGTTGAGGTTTCCACCTGCCACATCCCACTTCTTCACAATCGTCATAAGCAACTCTTGAATAAAAGCTTTTTCCTCGAACCCGATCTTGGCTATATCCCCGGCAACATCTCCGGCGACAAGATTCGTAATTGCCTGTTTCAAAGCCGTGATAGCCTGACGAGCGCTTAACGTCATTTCAGACTCAGCCTTCTTTTTCAAATTAGAAATCTCAGTCTCCGCATCAGCATTCATCTGTGCTACTTTCGCTTTCGCATCGGCAATAATCTTTTCGGCCTCTTGCTTTGCCTGGTTGATGATATTCTCTGCCTCCTGGCGAGCCTTATCTACCCCCTCATTGTAAAGCTTTTGGGTCAAAATATCTAATTTATTCTCCATACTAAAAACGTGTTATATTAATTTATCCTTAAATTTCCATCAAAATCAAATGTCAATAAATGTACCTACAATCTAGAAAAACGCCGTCAAGATATTAAAAAACATTGACAATAACAAATAAAAATTATACAATAGGACACTTGAAAATATCCCCATAACAGATACGAATTCCGCCGTCAAGGGTTCCATTCGAACCATAAAGAGGCAAAATTCATAGCAGTACAAGCCCATGATAAAAGCCAAAGAAGTGGCAAAAAATCTTTGCCACTCCCATTCACATCAATGTTGTTCCCATCGACGTTTGCACCAAGCCACCACGACCGAGCTGATCACTCCTCCCACGATGCTTAACACTCCCGCGACAAAATCATTTGCCAACTGCGTGAAGAAAGCATTCAAACTCAGCGTGAAAAATATTCCCGTGAAAAAATACAAACTCATCATAACCATAGGATCACTCAACCGCAAGATACAAACTAGGCGAAATACTTTTCCCATTCTTCGAAGTTGCAAAACAATACACCTTCACGTTCGCCTGCTCCCAATTTTTCGGGAGACCCACACTGGTATTCCCGTTCTCCCCTCGGCTTCTTAACGAGATCAATTTCACCCGCATTAACACGCTCTCGAATAGCACGGCATACACCAAATCGTCAGCCAACGCAAAACCATTCTCCTCCTCCAGCATCTCCTGCGGAGGGTAGTTGTCGCCCCACTGGGTCGGGTTGCCCGATCCCTTCATGGCAGCGCGTGCATGGTCGTAGATCTTCAGGATCTGCGGCAGGTCCCCTCTGACTGCACCACGAAACATTCATTCCACCTCTTTCGACTGCGCCGCACCCTTCCGGCACGGCTGGGATTTGCCTTATTGTACTACATTTTACCAGAAAAATCCAGTTCTTGCGCCAGCCGCCCGCAAAACGCCCCGAAACGCCAAAAAGCAGGGCACAGCCGGGGCCGTGTCCTGCCGATGGGGGAATGAAGCTTTTTCATGCGCTGGTGCGCACGCGGGCGGCGCGCACCTGGCGGTACTCCCGCGGGCTCAGGCCGTAGCGCTCGTGGAACAGGCGGTAGAAATAGCTGGTGTTCTCGTAGCCCACCAGCGTGATGATCTGCTGGATGTTCATGTCGCTGCGGCGCAGAAGGCGCGCCGCCGTTTCCATGCGGTGCTTCTGTAGCAGCTCCTTGTAGGTGCGGCCGGTCTGGGCCCGCACGCACTCGCTGACGTAGGCCAGCGAGACGCCGTAGGCCCGCGCCACATTGGACAGGCTGGCTTCGCGGTAGTTTTGGGTGATTTCTTTCAGCGCCGCCTGCACCAGCGCTTCACGGCTGACCATCTCGGCGCGGGCTTCCAGCGGGATATCCTTACACTGTGCCATATAAATTTCCTCCGTAAAGGGTGCGGCGGGCGGGGACTGGGGGAGAAAGCCGGACGCCCGCCGCACAGGGTTCGCAGGTTTTTGAGGAACCTTACACTCTCTATACGAACTGCCCGGGCAGAATATTGCAAAAAAGCTAAAATTTTTTTGTTATTTGCCGTCCACGAATTTCGTCCCACCGAAAAAGGCCGCCTCTGCAGCGCAGAAACGGCCTTTTTCAGGAGAAATAAAGAAAACACGAAACCCTCAAAAATGAGGTGGAGAAAGACTTTAGAACATACTCTCGTCCTTGTATCTGCCGCTGCGCACGAACTGCACCCACTCGGCCACATTCACGGCGTGATCGCCGATGCGCTCCAGATACTTGATGACCATCAGCAGGTCCAGCGCGGCGTCCACCTTGGCGGGGTTGGCCGCGATCTCCTGCGCGAGGGTGTGCTTGATGGCGTTGAAGTCGTAGTCCACCGCGTCGTCGGCGGCAATGACCTGCCGGGCGGCCAGCTCGTCCTCGTTGGTCAGCGCGGCCAGGGCGTCCAAAATCATCTGGTACGCCTTGCGGCCCATGGCGATGGCCTGACTGACGGCGGGGTCGCCCTCCTTGCGGACGGTGACAAGGTGCGGGATGATCTCGGCGATGTCGGCGGCATGGTCGCCGATGCGCTCAATGTCGGTGACCACCTTCATGGCGGTGGAGATGCGGCGCAGGTCACCGGCCACCGGCTGCTGGCGCAGCAGCAGGGTCATGCAGCGGTGCTCGATGTCCCGCTCCATGTTGTTGATGCGGCTGTCGCCCATGGCCAGCTTCTCTTCGCCGCGGACGAGGATGAAACAGGAGGACACCAGATGCGCGCCCGGCTTCGTCTTGACGAGCTGCAGGGCGGGACGGACGGTGTCAGCCGTGGAATAGGTCGCGCCGCCCAGCAGAGCGTCCGCATAGCCCATCTTCACGAGCATCGTGCCGAAATAGTTGCCCTTGGACAGCGCCTCGCGGCACTGCTCTGCAGTCATCTTGCCCTTGCGCAGGACGACCATCTTCTCGACCATCTCGTCCATGCCGGGATAGGTCGCGGGATCGATGATCTCCAGACCTTCGATGTCGAAGCCGCCCTTGGCAGCTGCTGCTTTGACCTCTTCGGGCGCGCCGATGAGGATCGGGGTAAGGAAGCCGCCCTTCTTCAGGCGGTCGGCAGCCTCGAGGATACGGGCATCCGGCCCTTCGGTAAAGACAATCTTGCGCGGATTTGCCTTGAGAATTTCAATCAAACGGTCAAACATGAATCGTTCCTCCAGTATGATCGGGCCAGCGCCCGTTTTTCAGCTTGTCGAAAAAACCCTTTGGGCTTTCCCGCCAAGCTGATTTCAAAACTGCAAAATTATTATTTGTATTTTTATTTTGCAATTTTGCCGCTGCGGCGGGTTATCGAATGCGAAAGGACACCCTGACGGTTTCCTTTCCCTCTTTTCTTCCCTCCGAAACTTTCGGCTGAGCAGGTTTTTCGGCAGTCTGTTCGTCCCTTATTATACAACCATGCCGTCCGGAAAATCAAGCGAAACGTCCTGTTTCGACCGGATTTCCAGCCATTTTTTCAAAAACGGGTGGAAGAAGCGGATGGAAACGGCGCAAAGCTGCTGTCCCGTCCCGCCCGGCTCCGCTCCGCCGTACTGCGGGTCGCCGAGGATCGGGCAGCCGAGCCATGCGCAGTGCACGCGCAGCTGGTGCGTCCGGCCGGTGAGCGGCTGCAGCTCGAGCAGGGAGACGCCGTGCTCCGTCCGCAGGGTCCGGTAGGCCGAGCGGGCAGGCTGACCGTCTGCGCGCACGCAGCGCAGCAGGCTCTCCGGCGACAGGCGCGCGATGGGCACGTCGATCATGCCCTCCGGCGGCTGCGGCACACCGCGCACGGCGGCATGATAGGTCTTGTGCTTCTCCGCTGCAATGAGCAGAGCGTGGGCGTGGGCGTTTTTCGCCAGCAGTACCACGCCGAACGTATCGCGGTCGAGCCTGCTGACCGGGTGGACGGCGCAGGCCTGCCCGGTCCTGTCATAATAGCCGAGCAGGCGGTTGGCCAGCGTGCCGGTCTGGCGGGAAAACGACGGATGCACGAGCATTCCCTGCGGCTTGTCGACCGCGAGCAGGGCCTCATCCTCATAGAGGATGGAAAGCGGCCCGTCCTCCGCGGGGTAGTCCGGCCGCGGCTCATCGAGGCACACGCGCACGACATCACCGGGGCGGACGAGCCGGTCCGTGTGGGCAGGCTCGCCGTTGACGGTGTAGGCGCCGCAGTATTTCAGCCGCCGCACGAGCGTGGACGAAAGCTGCAACTCCCGCCGCAGGATCGACAGCAGGTGCGTCTCCCGCTCCGCCGTGCAGCGAAGCTCCATGCTCAGTAGCGCGCGCTCTGCGCGACGTCCAGCACGAACAGCACGACGCCGCCGCAGCGCGTCGGGATCTCCAGCGGCGCGGTGGAAAGCGGGATCGGCGGCATGTTCGGCGAGAGCACCGGCGCTTCATAGCGCATCTCCGTGCGCTCGCCGTGCTTCTTCAGGATGGCCAGCGCCTCGTCCAGGCGGGCGCTCTCCAACCCGATCATCAGCGTGACGCTGCGCTTTTTCAGGAAACCGCCGCTTGAGTTGAGCACCGTGGCATAAAAGCCGTGCTCGTTGAGCGAATGGACGGCGTCGTGATAGTCGTCGCCCTGCAGGATGGCCAGAATCATCTTATCGTACTGTTGCATCATGGAAACCTCCTTTTCGATGCGGGGCTATTGCAGCCCAAGCTGGTAAAACGCGACTGCGCTTGCCGCAGCCACATTCAAAGAATCCACCCCATGGGACATGGGGATGCGGACCGTGTAATCGCAGGCGTCGATCGTCGCCTGCGCAAGGCCGTCGCCCTCCGTGCCGAGGACAATGGCAAGGCGCTCCTCCGCCAGCAGGCGCGGGTCGTTCAGGGGAACGGAATCGTCGCGCAGCGCCATGGCCACCGTGCGGAAGCCCTGCGCGCGCAGCCAGCCCATCGAGGGCTCCGGCCACCCGTCCGGGAGATACGTCCACGGGATCTGGAACACCGTGCCCATGCTCACGCGGACGGCGCGGCGGTAGAGCGGGTCGCTCCCGGCCTCCGTCAGCAGGACGGCGTCCATATTGAGCGCGGCGGCGGAGCGGAAGATCGCGCCGATGTTCGTCGGGTTCATCACGTTTTCGAGCACGA
>ERZ773243.2109-NODE-2109-length-18165-cov-24.297129_pt1 | contig 18165 bp, 19 predicted proteins | sample MGYA00580520_ERZ773243 | MGnify/ENA primary metagenome ERZ773243 (study PRJEB29015, sample SAMEA2737747) | human gut metagenome | biome: human gut; feature: human-associated habitat; material: faeces | place: China | collected 2012 ... | reverse complement strand
GAGTTAATAATCAATAAAAGCGTTAAATCTTCACCTTTTAGAATGTGCAATTAAAAATAACAACCATATTTCTGACTTATTATCTATAAAATATTGAGTAATAATCGGTTGTAAATACAATGTTAGTATCTCAATGCATGTTGTTGATTTGAAGGCTCAAAAGGTCTATGCTACATACTCTAACGAAATAAAGGGCATCGGAGACAACGAGACGAAAGCACTCATCAATACATTTCAAAAAGTAAATGTATCTAACGTTGAGATTCGAAACTTCGTACAACACGGAAAACAAAAGATAATGGACTATTATGATAATAACTATCAGAATATCATAAAAGGAGCTCAGGCTCTGGCTGCCATGAAAAATTATGATGCAGCCATCTACAATCTTATGATGGTTCCAGAGTGTTGTAAAGGGTACGATGCTATCAATAAAGAGTTGATGAATGTATATCAACAATTTGTAAATCAGCATTGCAATGAGAATCTGGCCCAAGCTCGTGCGGCATGGATTGCGGCTCCTAATAGTGAAGGTGCTGCAACGGCCAGTATCTACCTCTCAGAAATTTATCCCGATGCCGCATGTTATGATGATGCTATGGAACTTGCCAATGAGATAAAGAATCAGATGGGCGAAGAGTGGAAATTCATGATGCGGAAATGGGCAGACAATATATCGTTGGAGAGGCAACGAATCAATGCTATGCGAGACATCAGCATTGCTTATGCCAACTCGCAGCCTAAAACAGAAATAACTAACGTATTTTGGAAATAAACCTCATAAATTAAATCACAATGAAGTTATTGTTAATGATGGTTGCTGCCATTCTCGGCACAATCAGTGCAAACGCACAGTTCAAAGTTGGTGACATCTACAATCAGGGCAATCTTAGAGGACTTGTAGTTGACGTAGATGCAAGTGGAAAACATGGTCTTATCCTTTCACTCAAGGAATGCGACAAAGATTGGTTGGCAGACAAATCTCTGGAGATGGAAACAAACGCCTTCTTCGAAGATGATGGAATGAAAAACATGGAGGCAATCGCTAAGTATGTTTCAGAAAACAATCTGTCATGGGAGAAGTTTCCTCTTTTCGCTTGGGCTCGCAGTCTAGGAGAAGGCTGGTATATTCCTTCACGAGGAGAATTGAATACTATATGGAAGAATCTCAATGGCGGCAACCTGGATTTTAACAAGAAAGGTTGCAAGCTATGGAAGGCTTATGATAAGGTAGTAGAAAAAGCTGGCGGAGATAGCTTCTTCTGTTCAAATGCAAGCACAATGGGCTTTAAGATGTTGGCAGGCATGATTTCTTCTACAGAAGCAGAAGGTGGTAAAGTTTACACTATCAACACAGAAAAGGGTAAAAATCTTGTAAACCATCCTATGGGAGCACCAAACGTAAAAATACAGGAGTATCAGTTGAAAAAAGATGCACACCGCTCTGAAGGTGATGCTCTTGGCATGAAGCGTGTTCTTCACTTCGATGCACGTGCAGTACATAAATTCTAAAAACAATGCGTCAAATAATTACAATTCTCATTGCGTGTTTTGCATCCCTAATTTGTTCGGCACAGGTCAAAAATGTTAAAAAAGGCGATGTGCTACAAGTTAATGGGATAAAAGGTATCGTCTTTAGTGTAAATGAAGATGGTACTCATGGACAAATGATGAGCGTTAAGGCATTTAGAGGGAAACAAGATTTGTATTGTGTCAAATCTTCATTTCTCAAAGGTGTTTCAATGCTTGACGAAAATGATGGAAAGGCAAATACAAACGAACTTTTTGCCTATGCATCAGCAAAAGGGGTCTCACTTGCGAACTATCCTGTATATAACTGGTGCAAATCATTAGGTGACGGCTGGTATATTCCTTCAATAAATCAAATAAAAGCATTTGTAAATTATTGGTTAGGCAATACAGATGTTGAAGTTGACTGGGAGGAAGATGAAGAGGTTAGCGCAACAGATGACTCCATGCCACACACTAAAGTTGTGAACAACATTCTGCTGGAAGCCGGAGGTATTCCATTCTTAAACGGAGTCTTCACATCAACGCTGGATGCCAGCAAAAAAGTCGATGTGTTTGAATACAACAAAGATGACGGCAAGTGGAAGTTCAATAAAGTCAATCCAATGAAGATCGATGCCTTTTGCGTAGGTCGAGCCTTTTATGATTTTTAGTTATGGACAGAAGACTATTTATATTATATATGTGTCTTTGGGCTGTATCGAATATTGCCGCTCAGGACGTGTTCAAATATCATAAGGGGTCTATGTACTCAATCATGCTGAAACATGACAATCAGGAATACTGTGAAGAAATGGTTGGTGTATTCGAGAAAATTCCAGTTCAGGATAATTTCTATGACTTCAACCTATCAAAGCGAGTATTCAAGGCTGGTGTACTTGAAGAAAGTGATACGACAAAGTCCAACAACCAGAAGCCTCATATTGACATGCTTCTTCGTGACAATGCTATTGGTCGACGACTTGTTGCAAAGTGGTTTAATCAAGATAAAGCAGGAACATTTAATCCAAATCAGATTTTGGAAAAGGGTTATTACAATGTGAATGCGTCTGACATTCAAACCGCATTATATTCCCATAAGACTCAAGAGGGTGTCATTTATGATGCTGGTGAAGAGCTCATAGGCAATACTTATGTTCTTGTGAACGATATTCAATATGGAGACAAACGCCGTGAAAAAGAAAAGCGTATGTCTGGTGCGATTGCTCTATCAGCAATTCCTATTGTTGGTATGGTTGCCATGCCTGTAGCGGGCATACTTACCAACGATTACTCTGGTTTCAATGTAACAGTCACTTCCTATCTGTATCGCCTTGATTGGACAAAGGAGATCTCTGACGGATTCTACAATGCATATTACACGGCCACTCCAGATGCGAACAAAAAAGAGGCCTTCAAGAATCAAAAGTCTCTGTTCACAGTAAGTTACATCGGTAGTCAGACTGTACATAGTCAGAATTCCAATTTCAAAGGAGTTAATGATAGAGAAAGCCAAATTCGTTTGGTGTGTACTCGTGCCATTGACAAGGCTATTGCACAATTACAAAAAGAACATCCCGAGTTCCGTGTAAGAACGCCTCTACTAAGTACTAGTCCTATTACAGCTCATATTGGTATTCGTGAAGATGTAACCGATAACTCTAGATTCGAAGTATTGGAGGTTGGAGAAACCTCTGATGGTAGAACCACTTACAAACGAGTTGCTGTGATTAAGCCGAAAAAGGGAAAAATCTGGGATAACCGATATATGGCTGAGTTCGAAGAACACAAGAACGGCATGTTGAAATCTACAGAATTTGAGCTTGTATCAGGCAGTATTTCCCAAACTGCTTGCTTAATCCGAGAAATAGATAACTAATATAGTGTTAAATTTAAATTCAACAAACAATGAAAACAACAATTAAGTATTTGATGCTTACACTCGTAGCAGTGTTCGCATGTGTATCAATCTCTTCTTGCAGTAAGGACGATGATGATCCTAACAAGGGAATTGGCAACTATTATTTCCAACTTTCTGACGTTGAAACCAACTGTATTGATGCCAACGGAAATAATCTTGCTGATGCTTTTAAATCTGAATGGATTTCTGCAAATCAAGCAGATGCTCAAGGTAAGAAGGCTATCGGTAAGACAGATAATGAGTCTGCACGTGCTTGGTTCAATCAGAATATCAATGCTTTGGTTCAGGCATACGACGAGGCATATCGTGGAAAAAATATTCTTCCTGAGAATGGATATATAAATTATTATTTCCGTTTAGGAAGCGATGCTTCATATGGAGGCGCAAATGAATATGCTACAATTGAGATTACTAATTCAGGAGCAAACAAACGATAAATAGAATGAATCCACTGAAGGGTATTATTGTTTTGCTATTGTTGCTTTTTTCTTCAATTGAAATTAAAGCACAAAATACGTATGTTGTATCTGTTGGCATAGCTGATTATCAGAACATAAATGATCTGACCTTTACCGAAGCTGACGTTGCAACATTTAATCAAATTATGGCACAACATGATGCAGACATAACGACTTTAACAGGTATTCAGGCAACACATGCCAATATTCTAAAAACTGTTCGTTCTGTTTTTGCTAAAGCAACGCCTGCAGATGCTGTAATATTCTTTTTTAGTGGACATGGCTATGAAGGAGGTTTTTGTTGCTACGATATGCAAGCGAACTCTCATCTGGGCGGAATGAGTTACCAAGAAATGCAGATACTATTCCGTAATTGTCGAGCAGGTCGCAAAATGGTCTTTGCAGATGCTTGCTTTAGTGGCGGTCTAAGCAAACAACGCACACAATTGCAAGTACAGGCGGTGTCAAACAATGATGTTATGTTCTTCCTATCATCGAGATTGGATGAAACATCATTGGAATTGCCACAAGGTCCAAATGGCTTGTATACATACTTTCTTGCACAAGGATTATGTGGCGCGGCAGACGTAAATAACGACAGAATCATTTCTGCCAGCGAAATTTACAATTTTGTTAGCGCAAAGGTTTCATCGTGGGCAAGCCAAATTCCTCACAATCAGCATCCAACTATTTGGGGTAAATTCGATCAAGGTATGTCTGTCTTAGATTGGAGACAACGAAAGTATCTCAAAAAGTTGGATGTAGTTATTGTCAAAAACAATGGAGTTCGTCAGCGAAGGGTTCATCCTTCGCTGACATAAATTAAAATCGAAATTATGAAGAAGTTAATTTTAACGGCAGTCATGGCTGTGTTTACACTTACAGCATCTGCCCAAGTTGAAAAAGGGATGCGTTACGGTCTAACTTTTACAGGGTCGATGAGCAAATACTCAGAATTACCTGACGCAGAGAATACATTTGGTTATGGCGGTGGCTTGATTTTGGAGTATAACTTCACACCAAATGTTTATCTTGGCTCTGGATTGCAGTTTGGTTTAAGAGGTTTTAAAGTAAAAGCTCTTGATGTTGCAAGCCAGTCAGTAACATTGGATGGCTCATTGAAGTCATACAATCTCGTCATACCAGTAAATATTGGTGGACGAGTAAATCTGTCTGATAATGTCGCTTTATTTGGTCAAGTTGGTCCTTATGCTTCGTTCGCTTTGAAAAAAGCAGAGCTTCAGATTCTTGGATACGGAACTATTGAAGGAGAAAAATTTGACTGGGGATTAAACGGTAAGGTTGGCGTTGAGTTTAGTCAATTTCAAGTATTCGGCGGATATGAGCTTGGAATGAAAGAGGTTTGGCCTGGTGATGCCAAGAACCGATCAATCGTGTTTGGTGTCGGTTACATGTTCTAGAACGCCCAAAATACAATGTATTAAGAATGCACCCACATCTGAATGTACCAGATGTGGGCGCTTTGCTAATAGCGGATGAGGTTTTATGAGTAAGCTTCCAAAATTGGCGTATTGACTAGCATGTCTCTTTCGCATACCTTCGTGCTAAACTTAAAATTCGAAAGATTATGTTTAGCGAAAAAGATTTTGAAAGACTGTGGTTCCTCTACAAAACCTAGGGTGAGCCCAATGGAGTTTCCATCAACTCGTTCTGCATTGGCAACAATATTCCATACACGGCATTCTATGACTGGTTCAAGAAGACACAGAAAAAGGTTGTACCTGTAGAAGTTGAAGGAATTCCGGAAGAGCTGATTCGGACAGGCAATGAAGAACGGCAGGAGGTTGCTAAAGACAAGCTCAAACGTACAACTCCCCATAAAGGAAGCATTATGGTGACGATAAGAACTCGTGAGGGCTTGTGCATACAGAAGAAAGGCTTAGACTATCAGGGGCTGAAAACACTGGTAGAGAAACTGGAGGGCTTATGCTGAGCATCAACGGTCTTCACAACTTCTACTACCTTCCTGAGCTTCACGATATGAGATGCAAGGCTCAGCGTATATGCGAGATAATCCGAGGTCGATACCACCGTGATCCATTGAATGGTGATGTTTACATGTTCATGTCTAAAGACCGGCGCAAGGTTCGTATGATACACTATGAGCGCAATGCCTACTACCTTCATGAGAAGTCTTTCATTAAGGGCTATAAGTTCATGAAAATAGAGCGCAAGAACGGTGTGACAGTATATAAAATAGACTGGAAAGACCTGGTCACGATACTTGAAACTCCAGTAATAACGAGTATAAGAATTTAAAGATAAAACTCTGACAATCAGCGATAAAAATTCTCTAAATATTTGTATATCTCATTGAAGATGAGTATCTTTACATAAAATATCAGAGAACATGGAACTGGAAGAGCTCATAGAAAATACACTCAGACGCAAGCATCTTGAAGAGATGATGAACAGACCCGAAAAGGAGCATACACCCCTTGAAGGTATGGATAATGAGCAGATAAAGAGGTTCGCCCTGTTCCTGTTTGAGGAGAATCAGAGCAAGCAGCTTGACGAAATGATAGCACGGCTTGATGAAATAGGAAAAGACCTGAAGGAGTCCAATAAGAAAATAGACTCCCTTACAAATGCCCTGCTTAAGGCAAACAGCAATGCGGAGAAGGTTGTTCTTGAATACAAACTTCGCGACAAGGAATACAGAAAGCTTGAGAAGAAGCATAATGCCCTTGTTGAGCGTCTTTCCATTATGAATACCCAGGCCTATGCCTCTTCCAGAAGTCTCAAAGGCATTGACCGTAAAAGGGTCGTAAAAGGGAAGCATGATGACAAGGATGATTTTGACGGTACTCCTACTGCTCCATCAGGCGAGGTTCCACAGCCGGACTCTTCCGCATCATGCGGCACGCAGGATACTCCGAAGGCCTCCCTTTCCAAGGAAAGACCATACAGGAAAGGAATGACATACAATAAGGCTTGTGTAGGTACACCGATTATACACAAGTCCGATTATACAATGCTTCCTGAGGGTTCTGTTGTAATATCGTCAAGCTACCGTAAAATAAGAAACATTGTGAGCCATATTGAGGAACATCACTTTGAGGTGCTTAAGGTGAAGCATGCCGACGGCAGGATTGAAAGCATGTTCCTTCCTATGAAGGATGACGTCCGGGCCAGCCTTTATGACGAGACAGTACCGGGTACAAGCATTACGGCAAACATGCTCTCGTATCTGATGTTTAACCGCTTCCGGATGTCAACACCGGCATACAGGGAGGCGAAGAACCGTCTGTCGGATATGGACTGGAACACCTCTGTGCAGAACCTGCTGAACTGGGCCGACAAAGGTGCCATGCAGCTCAATAAGCTGATACCTGCCCTCAAGAAGATTGCCCTTCAGGACGGTGCCAACGTGAATGTGGACGAGACATGGCTCCGCTATCACGCATACAATAAGAAACGAAAGACCTATATGTGGTGTCTGGTAAACAGAAAAGCGCGTATAGTCATCTTCTTTTATGAGGATACAACGGATGATGAAGGTGTACAGAAACATGGAGGCAGGAACAGAAATGTGTTGAAGGAGTTCCTTGGTGATGCAAAAATCAAATCACTGCAGAGTGACGGTTATAACGTATATATGTATCTTGACAACGAACTTATGGATATAGATCATCTCTGCTGTCTGGCTCATGCAAGGGCAAAGTTCAAGTATGCCTTCGACCAGGGAAGCCTGCAGGCAAGAATCTTCCTTGAGCTGATAGCAAAGTTATACGGCATGGAAGATACTTATCGCCGGGAAAAATTTACCGCAGACGAGATTTACCGCAGAAGGAACAGTAAGGAAACGACGGAAATCATCGATAAGATAAGGACAGAGCTTTATGATCTGCCGGCAAATCCGGATGAGAACCGAAGCGAACTTATGGGCAAGGCCCTTAACTATCTGAAGAACTTCTGGAATCAGATCTTCGCCTACAGAAATGACGGTGAATACTCCATAGACAATATGGCAGCAGAAAGAGCGATAAGACCAATCACTGTCCAACGAAAGAACAGCCTGTTCTTCGGAAGCGTGAAAGGAATACAGAGCTCCGCAATCTATAATACCTTTATAGAAACCTGCAAACAGGCAGGAGTTTCCTTCAGGGATTACTTCTGCAAGCTGCTCAGAGAATTAAAAAAGGGAAGAACGGATTACGAAAACCTTCTTCCCATGACAATATGCAAATAATAATCGTTAAATTTGTAGATTTTTTTTAGACGGGTGCCGACTGGCGCCCGTCTAAAAGGGGATACCCTAAAATTGGAAGTTTACCCAACGTGGTCACATCGCCTCACTAAAGTAAAACGATATGTTCACTTCTGTGAAACATTCTCTTCGCCTTGGTGAAAAGATAAAATCCCTCTGCTCTTACCTTATACTGTCATGAATCAAGGTTGTAACAGAGGGATTCTTTTGCTATAATCTACAATAGCTTAAGGCATTTTTACATCTCATTACGAGAATCTGCCTCATTTATTTTTTGTGCGAAAGCCGGTCAAGCTTCTGCTAGCCCCGGATGTGTCAGAGATATACCCAATGCCTCTGCTATTCCCTTACCATAAATTGCATCAGCTTTCATACAATTACGGATATGACGCAGTTTTATTTCTTCAGGAATATTTCCCATAGCTCTTGCTGTATTTTCAAACAAAACTTGTTGCTGGGCTGGAGTCATCAAACGGAACAAATCGCCAGCTTGAAAGAAATAATCGGAGTCATCTTCACGATACTCCCACTGATATGCAGCTCCATCAAGTTCCAAAGGAGGTTCCTTGTATTCTGTCTGATGCTGCCATTCGCCATAACTGTTGGGCTCGTAACCTAATGTAGAGCCATGGTTGCCATCAACACGCATCTGTCCATCCCGATGATACATATTCAGGAACGGGCAACGGCTGCGGTTTACCGGAATCTGATAGTGATTTACTCCCAAACGGTAGCGCTGGGTATCGCCATAAGAGAAGAGGCGACCTTGAAGCATACGGTCGGGTGAGAAGCTGATACCCGGAACGACATTTGCCGGATTAAATGCAGCCTGTTCAACATCTGCAAAATAGTTTTCGGGATTACGGTTCAATTCCAACACACCCACTTCAATCAGCGGATATTGTTTCTGTGACCATACTTTAGTAAGATCGAACGGATTGAAAGGACACTCTTTGGCTTGTTCCTCAGTCATCAACTGGATGTACATTGTCCAGCGAGGGAAATCTCCCCTTTCGATGCTTTCATACAAATCCCGCTGATGGCTTTCACGGTCTTTGGCTATAATAGCTTCCGCTTCCTGATCGGTCAGATTTTTGATACCTTGCTGTGTGTGCAGATGGAACTTCACCCAGGTACGTTTTCCTTCAGCATTGATAAATGAAAACGTATGACTGCCATAACCGTGCATATGACGGTAGGAAGCCGGAATGCCTCGGTCGCTCATCGTAATGGTAGCCTGATGAAGTGCTTCGGGCAACAATGTCCAGAAATCCCAGTTATTGCGGGCACTACGCATGTTGGTACGCGGATCACGCTTCACCGCATGGTTCAAATCCGGGAACTTTAATGGATTGTGCAAAAAGAATACCGGTGTATTATTTCCTACCAAATCCCAGTTTCCCTCTTCAGTATAAAATTTAATGGCAAATCCGCGAATATCACGCTCTGCATCGGCGGCTCCGCGCTCGCCCGCTACCGTAGAAAAACGGACAAAAACTTCTGTTTCTTTTCCGATCTCAGAAAAGATAGCAGCTTTGGTATACGGAGTAATATCATGAGTTACAGTAAACTTACCGAAGGCTCCTGAACCTTTGGCATGCATACGTCGTTCTGGAATCACTTCGCGATCGAAATGAGCCAGTTTCTCCAGAAACCAGACATCTTGTAAAAGCATCGGCCCACGGCGTCCAGCGGTGGCAACATTGTGATTGTCGGCTACAGGCGCACCTGAAGCAGTTGTAAGTTTTTTATTTTCCATACAATATTACATTATAAAATAGTTAATGAATAGAATACATAGCGATAAACTGGTCCAATTGTTTTTTATCCGATTCTGTCAGAAATCCGGTGCGGGATTTTAAGAAAGGGACTGAACACGAGGCAGGAACACCCATCGTACGCTTCATACAAGTATACATGCTACCCGTCCGAAACTTATAAGTGGTAAAGAAAAGCGTACGTTCTGCTTTTACAAGTCCACGAATTCGCCGGCTGAAAGCCTTCCAGCGCTTGTGGGGGTGCTGTCCAACCACAAACCATCCACAGGTCCAGCATCTGGAAACAAGGAAATCACAGTCTGACAGTTTTTCCGGAACAGCATCAGATACAGAACTCAGGCTGACATTCAGACCTTTCGACCAGAGATACATTGTTATTTCACGGGCATATCCGGCAGTCTTTCCTTTGTGACTATAATACAAAACGGCAGCTTTCATAGTAACTCGATATATAAAGTTTTTCGTTTATCCACTTTCAAACTCCTCATCATCGATAAGATAGTAATTGAATAACCCCAATCAGAACCAATTATCTTTTTCATCTTGTTTGTTTTTGTTTTGTATAAAGATAGCGGAATGAAAATTATTTGTATATATTTGCAAAATTCTATTTTCCGATAAGTCTTATAGATAAAAACGATTAATGCATGGAATTGCGACAACTGAAGTACTTCAAAGAAGCGTGTGAACGGCAGAATTTCTCGGAAGCTGCACGCATATTGCATATCTCCCAAAGTACACTTTCCCAGCAAATCAAGCAGTTGGAGGAAGAACTGGATGTTCTACTTTTCGACCGTATCGGCAAACGTATCGTACCGACTGAAGCCGGACAAGCTTTCTTGCCTTATGCTGCACGAGCTATCTACGATGCTGAAGACGGGAAACAAATTATCCGTGATTTGAAAGGTATTGAAACCGGCGTGCTTCACATAGGCGTAACTTATAGCATGAGTCCCTTGCTGATAGCAGCATTACAACTTTTCAATCGGGCCTATCCCAAAATTAAAGTAGAAATCACTTTTGCAACTTCCGAAGAACTTTTGAAGCAACTGGATGGAAGTGGCCTTGATTTTGTATTGTCGTTTAAGCCTGAAGATCTCACCGATGATTTTGAAACAATTCCACTTTTTTCTTCTCGTCTACAGTTCATTGTTCGCAGTTCTCATCCTCTGGCAGGCTTATCTTCCATTACGCTGAAACGACTTTCAGAAACTCCTCTGATACTGCCCGAACGAGGATTTGCGACAAGAAAGAAAATCGAAGAACTCTGTCGTAAACATCAAATGAAACCCACAAAAAAATATCCCGGCAAACTATGGATACTTCCTGTTTGCCGGGATATTACTTTTTAAAAAGAATAATATTTTTAGCGTAAACGCTCGTATGCTTTTACTAGCATTTCATCCTTTCCGATAGCACGAATAGCCAACCAGTTCAGGATGATTGAAATCAGAGGCAGACATAAAGTCCATGATGGAGTAAAACTGCCACATTCTTTCAGTGTTCCCCACACAAACGCTGCCAGTGTTACGTAATATCCCACAAGAATAATGCTGCTGAACAATGTCAGACGGATCTGCAACATACGCTTTCTATACAGAAATATTGTAACAAGTGAAAGAATTGCTACAACCATAAGAATGGCAAACAATGCCCAGGGAGCATAATTCATAGTTCCATCCGGAGCAATAACAGCCAGATTTGTCATGTCTGACACGCTTGTTTCCGTATAAAAATGTCCCACAGAAAAAGACATCATCAGCACCATAAAAATGGCAACAATAAGCAAATAAACAGTCTGAATACGTTGTATCATAATCAAATAATATTAGAAATACGAGGATATAACAAAAAAAGAACACAGAAGCGCATCCTCACAGAGATATAAAATCACTTCCTGCAATTATGCGTTTCTGTGTTCAATTAATATTTTCTTACTGTAACTTTTCCTTTTCTTTAGCAGGGTTTCTGTAATATAACTTACCTTCAATATATTCCTGAGTAGCAATCAGAGTTGGTTTCGGCAATTTTTCATAATAGCGTGAAATCTCAATTTGCTCTCTGTTTTCGAAAACTTCTTCCAAATTATCATTGTAAGAAGCAAACTCTTGCAGTTTCTTTGACAAGTCATTCTTCATTTCTACCGCAATCTGATTTGCTCGCTTGCCGATGATTGCTACTGTTTCGTAGATATTACCAGTATCTTCACACAGTTCCATCAAGTCACGAGTTACGGTATTGGTAGGAGCATTTGTCTTTTTGTAATCCATAATTTTTTATTTAATTATAAACCTTGATTAATTTTCTTCGTCTTTTACAAACTTACTTGCATCTTTAAATATTCGTTCCACTTCGCTTTTATATTTACTTTCAGGGAACTCATTGATAAATGCGTAATACTCATCTATCGTTTCACGCATACGATCTTCTTTCTTCTCAGGCACACTCTCTTTTGCCATATCATATTTTGCACGCAAAATCAGAATAGAAAGATCTTCACGTCTTTTGGTATAAGGATATTCACGCAAAATATTCTGTGCTGTTACTACCGCAGCCTGATAATTATTTCCGGTACTGCTATATACGGTGTTTCCGGTATACGATCCCAAATCATAATACAATAAAGCTGATAAGAATTCCTTTTCAACCAGTTTATCCTGTAATTCGAAAATCATATTCTGGGTCAGTTCCTTACGGTCGCTTTCGGGGAAGTATTCAATAAACATCTGCAACTCTTCGATAGCCTTATATGTACTGCTCTGATCCAAACGAGGTTCAGGAGTATCCAAATATAAAGCCTTGCCGCTATAAAAACGTGCCAGCTCGGTATAAGTTCCCCGGGGATAAGTTGTATAATAAGTATTGAAATAATGCGAAGCTGTAATATAGTCTCCTTGATTATAGTAAGTCATAGCTAACATATATGCAGACTCCTCCGCATTGCTCGTTCCTTTCATGATCAATGCCAAGTCCTCCAAAAGAGTAGCAGCCTTACTGTTTTGTCCCTTTGCAAAATAACTCTTTGCAGCTTCGTATTTATATTCGTTGTCTGTGCTCTTCAGCACTTTATTGTACTCTCCGCATGAAGATAATATTCCAGCAGAAAGGATGGCCATAACGATGTACTTTTTCATGTTTATCAATATAGATATGCAAAAGTACTCTTTTCCACCGAATAATGCAATAACTCAATGTTTTTTAATATAAAATTTGCACTTGCAATATCTCTGACAAAAATATTGTGTATTTTTACACCTTATTTAATAAATGTGCAAAATGAATTTTGAACTTGTATCAGATTATCAGCCGACAGGAGATCAGCCAGAAGCAATCGCACAACTGACAGAAGGTGTAAAATCCGGAGTTCCTGCCCAAACATTATTGGGTGTAACAGGATCAGGTAAAACTTTTACAATTGCCAATGTCATAAAAAACATCAACAAGCCGACACTGATCCTAAGCCACAACAAAACACTGGCAGCACAATTATATGGTGAATTCAAGAATTTTTTTCCACATAATGCTGTAGAATACTACGTATCATACTACGACTATTATCAGCCCGAAGCTTATCTGCCGTCTACCGATACGTATATAGAAAAAGACTTAGCTATCAATGAGGAGATAGACAAGTTGCGTCTTGCCGCTACCTCTGCCCTACTTTCTGGTAGAAACGATGTGATAGTCATCTCATCCGTATCGTGTATTTACGGTATGGGAAATCCTGCTGACTTTTACAACAATGTCATAGACATAAAAAAAGGCAAATTGCTGGACAGAAATGTATTTCTGCGGCGACTTGTTGACAGCTTGTATGTACGTAACGATATTGAGCTAAACCGAGGAAACTTCCGTGTTAAAGGTGATACAGTTGACATCTCACTGGCTTATACCGATCATCTACTCCGTGTCATATTTTGGGATGATGAAATCGATGCAATCGAAGAAATAGATCCTGTCAGCGGACACCGGACCGGCAGCTTTGACGAATATAAAATATATCCTGCCAATCTTTTCATGACTACCAAAGAGAGCACACTGAAAGCTATTCATCAGATTGAAGATGATTTGACCAAGCAAGTTGCTTTCTTTGAAGACCAAGGCAAACCATATGAAGCTAAAAGACTGTACGAACGCGTCACATACGATATGGAGATGCTCCGGGAACTGGGACACTGCTCCGGTATAGAAAATTACTCGCGGTACTTTGATGAAAGAGAGCCAGGCAGCCGACCTTACTGTTTGCTGGATTTCTTTCCCAAAGACTTTTTGATTGTCATAGATGAAAGCCATGTGAGTGTACCACAAATACGAGCAATGTATGGAGGAGACCGTGCCCGTAAAGAGAATCTGGTAGAATATGGATTCCGTCTGCCGGCAGCCATGGACAACCGTCCGCTAAAGTTTGAAGAATTCCAAGAAATGGCCAAACAAGTAATTTATGTAAGTGCCACCCCTGCCGATTACGAACTAATTCAAAGTGAAGGAGTTGTTGTAGAACAAGTTATCCGCCCAACCGGATTGCTAGATCCTATTATTGAAGTTCGCCCAAGCTTGAATCAAGTAGACGATTTAATGGAAGAAATCCAGCAGCGCATTGAATTAAAGGAGCGAGTTCTTGTCACGACTTTAACAAAACGTATGGCTGAAGAACTTACAGAATACCTCCTTCGTCATAACATACGCTGCACATACATACACAGTGAAGTCGACACATTGGAACGTGTACAAATTATGGAGGATCTACGACAAGGCATATATGATGTTTTAGTCGGAGTTAACCTATTGCGTGAAGGATTGGACTTGCCTGAAGTTTCGCTTGTAGCTATCTTGGATGCAGATAAGGAAGGATTCTTGCGCTCACACCGTTCTCTTACCCAAACAGCCGGACGTGCAGCACGTAATGTCAATGGAAAAGTTATCATGTATGCCGACAAAATAACAGACAGCATGAAACAAACGATCGACGAAACTAACCGACGACGCGAAAAGCAGCTAGCTTACAATGAAGCTCACGGAATAACTCCTCAGCAAATCAAAAAGAACAGAAACAACGCCCTGCTGGAAACAACAGGAGAAACATCTTCCAAACAGCCCAAAGCATATGTGGAAAATACAGAGCACATACAAGCTGCAGCCGATCCGATTGTTCAATACATGTCAAAAGAGCAGTTGCAGAAAAGTATGGAACGTACACGCAAACTTATGCAGGAAGCCGCTAAAAAGCTCAATTTCATCGAAGCAGCACAATACAGAGATGAATTGCTCCGTCTGGAAGATATGCTGAAGGATAAACCATAAATGCAGCTGACAGAAATAAGATTCTGAGAAAAAGGAAATCAGATTCTAATAAATAGTTATCTGGCAGCTAAACGTATAAAAAGCATTCAGTTATAGAAAGACTCCGGTATCGGATTCCTTCTATAACTGAATAATGTTTAGCTCTTCCATTTTTTTGGGGACTTCAAAATAAATTTAGGACAACCTTTTTTACTTTATCATATAGTTACCCAATTAGCCTATAATAAAAAATCACCTCGGACAAAATGAAGGTTATTCTTTTTTTAAGAATACACTACACTTGTCCGAGGTGACTCTTTTATACCGCTTTGTATTATTATTTCTGGATATCAATACCTTTATTGCGTAATGTCAATGCCATCAAGCGCAGATAGTCGCTGTATTGTTTCTCAGTCAAAGTATTCTTCATCAGTTTCAGATTACCGTAAACTGCGTTACGCACTTTCTGATCGCTATTTTTCTTTGAACTGTTCGCAACTTTCATCTGTTCTTGAAAATAATCGCAAATGTTTGCTACCTGCTCATTCTGCTGAGAAGAAAGCTGCAAGTACTTTGTCAATTTTGCTTTGTTAATAGTACCATCCCATGTTCCAGCAACGTTAATCGTATCATTTGCATTGTTAGCAAATGCAGAAACAGAAAATGCCAATGCTGCTACTAATGTAAATCCTAATTTTCTCATAATACCTAAATTTTAATGTTACCTAAAAACTTGTGTTACCTTAAAAATATTATCTTTAAACCTAGTCTAGTTTGAGCTCAATCTTTTTACCGCAACAAAGGTAGAAAATATATTGTACAACATACAAATGATTTACTAAAAAAGCGCATTACAACTATCATTTATTGATATAAATCAAATAAAGCATGTCATAACATATAAGATAGAATAATATTTGTAACACCAAGGTAATAAATACTACACATTAACGACAATCTGAAAGAGCAGAAACAAACATTGTTCTATTCTGTTTTAAATATCTCTTTAAGCAATGCTCTCTATTAAAATACTTGCAAAAAGCTTACATCTATATTTTTATCCTTCTATTTTTCCTATTATTGTGGAAGAAAAAACTATATTTGTCATACAGTAAAGACTTTTATTACCAAAAGCTGTAAAAGACAAATCACACCTTGTTTAAACGAAAAAAATCATAGGAAAAATGAATACAGATCCACACAACCTCATGAATCCATTACGAGAAAAATTTCCATACTTCATCCGCCATGAAAAATTATACCGAATGATTCATCTCCAGCTGATGAAAAAATGGTTTCAATACTTTGTACTGTTCTTCATCATTGGCTCCATTTGCTCCATTATATATGGTTCATTCGAGGAATCCGCTCCTTACCACAACTATTTATATACATTCAACTATCTTGCTTCCTTTATTTTCACCATTGAATACGGGCTACGAATCGCAGCGGCTCCAGTACAATATGCCAGTTGCAAACACGCATGGAAGGCACGCTTACGCTATATCATCTCTTTTTATGGAATCATAGACTGCGTAGCGATTCTGCCCTTTGTCGTTATTTATCTATATAAAGAAACGCCACACGTACATCTGGTTGTGCTGGCCTATGTACTGATCATTTTCAAACTGATACGCTATTCACGTTCTTTTCAGATGATTGGCACCGTACTAAAAACTGTCAGAGAGGAACTGATTACCGCTTATACAGCCTGTGGCATTATGTTAGGTTTTTCCGGTATCTTAATGTACTATATCGAACGGAATGCACAGCCTGAAGCTTTCGAGAATATAGGTGATGGCTTCTGGTGGGCTATCGTAGCATTCACAACTGTAGGATACGGTGATATTTATCCCATTACTCCCCTCGGCAGATTACTGAGCAGCATCATCAGCCTGATTGGCATAGCCATGATTGCCATACCTACAGGTATCATCAGTTCAGCCTTTATGAATATGCTGATTGAGAAAAAACAGAAAGAGAACAACGAATCTACTAAATAATATTAATATAAACTACTTATCTAAACTCTTCGAACGGCTCAAGAGTTATAAAAAAATAAACCCAAAAGACCTAAGATGAAGAAGCATTTTATTCTATTAATGATGGCTATTCCAGTCCTTGGCTTGTCATCATGCATGAGTATTTTTTCAAGTACACAGCAACCTATCACCATTACGGGAGAAAATGGAACAAAACTTTACGATGCTGCAAACAATGTAAAATTAGCAGAAATCAAAGAAGGCGGATCTACCACCTTCAGACTAAAAAAGAAACTTTCCGACAGGACTGTGATCGCCAAGAAAGAAGGATATAAGAACACCCCGTTTGTTATCGAATCGGCATTTAATGCCAAAGCATTGTGGAATATATTATTCTGGCCAGGATTTCTGATAGATTTAGGAACAGGAAAAATCAACAAATACGATCCTGTTATTTATAACATAGAAATGGAAAAGGAATAAATTACAAAATCAGACAGATCAAGAATATAAACTATACCTATTGGCGGAATTAAATTATAAAAGATTTATGTTTAAAAAGTTGTGCATATTTTTGATATTTAGCAAATTAAAGGTGACCAAACTTCTAATAGACCAATATCGTATGCACAACTTATATGCAATATTCGCAAAATTACTAAACATATGCAAGCAAATTGCCGGCAATTTAGTCAATGAATCTGGAAATGTACCAAGACGAGGAGTTGTTCCTAAATTCTCAGACCTTGAAGTAGTGGCTTTGAACATGGTATCAGAGGCTGTTGGTATTGACAGTGAGTCACTGCTGTTTGCAAAGCTACAGGAATATAGGGTTGAAATACCAAACCTTATTTCCCGCCGACAATACAATGACAGGCGCAAAATAACTTCCTCCCTATGTCATGCAATCCGAGAAAAAATGGTTTCTGAAATGGATGGTGGTGAAGACTATTTCTGTATTGATTCGAAGCCGATAGAAGTATGTCGTATTGCCCGTTCCAAACGT